>Ga0080004_1114603_pt1 | contig 147482 bp, 171 predicted proteins | sample WasSprMetagenome_FD_69207 | JGI IMG/M metagenome (GOLD analysis project Ga0080004, IMG submission 69207) | Sulfidic aquatic microbial communities from Washburn Spring, Yellowstone National Park, USA - WS (SPADES assembly) (version 2) | ecosystem: Environmental > Aquatic > Thermal springs > Hot...
CTTCAGCTATAAAACATGGTTTAGCTGATGTTGGCGTGGGGATAGAGGTTGTAGCTAGATATTATGACCTAGACTTCATGCCGATTTCATATGAGGATTATGACTTCTTAGTCAGAAAGGACAGAGTGGAGAAGAGGGGAGTGAGGACATTTATAGAAATACTTAGATCAGAGGAAGCCAGATCTGTCATAAGCTCTATCCCTGGAATGATCCCCAAGGAAAACATGGGGGAAGTGCTTTAGCCTTATATTTCCACTTAATGAACTAAAGAACTCATTCTTGCTGCTGATAGATTTCTGCTATAAACTTAGGAAAAGGGAGCCTTAAATGACTTTGCAGTTAACTTTGTTAGGGCTTGATGACCTCTCCTGTTTCTGTGTCGATGCACTTCTGCTCCTCTAGCATTTCTGCCAAATAGGGCCATCTGCTCATGTTATCTATTTCTGCCAAGTGCTCATAGTAAGTTGGCTTATTATTGTGTGATATCCATGCTAATGGAATGCCTGTCTTACGATCCACGCAGCATATAAAAGAGCTCTCGGGATAGATGTACTTAACTATTATAATACTTCTATTGTTTATATTTATCTCTTTTATGAACTCCATGGAAACATTCCAAGCAATTCCGAAGATGGGGGCTTCTACGTATATTCTCCTTTTCGATACAAGCTCCTCAGTCCAGTATTGGGGAAACCACTGGCTGCTTATCAATATCATCATCTGTTTCTCATCTTTTACGGGCCTATAGTAAACAATTGCTGATCCATTGACTCGGCGCCCCTCCCATGCATGGTAGAGGACATCGGGCTTAAGTAATCCTTTGGCACCTCTCTTGTTATATATAGCTATGTATCTTATTTCTTTAAATATACCTTTAGAATGAAAGGGATAAGCCTCTAGTACGAATATGTAGACCAGATAGTGGGTTCTGTTCTCCAAGATGACCATATAATCTGATCCATAGTGATATACTGCCTTTCCTTTGATACAGTTCTCTAAGAACTGGATAGGTCCCTGCTTAATAAATGCCAAGGGTCCTCCACATCCCTTTACATATCCTGTGAAATTGTACATTATGACAGTTCCATTCCTAAAGAGATCATTTACCTCGGTATTTTGCACCGATGCCCTGCACAGGTTGATGACCTCATCCACATCAGATAGTTCGGATTGTTCATAATACAATATAAGGTAGGATACAAACAATATAAATAAAAAAATAGATATAATAAGAAGGGGTTTTCTCATGGATTACACCTTAACAGCTCTGATGCCATGCCAAACTATAAGTGGGCCAGAAGCCATTAAGGTAGCCATACCAGTTGGGGTCTGGATTGGGCTCAGGTCCCTCACTGCGTCCTATGTAAGGAGGACGACCACTACGTGCATCAAGCCAAGCCTCATACCTGTATCCATAGCCAATGTCTCTTGTGAAATCATATATCCCCCGTTCTGGATAGGAGAAAACGCTTTCATAATACCCCTTAGATGTTACATAAGTCCTGAACTCATTTACGCTGTTGAAACGTCTTTCTTCTCCAGGAGCAGATCCGAATCCCAGCAGCGGATCTGGATTTTCACATCCCCACAGACAGTAAACACTTCCAGGAGTGCAACAGCTAGCTGGCATCTGCACTATGCGACAGGAGGAGACAAATATCCTAGGACATGGCACATTCAATGCTGTCCAGCAGTTATAAAAGCTTATGCCTCCAGCACATTTTCCACCGTTAAGGGAGCAGTATTGCTGATATGGTGTTATCTGAGATGCGCTAAGCTCCTTACAGCTTTTTACATAATTTTCAGCTTTTTTAAGCTCAGAAATCAGTATCCTCCTCTTCTCACTTCTCGGGAGATTGCAGAATTCCTTAGCCCTCTTGATATCCTCATTAGTGAGACCGGAAGCACTCATCTCCTCCTCCGTCATTTTGCAGAGCTTCTTCTCGAATATATCGACAAATTTATCAGCAATCTCGTTGATATTGCCTTTGATATCCTCGGAATTTGCCGATACCGTCGCTATGGATGCCAACAAGACTGCAAGAAGAGCTAGAACAATTAATACCCCCTTCATTGTTACCCCTTAAAACGTAAACCGGAAATAATATAAAGTTTTTTTAATTTTATAGTTTGTTATAATGTAGATAAAATTAAAGCTCTACCGGGAAACTACGCCCTGCATCAATGAAGCTACTTCCACAATCCTCATATCTTGAAGTAGAAATAACTCATCTGATCTATCTCAGCTAGACTAATGCGATAATGATAAGATCTTGCTGCAGTTCTATTTATCCCTTCTAACTGCTCTCTCGGCTATCTCCTTCAGCAACTCTTTTTGATCATCCCTCATTTCCAGCTCATCTATGAGATCCTTGCACCTCTCCATATACTCCTCGGCCATGAGCTGGGAGAAGGAAAGGGCCCCGCTTTCGATCACAGCATTCCTCACGAACTCCAGCTCATCATCAGTCAGATCCTTCTTTCCGAGAAGGGAGATGAGTTTTCTGGCTTTATCCTCGCTTAACACCTCGTAAGCCTTTGTCACCAGTATTGTTCTCTTCCCCTGCTTTATGTCGCTGTCAACAGGTTTCCCGGTCTTCCTTGGATCCCCGAAGAGGCCGAGTATATCATCCCTTATCTGGAATGCTATGCCTATCATAAACCCAAGCTCCTCTAGATCATCCAGAAGATCCTCTCTTCCAGCTAGAATAGCTCCTATCTTCAGAGATGCTGCATATAAAGCCCCTGTTTTAAGCTTAAGCATCTCTATTATCTGCTCAACAGAAGGCATCGTCAGGCCGCTCAGATACATATCTAAGAGCTGTCCCTCTATCAGCCTTCTGTATGCAATGATGTACTCCTCAATAGATCTTGTTGTTGCTTTCTCTGGAAATCCGCTTTCCAAAATTGCCTCTATTCCCAGCTCCAGAAGGCTATCTCCTCCAAGTATTCCGAGGGATATTCCAGAGTTTCTCGGAGGGCTGAATTTGTCGCTTGCCATTTCCCTGAACCATCTTTCATACTGCACATGTAAAGCCGGAAGTCCCCTTCTCGTCTCGCTTTCATCCATTATGTCGTCATGAACCAAGGATGAGTTGTGAAGTAGCTCAACGGAGATGGATGCCCTCACAGCCCTGTCTACATCCTCCCCTCCGGATCCAATATATGAGACCAAGAGAGCGATCGGCCTAGCTCTTTTGCCTCCAGCGAGCACATATTCCATTATTTTCTCATAGTATGCTTTAACTACTTCATTGTCTTTTTTCATTTTCTTCTCCAGAAGCTCTGTTATGCATTTGTTTATCAATGGAATATAGTTGCTTGCAAACTCGTCCAAGCGGCCCGTTTGAATCACCTCAGCGCTTGGGACATGGGAGAATAAAAAGCGATAGTAAATTTATATAAAATCTAAAATTAATAATATTTTGAATTCAGTCTTACCTGTTTTTTAAAGCGAGGTTCAACAGTCCTTATGAGAAGCCATGAGGAACACAGAAAGGAGGCAAGCTCCCCTCTAAAGTTCTCCATATTGACTGTCAGCACTTCTAAATATGAGAACAGAGAACAGAGAGATATAACAGGGGATTTAGCCGAGGAGCTTCTTAGAAGATCAGGTAATGAAATTGTGGAGAGGGACATATGCCCTGATAATCCGGATATGATAAGGGAGGCAGTTATGAGAATGGTGAGAAAATCCGATGTAGTTATTGTCTGCGGAGGAACAGGAATACACCCACAGGATCTCACAATTGAGGCTATAAAACCAGTTTTTGAGAGAGAAATAACTGGATTCGGTGAGATCTTCAGGTTTCTAAGTTATAGTGAGGTGGGTCCTGCTGCTATGCTTAGCAGGGCCACTGCAGGTGTGATAAATGGGACAGTTGTGTATCTTTTGCCAGGATCCCCTGATGCCGTGAGGCTGGCCCTTGAGAGGATAATAATACCAGAGTCCGCTCATGCAGTTTGGGTCGCTAGAGGATATAGCAAGAAAAGATAATTATTATATATTTTGTTAAGTATTTATAGATTAAATCATTTTATGGAGTGCCCCAGTAGGAATTATATATCCGAGCTTGGATATTCGATGGCGCCTACCCACGATTGACCCCGGGGTAGGGAGGAAGGCGTGGGCCGACCTTTGACCTCAGGGGATTGTCGGTAGGCGCACAAATCTATAAGAGGTGCTTAAAATGGGAGAGGTGGAGGAGCAGAGGCAGAAATTGTTGCCTCACAAATATGTAGCTAGGCTTCACATAACGATAAATGGTGTTGTTGATCCAAGTGATGTTATAGGGGCAATTTTTGGCCAGCTGGAGGGCCTTTTAGGCCCAGAATTGGAGCTTAAGGAGCTCCAGAGAACCGGAAAGGTCGGAAGGATATACGTGAAGCTGAAGAAAGTCGATGAGAAATCAGAGGGCATCATAATGTTTCCCTCAGGGCTTGATAGAGTGAGCACCGCTCTTTTGGTGGCTGCCATGGAGACAATAGATAAGGTAGGCCCGTATCCGGCAACAGTTACTTTGAAGGAGATAGTGGATGAGCGAGAGGAGAGGAGGAAGGAGATTGCGAAGAGAGCAGCGGAAATACTGAAGTCATGGACTGCATCATCTAGAGATTACCAGAGGAAGATACTTGATATGATAAGAACTGAGGCCGCAAAGGCAAGTTTGGTGCTCTATGGAAAAGAGGGACTGCCAGCAGCAAAGGGCGTGGAGGAGGCAGAGGAGATAATAGTCGTGGAGGGAAGAGCTGACGTTCTTAACATGATAAGATATGGCTACAGCAATGTCATAGCTGTAGGAGGAGCTGTTGAGAGGATACCTGACTCCCTAGTAGATCTCATAAGGAGGAAATATGCCACAGCTTTTGTGGATGGTGATAGAGGAGGGGAGCTTGTTCTTAGGTCTCTTCTTGAGCAAACAGATATAGATTTCGTTGCTAGGGCTCCAAACGGAAAAGGTGTAGAGGAATTAACAGCAAAGGAGATAAAAGCCGCCCTTTCATCTGCTGTGCCTGCTGATGAAGTAGCAAAGGAGCTCGGTATAAGGAGGGAGAGAAGGAAAGAGGTTGAGAAAAAGCTTGTCGAGGTACAAGCAGAAAGTATAACAGAGATTCAAGAAGAACCACAGGTAAAAGCTTCAGAGATCCAGATACAGAAGCTAAACGGGATACCTGAGCCCTTAAGGGGGATATTCCAGGAGATAGCTGGGAAGGAAAAGGCAGTGCTCCTTGGAGAGAACTTCGACAGAATAGCAGAGATTCCCATATCTGAACTATATAACAGTATAGGAAATATAAAGGATGTGAAACACATAGTTTATGACGGCATAGTCACGCAGAGGATAATTGATAAGGCCTATCAATCAGGTGTTAGAACAATTGTAGGAGCTAAGATCCACGAGGTCATCAAGATACCAGCAGGTTTGAGAGTGATAACGCTGGAGTAAAAGCATGAGAATTCTGGAGGAGGACAGAAAGAGGGGAATAGTTAAGCTGAAGATAGATAGCACAGAGGACCTTATCTGGCTGTATTATCTGATAGAAAAGGACGATTTGATCACAATGAAGACCCTCAGAAAGGTTAAACCGGAGTCTCAAAGAGCTGACAGCGGAGAGATGGTGCCGATGGTAATTACAATAAGAGTGGAAAAGGCGAAAATAGATGAGTATGCTGACAGGATAAGGATAACTGGAATAGTAGTATCAGCTCCCGAGAGGTTTGGCATAAAGGGGAAGCATCACACGCTGAATGTGAGCGTTGGAGATGTGTTGGAGATAGAGAAGAGTTGGAGAAGGGAGCACTATGTTATTATGGAGAAAGCACTGGAGAGATCGGAAAAGCCGAGAGTACTGCTTATAGCTATGGATGAGAGAAGAGCTACTGTTGCTCTGCTCGATAACTTCAGGCTGGAGGAGGTGGCAGTGCTCTCATCCAGATCTGCGTCAAAGGAGGATCTTGACAGCTATCATGATTCCATGTCGGGAACGTTTAAAGAACTGATATCGATAATAGATAACTTCATAAAGGAGGGGGTAGCAGCAGTAATAGTAGGCGGTCCTGGATTCTTCAAGGAGAGCTTTCTCTCATATCTAAAGGAGAAAAGACCGGATATAGCTGAAAAAGTTAGGATATATGATGCAAGCAACTCAACCATGAACGGCATAAGGGAGCTGATAAGGAGAGGATCTGTTGACTCCGTGATAAGGGACCTTGAGATGACTAAGGCCATGGAAGTGATGGATAAATTTCTAGAGCTTCTGGCAAGGGGATCCAACCTTATCTCATATGGAATTGAGGATGTCAAAAAATCCGTTCAGTATGGAGCTGCAGAGAAGATACTCATATCAAGCGATCTTTTATTCTCCGAGGAACATAGAGATGCTGTTCTGGAAATATTAGCGGATGCCGAGGCAAAAAAGACGGATTTTCATGTAGTGGACAGCAGATCCGAGGTCGGGGAGCAGTTGAAAATGTTTGGCCATATAATAGCAGTTCTGAGATTTCCAGTATATTAAATAAGTCCTGAAGATCTCATTCTCCTGAAAAACCACTTCTTCACTCTGGATAACCTTAAAATGGCCTCCTCAAGTCCCTCCTCTGTATTAAGCTGGTACTTTAAGTACAAACCCGTTGTTCCGACTTCCTTTCTCCTCCTCAGCACTTTAACTCTCTCCTCCACTACTTTAATTGGTATTGATAGAATTTTAGCTGCAAGGGCTTCTCTGCCAACTACTCCTATGGATATATGGCCTTCTTCAACTGGGTAAACCAGCATAAGCTTTTTATCCACTCCAGGAACTCTTTTTCTCACATCTTTCAGGTCATTCATCCCGCCAAACCTGTAGAAAAAGCTCTCCTTCTCCCCAAGATGACAGAGAGGAAATGATACTGTAACCATGCCCTCATAGTGAATGTAGAATTTCGGCGTGCTTCTTGGAGTTGCTTGAACTATCTCCCTTCTGACAGGATCGCCTAGCTCAGCCAATATGCTCTCCACCGATGAGAGAGGAAGCACCGGCTCAAGCACAATTATGTCTATGTCGCTGGCTTTTCTCACATCACCTCTTGCAACACTCCCGTAGACATAAGACTTTACTCCAAAACTGAACAATCTGCTCATAAACCTCAAAGCCACCTCTCTTTTCATCTTAAGGAGATTCCAGTGCTCCTCATCATATATCACATGTATCTCGGGCTCAAATGGAAGCATTTATGACCTCCTATATCTTAGATCCGGAGAAGCTCATCCATCTTCACCTGTTCTATAATTTCATCAAGGTTGGACAGGACATTCCTGAAATTGACTAGAGCTGTTCCTTAATAACTTAACGTTGGATGAAAGCTGCTTTGAAGCTCCACTTTGATTGTTCAACAGTGAACCATGGGCCTAATTCCCGGCCATTATTTACATGAAAGCCTTTTCAGAGCGAGATTAACAGAAAGCTTTAAAATCTTTTACCTGCTCTTTGAAAGTTTGTTGGGCATGACCGGCAAGTTGTGCACGATGTGCAGGACAAGAGAGGCCATATATACAAGGGAGTACTCTGGAGAGAGGCTTTGCGAACAATGTCTGAGAAAATCGATAATAATTAAGGTAAGAAAAACGATAGGAAAGCTGAAGCTTCTGGAAAGAGATGATAAAATACTTTTTGTTCCCCTTGGAAGAGATCTAGATGAGCCTGCATTCCAAATATTGAGCACAATAGAGAGCAGCTTTCCGGAAGTCTCCCTTGAAATCATAAAGCCTGAGCTTCCCATAGGATATGATGAAATACCTCGTGCTGTCAGAGAATATTGTAGACAGGATGCAAAAATTGTCCTTCCCCTATTTCTAGATGATCTAGTTGCGATCTTCTTCAGATATTGTGACACCGGCTCTCCAGATGTCCTCATCAAGAGAGGAAGGCTCGTTATAGCTGGAGAAGACATAAAGAATGCGATATCCCCCTATATCGAGGTTATCTCTAGGGAAGTGGGGGTTGCTTGGGGTGTGAAAACGGCTGAAAACCCTTATTTAAAGCTAGCTTGGGAGCTTGAAGATGATACCCCTGGAGCTCTCTACAATATATATCATTCATATGAAAGAATAATTCAATAAATAAATCCTATTAATGGAACAAAAAGGTTAAAAAGAGCTAATCTTCCAAGCAAGTGAACCAGGAGGAGAGCTCATGTCGGAGAAAAAAGCATATGAGCTGACAGAAAAAGAGATAGATTTCTCAAGATGGTTTGATGAGCTTCTCTTTAAGGCAGAAATACTTGATGATAGATATCCTGTCAAGGGAATGTACGTGTGGCTTCCCTATGGTTACTCAATAATGGAGAACATAATGAACATAATGGAGAGGCTGATGAGAGAGACAGGCCATAAGAGAGTTTATTTCCCATCCATAGTGCCGGAATCAGTTCTCTCTAGGGAGTTCAACTTCATAAAAGGATTTCAAAACACAATATATTGGATAACTAGAGTTGGCCTGACCGATCTAAATGAAAGGCTCGCCTTGAGGCCGACAAGCGAGGCTATAATGTATGAGATACTCTCCAGATGGATAAAAAGCTACGCAGATCTTCCCCTCAGGATATATCAGGTAGTGCCGGTCTATAGATATGAAACAAAGGCGACAAGGCCCATGCTCAGAGTTAGGGAGATAGCCTTCTTTAAGGAGGGCCACACATTTCACGCCACATTTGAGGAGGCAGAAGAACAGATAAAGCTGGGCGTTGAGATATACAAGAGGTTCTATGATGAACTCCTGATTCCATACATTGTTGTGAAAACTCCTCCCTGGGACACGTTTCCGGGAGCTCACTACAATTATGATCTCATCACTGTAATGCCCGATGGAAAGGCCCTTGAGCTGGGAAGCGTGATAAACTTTGGAGACCTATTTGCTAAGACCTACAACCTCCAGTATGTTGATAGAGATGGCAGCAAGAAGTATGTCAACACAACTAGTTTTGGCATATCTGAAAGATCGTTTGCAGCTGTCATAGGGATACTTGGGGACAATAAAGGATTGAGGCTGCCACCGAAGATAAGCCCTATAAAAGTTGTAATCGTCCCAATACCAGCAAAGGAGCATGAAAGAGAGATAGAAGAGTATGCTAGGGAGGTATATAGAGTTGTTTCATCCTCGTTTAGCTCTGTCTTGGATGATAGGGAAGATGAGAAACCCGGCTATAAATTTTACAAGTGGGAAATAAAGGGCATACCTGTCAGGGTTGAGGTAGGGGAGAAAGAGCTAAAGGACAGGACTGTCACCCTTTTCAGAAGGGACACAGGAGACAGAGTGATGGTGAGGTTTGAGGAAATTAATGCAAGGATAGAGGAGCTGCTGAGGGATATAGAGGAGAACTTGAGAAGAGAGGCATTGGAGTACTTCAGGTCTAGGATAGCGTACATTGAGGATAAAAAGGCCATAAAAGAATTGTTAGAGAAAAAGATAGTCTCATTCCCATGGTGTGGAAAGAAAGAGTGCGCCCTTGATGTAGAGGAGGCAGCTGGATATTCCCTGCTTGGCTACGAGGAGAATAAGCTTGAAGGAGAGAATAAGAAGTGTATATCATGTGGAGAGAAAGCAGTACATCTTGCTTGGGTGGGCAGGAGCTACTAAAATACTATTAGGAGGCTACTAAAATACTATTTATTGATTTCTTCACAATGAGTAACGGTTAAATAGGTGGGATGTAGGATAAAATTGGTAATTAAAAGGGTGATGTAATTGGCAAAGAAAAGGAAGAACAGGGGAAGAAATCTGAAGAACTCAGGTCATGAGAGAACAGTTCAATGCTACAAATGCCACAGGCTTGTTCCCGCTGATAAAGCGATAAAGGTGACTGTGTGGACTTCTCCTGTGCAGGGATCTATTGCAAAGGATCTGGAGAAGAAGGGAGCATATGTGTCAAAGAGGCTTGAAACCCGCTATTACTGTGTGAGCTGCGCAGTATATTATGGAATAGTAAGTCCTAGAAAGGAGGAGGACAGAAAGATAAGAGCACCTCTTCAAGCTAGATCAAAGAAAACTGGCTCTTCCACTATACCTCTTAAGTTCCTGAAGATCTAGAAGAAATCGGCAAGTCCTCCTGTGCTTATGCCAAGCTCCTTTACTCCCAGCGGGGATAATACTCTCATTACTGCTGGGATCACCTGATTTTCAATGTAGTACTCCACATCGATATCCTCTATTCTTGCCATGAAGTATGGAAGAGACCTCTGATACAATTTTCCGGATCCCTTCACCACGACATAGCCCACCTTATCCCCTGGCTGAATCCTCCACCCCTTCTCCCTCATTATTCTTGCCACCTCAACATGAGGAGCCCTTGCCTTGTAATCCTCGGCTGATTTCGTAATTTCTTTCCATATTATATAATGCTTTAGCGGGATTTTGCCAGCCTTCATCATCGAGACAAGATCCAGTACATACTCCTTCGCCCTTTTAATCCCCCTTTCCACATTCTCCTCAGTGAGTATTATCTCTATGACCTTCTTCTGGGCATCTCTAGCTATCTTTGGCCAATCTCCCCTCACAAACTCAAGTCCCACAACATCTATTGTCCCATCTTCAAGGAGGCCTGCATATCTCTTCTTAGCCTCCGTGAATATTATCCTCTTGAAGACTCTCTCAAGCTTTATGTCCAAGGATAGCTCTCTTTTTATCTCCTCCAGTAGTTTGTTCACTTTTTCCGCATCATACTTGACAAATATGCTGTCTGTATCACCGTATATTATCTCAAGCTCCATCTCCTTTGCGATTTCCATTGCCCTTCTTATCGTATATCTCCCCCATGCAGCTGTAGCCTCAGCAACGGGCTTCATGTACCACCTAGCTCCTACCCATCCACAGTACCCATATGTCGCATTTGCTATCACCTTTATCGCCTTTTCCCTAGCAGCTAAGAGTTTGTACTCAGCAGAACCTTCCTTTGCTCTCGCTAGAGCTTCTTTTATCTCCTTTCTAGCTGATAACAACTTTCTCAGAATCTCCTTGTAGAGACCGGGGGGCTCCTTTCTGAAGCAGTATCCGACCTCCGGGGCTATATTGCACTCTTCTGGGGGCACTTTCTCATCCGGTGGAATGTAGGTGTCAGGGGATATGTTGTTAAGAACCATTATATTGGGATACATACTAGCGAAGTCAAGCACTGCAACATTAGAGTGAATCCCAGGCTTGGGAGTAAGGACCATCCCTCCCACATAAGTCTCTGCGGATACCTCCTTTCTCTGCGGGATCAGCTCTCCTCTCTCCAAGGCTTCCCTGATTATGAACCACTCTACCCTGAATCCAACAGCAGCTGAGGCAACATGATCCAATGGAAGTCCAACTATCTGAGAGAGTTGAACTGCATATTCGATGAACTTATCCCCTATCCTCCTTATCAGATTCACTCTTCTTCTCGAGAACTCAGCTATTGATCCTAGATCCCCTTTCTCCCTCATCTCCCTGAGCTCATGTTCCTCTATATCATCAGGCCTCCCAAGCCCCAGATATTCCGCTACATTCTCAAGTGTCTTGAGTTTTACCTCGTATAAATCCTCAGCAAAATCCATTAGATCCATATTGGCCCTTCCTGTAATTGATACATGACCATAAACGCTAGTATGAGGCTCAGACTTTACCCTTCCAACATCAAGATGAATTCCGTTTATTTTTGCCCTCTTGACAAGATAATCCCAGTCTCTCTTGTTTGTCCCATAGCCAAATATTATATCTGGGTCAAAACTGCTTATATAGCCGACAAAAGACGATAGAACATCCCTCTCATCCCCTATAAAGGTCTTTACATCATCTCCCAGTACTGATATAGCCGTTATAGGATCCCTCTCAGGATCTGGACTGCCCTTCCCCCCTATGAGCACACAGTGAAAGGCCATTATCCTTAGATCCGGAAGATTACTCCTTTCCACACGCTTAAAATCTCCTACGATTCTGAAGACTCCATCTACTCTTACATTGGATTTCGCTTCCTCCTCAACCTCAACCTCAAACCAGCTGCTTGGACTTATCCCTTTCTCAAACATGTACTGCATGGAATATCTTATGTCATGTCCATAGCATCCATTCACAAACTCCATTTTTGATATCTTTTTTGCAACTTCATCGATCTCATCGGGATCTCTAACATAGACTCTAATTGCATCAATCTCTTTTCCAAGGAGTTTTCTCCTGACAATTTCTGTTTTCTCAACTCCTTTAACAGCAGATATCTTTTTTGCAACTTCATCTGGGCTTAGATTTTTTGGAACAACGAAGAAGCTCCCAATAAAACTCCTATCCAGCAGCAAAACTCTTCTTCCGTCCTCAGTTATACCCCATATCTGCACTTCAGGCCTGCTATCTTCCTTCTCTGTATTTATATCAAGGAGCCAGAAGGACAACCTCATACTTTTTTCCTGCTCTCATCAAGCTTAAACATAAGATTAATATAAATGGACTTTCTTTGATTGAAGGTCACTTTTTTAACATCTTCAAGGCTTGTTTCTAGTGAGAAGGCTTGAGTTCGCAGAGAGGCCTGTGATAATAGGTGTGATACACCTTCCTCCAACTCTTGGATCCCCTCTCTTCAGAAATATGGATGAAATCGTGGAGAAAGCATCAAAAGAAGCCGAGATAATGGAGAAGGGAGGAGTAGATGCTGTTATCGTGGAGAACTTCTGGGACATCCCCTTCTATCCAAGAAGGGTTCCTCCCGAGACTATAGCAAGCATGACCCTTGCTGTTAACGCTGCTGTTAAGAGCTCAAGCATACCTGTCGGGGTAAATGTTCTCAGAAATGATTCTCTGGCGGCATTGGCAATAGCAAAAGCGACAGGTGCCTCTTTCATAAGGGTAAATGTTCTCATGTGGGCATATGCAACGGATCAGGGCATAATAGAAGGGGAGGCCTTCAGGCTCCTGAGAAAGAGAAGAGAGCTCGGCGGAGGGGTAGATATATTTGCTGATGTGAGAGTGAAGCATGCAAGGCCTATAGTGGAGCAGCCTATTGTTGATGAAGCGAAGGATCTAATTGAGAGGGGGCTTGCAGATGCGATAATAGTAACTGGAAGCAGGACAGGAGTGCCTCCTGATGAACATATTCTAAGGGAGATAAGGGAGAAAGTGGACTGCAAGTTGTTGATAGGAAGTGGTATAACGCCGGAGAATGCGAATCTTCTTAAATATGCTGATGGAGCAATAGTAGGATCTTATTTCAGAGGAGGAGATTTAAAAGCACCAATAGACCAAGAAAGGGTGAAAAAACTTGTGGAGATAGCAAAAAGAATTTGATAAATCAAGCTGGACTTATAAAAATGGGAGCCCAGAAAACCCAGAGCTTTAGCTCTGGGATGAATGGGCAAAGTTTAAATACAAACCTCCCTGAAATCCATGGCTCGGATGTTCCGGGTCCGTGAGGGAGGCAAGATGCCTTTAGCCCATGCCTTAACGAGAGGCATGGGATGGGGGAGCTGTGAGCCCCCCGAACCAGCAGATGAGGGGACAGGCGTAAAGCCTGCTCTAAACGCTGGAAGCTCCCGACTTTAGTCGTGGAGCAGCTCACTGCTAGCTAGATCCCGTTACAAACTCCTTTATTCTGTTTATTCCCTCCTCTATGTACCCTAGATCCTCCACAGATGGGGCAAAGGAAAGCCTTACCCATCCTTCCATGCCAAAATCAGCTCCCGGAGCTAGAGCAACCTGCTGCTCCTTGAGAAGCCTGCTGACAAATGTAGAGGAGGATCTTTCTATCATAGATGCATCGAAGAAGACGTAAAATCCACCTTTGGGCTCAAGTATCTCTATCTTCGGCACCTCTCTCATGAGCTCAACTGTTTTTCTTGCAACTTCTCCGTATTTCTTAGGAGTATATTCCCTTATGAACTTCTTGATTCCATTCACATCCTTTGAAATTGCTTTTACAAACACTCTTTGAGGAAGCCTGCTAGGGGCAAGGGATTTTGCCTGTTCCACCGTCTCAATTGCCCTTATAAGATCCGGATTTGCCACAATATGGCTCATTCTCCATCCAGGAAGCCTTAATTCCTTGGAGAGAGTGAGAAGAAGTATTAAAGAGTCACTTTTATATGGATTTGAGATGTATCTAGGCTCCTTCTCAAAGTGAAAAGCCCTGTAAGCCTCGTCCAATAGTATATAGAATTTCCTCTCCTCAGCTATGTCTATAACTGCCTTCATGAGATCATCATCTATCACTTGGCCATCTGGATTTCCAGGAGATGTCAGTATAAGTAGTTTGGTTCTGTCAGTCACGATCTCCTGAAGCTCGTCTATATTGGGGGAGAAGAAGTGATCCTTTATGAGGTTCCACCTCTTTATTCTCACATCCATGCCGGCCTCTATTATGATCTGCCTATCATAGTTGAGATAGCTTGGCCTTGTGAGCACAACCTCATCTCCCGGATTTAACAACACTTTAAATAAAGCTGATGTCAAATCTGTGCTTCCATTTCCAGATATTATCTCCTCTACTCCAAATTTTCCTCCAAAAACCTCCCTTTCATATTTGCATATGGCTTCTAAGTAATCCGGATCCCCTTTTGTCGGTGGATACCCTGCGCTGATCCTCAGCTCTTCATCGCTAAGTTCTCTGTAAGCATCGAATATCTGTCTTGGAGGAGGATCCTGCGGCCACCCTCCACCAAGATATATCAGTTTCTTCGGATACTTCTCAGGATGCTTCTGAAAATCAGCAACAAGGTTCATTATCTCCCTTATAGAGCTTGGATTTTTTATCGAATATAGAGCTATATCGGAAATTCCTCTCAAGTTCTCACATCGGAAGAAAGAGGGTTAAAAATAAAAACAGAATTCATTCATTGTTAAAAAATTTATTTGTAGGAAAACGGTCTCCCAACCCCAACGTACACGCACCCAGCTCTATTCTCCACAACATCTCTTCCATCGACCAAGCCGACTCTCCTTCTTGCACACAGTTTGCTAAAATCGATCTCCTTATACAAGCTGTGGTCTGTGGATATTACAATTATATCAGCCCAGGTCAGAACTTCCTCGAGATTTGATGTAAGCTTAACTCCGAGCTCCTTCAGAACCTCATCCTCCTTTATAAATGGATCATGGACAATTATGCTCCTATATCCAAGTCTCATTAGCTCTAGAACTAGGTCATATGTTGGAGATAGTCTCGAATCATCAAGATCTCCTCTGAATGCTAGGCCGAGAATGCCTATGTTTGGATAGCTCAATTCCATTATTTCAGCAACTTTTTTCACCAGAAAGGAGATTTTTCCCGGCATATCTCTGTTTATTTTCCTAGCTGTCTCCACAAGGCTCAGCTTAATTCCAAGGGAGTTGGCTTTCTCCATGAGAAAGACAGGATATATAGGTATGCAGAGGCCTCCAACGCCTGTTCCTGGCTTGTGAAGATGTGAGTAGGGCTGACTGTTAGCCGCCTCTCTTATCTCCTCAAAATCAAGCCCCAGTTCTCTGCAGAGCTCGGCCAGCTCATTTGCCAAAGCTATGTTCACATCTCTATAAACTCCCTCAGCAAGCTTTTCAAACTCAGCAGCCATCTCGTTAGACATCCTCTTAACTCCTTTCTTTGCTATCATTTCATACAGAGCTGAGGCAACCCTGAGGCTTTTAGGTCCTATCCCTCCAACGATCTTAGGATAATTCTCCACTATGTCCTTTATAGCCCTTCCTTCTGCTATTCTCTCAGGACTATATGCCAAGAGAAAGTCATCCTCAGCCTTCATTCCAGTTTTCTCCTCAAGAATTCTCTTTAAGAACCCCCTTGTAGTCCCGGGAGGAACGCTACTCTCCAGTATGACAAGATCGCCTCGCTTAAGTCCAGCTGCTATCGATAAAGCTGCTTTCTCAAGGGCACTGAGATCAGGTTTTCCATTCAAAAGGGTGACAGGAACTGTTATTACCTTCACCTCAGTCTCTCTCGATGCACTAGCACCATCTGTTGTCGCTCTTACCCTCCCATCCCTGACAAATTTTGAAAGCCAATCCTGAACAAGTGGTTCGTTTATTGGACTTTCCCCATTATTTATCTTCATCACTATATCTTTCTTCACATCAACTCCTATGCATCTAGCTCCTGCATTGGCCCAAGCGAGCATCGAAGGTATGCCAACCCTGCCCAAGCCAAAGAAAGAAGCTCTTATCTCTCCTCTGGACAAAAGACTTTTTAGTTCCTCATCACTCAGCTCTGCCAGCATTTTATCCCCTGTCATGATGGAGGCTATTTAAAAAATAGAACCCATCAGTCATGATTATATTCTCCCCGTTGTTCTGCAGCTTGATGTCAGCAGAGCTCAGGTTAAATGTGAACAAGATATCATCTGCATTTCTTCTAATGCCAGCTGTTTTTATGGTTATTGCATCAATTCTTCCAATCAGTTTGGCCAGAAGTGAGGCAGAATCAGCATTTGCAGTTCTCGTAACCACTACAGTTGCTCTTGTCCTGTTCTTCATAAGCCAAAGATATGCAAGAGGAATGATCCTATCAGAGGATGCGGAAAAATTCGTTAGAAACCTCACCAGAGGATTGATCCTTTCATCTCTCCTCATTCCTTTAGTGGGGCTTTTTGCCTCGATTTACTCCACTCAACCTGGGGCCTTTGCATCGTATCTTCCCTTCGCTGTAATCTCCTACAGCTCAGCTGGAACCATGTTGAAGATGGCATCTGACAAAATAGATAGGATGGAGAAGGAGAGAAAGCTCAGTTAGAGAGGATCCTCAATATCTCATTCCTTATCCTCTCAGCTTCATCCCTGCTTTTGTGCTCTATGACTATCCTCACTTTATGCTCCGTTTTGGATTCTCTAATCAGAAACCATCCGGATTCTCCATCCAACCTTATGCCATCCATCTCATTTACTGCCATGCCCTTCTCCTTAGCCATCTCCATCAGCTTTCTCTTCACATTCTCCCAGTTCACTTTCACTTTAATATCAAACCTAATAATGTGATATCTGGGAAGTTCTGAGATAAGCTGGCTTATCTTCTTCCCCTCCTTGGCCATTCTCTCAATTATTTTAGCTGCAGCAAAGGGTCCATCTCTTCCATAGTGGAATTTAGGATATATCACGCCTCCACAGCTCCCCTCCCCTCCAACATCAGCGTTTATCTCGAGCATTTTATGGGCCACGTAAACTTCTCCTACCGGCACCTTGACTATTCTGGCGCCATATCTGGATGCTATATCATCAAACATTCTGGATGAGGCTATGTTCACAACAACAGTTCCTCCCCTAAGCTCCCTCAGTATCCCGTCCACCACTAGTGCTAAAGATATGTCCTCTGGCATGACCTCCCCTTGCTCGGTGACTATGGTCAGCCTATCTGCATCTGTGTCATGAGCAAAGCCGATTGACGCACCCAAGGATCTTGTAACGCTTGATAAAGATGTGAGGGTTTCTGGCCTCGGCTCCAGTTCCCTAGAAAATACTCCGGGAACCGAGTTTATTGTAATCAGCTCCGTGCCAAGATCCCTCATTATGTAAGGGGTTACAAAAACACCAGCCCCTCCATTTGGGTCCAGCACCACACGAATTTTTGCCTCCTTTATCGAGCTCATATCCACAAGCCTCTCAATAGCTGCTATGTACTCCGGTATTACATCAAGATGCTCCTCCTTTCCAACTGAGCTCCAAGGAGAATTGTAGAATGATCCTTTTTCATAGAGCTTTTTCACCTCTTCTGTCTCCTCCGGCCTTATCAATATGCCCTTTCTACCCAACAGCTTCAGCGCGTTCCACTCGGGTGGGTTGTGAGATGCCGAGATTACCACACCTCCATCAGCGTTCAGGTAATCCACAGCCCATTCTATTGTAGGAGTTGGCACAGTACCTAGGTTTATCACATCGACTCCAGCGCTGTTCAGCCCTGCTACAACTGCCTTGGACACAATGGGGCTGCTTTTTCTTGTATCCATTCCAACAACCACTTCAGAGCCTTCTCCCAGAATTGATCCAAAGGCATTTCCTATCCTCAGTGCATCCATTGCTGTAAAAGATTGTCCAAACACCCCTCTTATGCCTAGAGGTGTGAAGATAAGGGACATTCTTATATCCTGCCCCTCACTATTCCCAAGGTTCTGTCGGTTGTGTTCATCGAGCTCTCAGCATCCAAGCTGGATGCAACAGCTCTTATTGCATCTATATTTTCGGGAACCACAATGGCCTCTTGATGCACAGCCTGAGCTAAGTATACCCACTCTCCCTCTGAGTGAATTGACTCAACCCATACAACATTCTCATAGATGTTGTTCATCGGTCTGCCGAGATGTCTGCTTAGCTCGAACACATCTGATGTTGTGGTTATGCCATCCTCGCTTGAGACAAGCATGATCCTCCTCTCCTCAGATAGAGCATCCAATATCTCCTCCCTACTTACCTTTTTCCTGAGTTTTACATTTATTAAATGTAGATGTGCATGCGTAGTAGGTATCTTTATAGCTGTTGTGAATATGTTCAGGTTTTTCAGCACCGTCCTGACGTCCTCTCCATGGTGCGAAGGAGGCTTTATAGGATCGAACTCAATGTTGTCAATGATCCCCTCCTTCTTGTCTGCAGGATCAGCTGCTCTTCTTGCTATCGTTGCTATAATTCTCTCGACACCATACTCCCTCTCAAAGAACCAAGATATCCTAGATAGAGCTGTTGTATTGCAGGATGGAACCCTTATCATCCTCTTTCCTCTCGCTTCATCGTAGTTCACCTGAGCAACAACAGTGGCCTCAACTAAGTCCTTCTTCTCCCCTCCCTGAAATATTGCTACCCTTCCCTCCTTTTTGTACATCTCTGAGTTCGCTTTTCCGACACCTTTTGGTGTCGCATCAATGATTACATCGACTTCTCTGACCAAGTCCTCGATAAATCCATCAACTTTTATGCCAGCCTTCTTCCAGCTCTCAACAGAGTTCTCAGGAATGAAAATTTTCATTCCCCTTGAAATAGCAGTTTTTGCTTTGTAATCAGGGGTTGTTTTGGCTATTCCCACTAGCTCCATGTCAGGTTGTTTCATCACAGCTTCAGCTACTCTGGCTCCTATGGTTCCATATCCCACAACACCAATTTTAATGGGCACGCTTCGATCCCTCCCTCAGGGCATCCAATGCCGGAAGGGGCATGCCAGCCAAGCTATAAAGTGTTGCACCACCAGCTGTATAGATTCTTGAGTTCTTCATGTCGAGCATCCTAGCAGCAGAGCTGAGGTGGCCTCCACAGAACACAAACTCCCCTTTCATGTCCTTTGCTGCTTTTATAAGCTCCATTGTCCCATATCTGAACTCAGGATCCTCAAATATCCCCATGGGGCCGTTTGCTATCACAAGATCCGAATCTGCCATTCTCTCCTTGTATATCTCAACAGTGCCAGGTCCTATATCAACTATCTTTGCATCCTTCGGCACCGAATAAACTGGAACTATGTTCTTCTTCCCATTCTGCGTCACAACAAAGTCAACTGGATAGAAAACTCTGTCCTTATAGCTGGATAAAAGCTCCTTAGCGGCAGGCAGAAGTATATCCAGATCATCTATTATCTCAGCTGATTTTCCAGCACTGTGACCTGCAGCCATTGCAAGAAGTATTCCAAGAAGGCCGCCAGACAGAACTTCATCCACTTTCCCATGCCTCAATGCATAAATAGAGACCTTTAACTTGTCCTCCACCTTAGATCCTCCTAGAAGAAAAACTCTTTTTCCCTTTATCGAATCTATCTCCCAGAGCTCCTTCAGCATTCTTTCCATAAGTCTTCCTGCAGCAGATGGTTTTATGTAGGGAAATGCGACAAGAGATGGATGACCTCTGTGTATTGTCTGAAATGCATCGTTCACATATACATCAAAGAGAGGACCGAGCCTCCTCACAAAATGGGTCCTGAGCAGCTTATCTACGCTCAGTTCCTCGTTTTCCTCGGATATTATCCTCAGATTCTCGAGCATTATCACTTCTCCTGGTTTCATCGAGCTTATTCTATCCCTTACCCACTTGGACATCACATCATCGACGTGCTCGACATTTATGCCCGAGAACTCAGATAGATACTTCGCATGCTGTTCTGTTGATATAAAATCAGAGCTGCCCGGCCTACCCTGATGAGTTGCGACTACAACAGAGGATCCGGCTGAAACTATCTCTTTTAGGGTATCAACGGCATCCTTAAACTTCTCTGTATCCAGTATCTCTCCATTTTTTCCCACAGGAACATTCAGATCAACCCTCAAAAAGACCCTTTTGCCCGATACATCTATATCATCAAGGGTTGGTATGTCCTTGATGGGCATCTTATCCCTAGTTTAATGGCTGTTAAAGTATCAATAAAAAATTTTTTCCATATTTATATATTAGTTAGCTAGTGCTAGGTCTTAGGATCACTTGCTTGCTATCGCACCCTCCAGCGCTTTTCCACAACTGCATGACCTGGTCAGTGGTATTAGCTCCACAGTTCTAGCCACTACATCTCTCAAATTCTTCAAATTCCTCTCATATATCTCAGCAACTTCATCATGAGTTAGCTTTCTGCTCCCCTGAACTCCAGCAGCATAGTTTGTGACGAGACACAAAGTGGCATAGCACATAGCCAGTTCTCTGGCTAGAACAGCTTCAGGAACTCCTGTCATCCCAACTATGTCCCCGCCAAGGAAGGAGAAAGCTTTTATTTCAGCAGGGGTCTCAAACCTGTTTCCCTCTGTTACCACGTACACCCCTCTATCAACGAACTTCACACCAGCTTCGCTGAGAGATTGAAGAATAGCAGACCTTATCTCCGGGCAGTATGGATCTGGAGTCATGGATACATGAACTACTCCCCTCAGAATCCTCCCATCCACCATAATCTCGGTCTTTCCATCGTAAAATGTGCTATCTCTGTTCTTTGTGAAGTCGATGAAATCATGTGGGACGACAAAAGTCCCCGGTTCAATAGATGGGTTTATTGCACCAACAGCATTAGTTGCCACAACTCTTTCCACTCCTATCTGTTTCAAGGCATATAAATTGGCCTTATAATTCACCTTAGATGGGGGTATCTCATGTCTTCTTCCGTGTCTGGCAATAAAAGCCACTTCCACATCCCTTACTTTCCCCACTTCCAAGATGACATTCCCAAATGGAGTTTCTACCTCTCTCTGCTCCGGATTCTCAAATAGAGAGTAGAATCCGCTTCCTCCAATTATCGCAACTCTTGGCATGAGCACACCTCCTGCTCTTATAAGGGTAGCTCAACATTTATATTTGCATCTAGCTACATTGAGACAGACAGGTTGTGCGCTAATGGAGGTGATGTCTAATGGCCATAGCCAATATAGGAGGTAGACCTGTCCTTATCCTCAAGGAGGGTACTACTAGGACTAAGGGTGAGGAAGCTAGAAGGATAAACATGGAGGCAGCAAAGGCAATAGCTGACATAATAAAGACATCTCTAGGACCCAAGGGAATGGATAAAATGATAGTGGACTCCCTAGGAGATATAACAGTCAGCAATGATGGAGCCACAATACTCCAAGAGATGGAAGTGGCCCATCCAGCCGCAAAGTTGATGGTGAATCTCGCTAAAGCTCAGGATAAGGAGGCTGGAGATGGAACCACGACAGCCGTTGTCCTTGCAGGTGAGCTCATTGAGAAGGCAGAGGATCTGCTCAACAAGGATATACACCCAACTATAATAATAGATGGGTTTGAGAAAGCCCTTAAATATGCTCAAGAGGAGCTGGACAATCTGGCAACAAAAGTGAACCCCGATGATAAGGAATGGCTCATAAAGGTTGCTACAACAGCAATGGCCAGCAAGATGATAAGAGGAGAGAAGGAGTTCTTGGCTAGAATAGCTGTTGAATCAGTCCTATCTGTGGCAGAGGAGCACAATGGAAAGAAAGTTGTTGACATAGACAATGTCAAGATAATGAAGAAGAAGGGAAAGAGCCTCTCTGAGACCGAGTATGTGAAGGGGATAGTACTGGACAAGGAGGTAGTCCACAGGAACATGCCAAGAAGAGTTGAAAATGCAAAAATAGCCCTGCTAAACGTGTCATTAGAGGTCAAAAAGCCGGAGATAGATGTTGAAGTTCAGGTATCCAGTCCTCAGGAACTTAGAGGCTTTATAGAGCAGGAGACAAAGATGCTCCAGGAGAAGGTGGAGAAGATAGCTGCATCCGGGGCCAATGTGGTTTTCTGCCAGAAGGGAATAGATGAAGTTGCCCAGCACTTCCTAGCAAAGCGTGGAATTCTTGCAGCTAGGAGAATAAGCGAGAAAGATATGACAAGGCTGGAGAAGGCAACTGGTGGTAGGATAATAAGCAATCTTGATGATCTAACACCAGAGAGCCTTGGATATGCCGGTCTAGTTGAGGAGCGCAAGGTTGGAGATGACAGGATGATATTCGTGGAGAACTGCAAGAACCCAAAGGCTGTGACAATACTTCTCAGGGCTGGAGCTGACACCATACTGGATGAAGCAGAGAGAGGGCTTAAGGATGCCCTATATGTGACAAGAAATGTCGTCGAGGATGGAAAAGTGCTCTGGGGAGGAGGAGCTGTACAGCAAGCGCTGGCAATAAGGCTGAGAAGGTATGCTGAGAAGGTTGGAGGGAAGGATCAACTCGCAATTGAGGCATTTGCGGATGCTCTTGAGAGCATACCTAGGATATTGGCAGAAAACGCTGGAATGGACTCTGTTGACGCTATAGTTAGGCTGAGAAAGGAGCATTCAGAGGGAAGAATATCCTATGGAATAGATCCAATAGCCGGGGATATAGCAGACATGGCAAAGCTCAACGTTGTTGACACATACAGAGCTGTGAGAAATGCTCTAGCAGCTGCTACAGAGACTGCTACACTGATAATAAAGACTGATGACATAATATCAGCAAAGCCATACGAGAAGGAGGAGAAGAAGGAGAAGGGAGAAAAGGAGAAAGAAGAGGAGAAGGGCTTCGGAAAGGAATCTGAGTTCTAAGGAGGTAATAGCCTGAGAAAAGATGCTCTTCTTCTCGACTTACTTCTATTTTTATTTTTTGTTGTAATTCTATTTATTATTCTGTCCCCAAAGGATAGGATGTTCGACATAAGAGGTAGTGTCACAGGCGCTTCTGCCACTTACTACAGGCTTGTGTCAAACAATATCAGCGTTCTGGCGAGTGTTTCTGTTGCAAGAGTTGAGGGAGGATATCTGAATGCAACAGGGAAAATAGTGTACGCAACGGATAGCTTCATCGTATTCTATGATATTCCAAGAGGTAACACATTTTTGATAGGACAGGACTTCACGAACCCAGCTGTTTCCGCAATTCCTGTGAGGATAACTTATAGAGTATCTGAGGACGATGGCTTCAGAAAGTTCTTCATTAGAATTCCGGATGGAGACGCTGGAAATATGCTGTCCATGGCCAGAGCTGCATGTAACTCGATAAAAACACTGGAGAAGGCCTGCTATCTGACAGGTATCATAGATGTATGGTATAAGTCCAACTCCTCAGTGGCATCCAGCCTTATAAACAGCCTAGCTGTCAAGGATATTCAGGGCATATTCGACATAGAGACCGTTGGAAATGAGATAACGCTTAAGATAAGGTCTGCTTCACTGGACGGAGTGGTTATGTTTCTATCGGATCTGAACAAAATGTTAGCCCAACAGGGAATAGAAGTTAGGGGGATATATGCTGTAGAAACCTCTGAGATAATAATCGAGAGAGGAGTGGGAAGCAACGATGCCATTTCAGTTATAAGAAATCTGGGGCTGGAGGTAGTTGGGGTTCAGGAGAGGTGTTGATCTTGAAACACATTCTTCTGGACATCCTTGTGATAGCACTTCTGTTCTCCTCTGCTTACTATATTTTTTCTCTGAGAAAGTCATATGCCTATGAAGGATCTATGGCAGATGGCCTTGCAGCAGCATACATAGCTAACTACTATAGAGCTAGAGGATCGAGCTTCTTGGCCTATGTTCACGGGGTTTCAAACGAAGGGATGCCGGTTGATATAGTCGGAAGAGTAGTGGACTCGACTAGGGCGACAATAGTTATATACTCTGGAAATAGGACGTTCAGCATATATTCAGATGGACAGAAGGTGAAGGAGCCGTTTTTCAAGGACATAAATCCATTTTACATACAGATGAAGTCTAATAGGGAGCTGAGAAATGTATTGGTAAAAATAAATCCAATAAATGGAGATCTACATGATCTAGAAAAAATATGCAAGAACATAAACTCGGTTCTGGATCATGCAGGTCTCAGAGTGGAGATTATAACATTGAACTTTTATCTTTTCAACTCCGACTTTATGAATAGGATAAAATCAGGAGAAGTTCCGATTCAGCTGATTCTATATGAGATAAATACAGCTGGCATGGGAAGGGCATCTCTGGTCACCTCTGTGCTTAATCCATATTATCTCAGCATTCAAGACATGCCATTAAATAGAATCGGAGATCTAGATGGAATTCTGAGACCTTGGATGGGAGAAAGAGCTTTTATCTCTGAGATAGAGGTGAGAATAGTGCTCAGCAGTGTTCCAACTCAGGAGCAGATATCTTATATAATAAAAGCAGTTGGAGCTATTCATGAAGTCAGGTATGTAAAAGTCGTATCCGAATTCTGGTGATCGGATGAAAAGCATAGTTCTTCTCATTTTATCTGGAATCTACTGGATATTCGTCAAGCTTGGTGAATATCTCTTCAAATTCCTCAGCTCATTTCATAGAGAGAGCAAGGAGATAACGCAAGTATTTGAGAGGTTATCGAAGATCTCTGATAATCTGATGCCAGCTTATGAGGGGAGCATCTTGCTGAAACCATTTAGGCCTTTCGTTAGAAGATATGGTCTTCTCTCCCACTATCTCTTGGTGCCTCTTCTCACAGCAGCATATATAGTGCTTGCCCTGATGAGCTCTGTCCCGTTCCCCTTTCTCTACAGTTTAGTGGAGGGAATAATCCTCTGGATAATAGCAGTGATGATCTACTGCTTTTCCTCAATGATTGCAGAAGATCTATCCAAAAGGCTGGATCCAAGGAAGGTGAATGACTTAGAGATAGCTTATTTCTCACTTCCACTGCTTTTAGCAGGAATAATAATTTTAATATACAATTACATGAATATAGGCTCTCTACCCGTCCTCAGCCCAGAACTTAGAAGCCATAACGTGGTCTGGATGATTGGCTATGACCTTTATCTGATCGGGATATCCCTTTTTACCTCTTCTCTTGTCTCCTTATATCTATCTGGAAGGGTGAGCAAATCCTTCCTCTATGAATACTCTGCAATAGCAATCCTTCTCACTGTAATAGTGACATTTCCATCCGGATTCAGGCTGGATGTTTTCACTGCCCTAGTTCCGATAATAACAGTTCTTTGGTTCAGGAGGATAGTGAAAGCAAGGCATATAATTCTGTACTTGCTGCTTCCCCTCTTTCTCATATTCGTTGGTCAGAAGTATATACTTATGTTAAGAGCTGGAGCTCAGACGGATATCTGGTACATCTTGGTCAGCAGAGCTGGCTTCACCCTCTATTCCCTCAGCTTGATAATAAGGAGCTTTGGTCCATGGGGAATAAGCTACGGAGAGATTCTCTTTCTTAACCCGATACTGACAATACTTGGCATTCCAAGGCTTCTAATAGGACCTTTTCTCGGCAGTGTGATAGTGGGAATACCTTCATCATACACAAGCACTTTCATAGGCCCCATATGGGTGGACTTCGGAATAATTGGCCTAATTCTCCTGCCTCTGATATTCGGCAGTATTACTGGTGCATATTACAGCTTGGCTGTAAGAGGAAGCAGTGTTTCCCTAGCTCTGTACTCAATACTGCTATCCTGCATGCTCGTCTGGATAGAGTCCGGACCCGTTCATCCATATCTCTACATTCCCTTCTTTCTCACAGTCTTGCTAATTCCTCTGATCTCCAGGAGGAGGTCCGTTGGAGATTAAGGAGGTAGTGATACATCCAGCTCTAATCCCCTCCGTGATCCCTTCTCTTGTCGCCCTTGTATCCCTATTAAGAGGAGATCTCTCCACATTTCTAGTTGAGATTGTTGGTATTATCTCACTTTTTCTTGGAATTATTGCTGGACAGAGAATTGAGGACAGGGTTGCATCTGCAATCTCCTTTTTTCTGCTTCTTCTTCTATCCTTAGTGATTCTTTCAAGCTTCTCCATAGCTGGATACATATCAGCCTTTATTTCAGTTTTTCTAATCATTCTATTGGTAAGACTCGAGCTCACCTCTTCGGACAGGGACATGCTCCTTCTATCCCTTCTTGCCCTGATTCTGGGGGGATCCCTTGTTCTCTATGCCTTTTCAACAGGATACCCTCCAAAGTGGAGATCTGATGTCCAGATACCTTTGACTCTCTCGCTGGGGCTTGCTCTTATCTTCATATCATATCCGAGGGCACTTCATCTGATGTATGGTAAGAAAGGCCTCATATTAACTCTTATAACATCGATTTTGGCATTCATGAGCGGATTCAGAGCAGATATAATCTTCATACTAGTGGAATTTTTTGTCATATGCCTTGTCAAGGGGAGATATAAGGAGCTATCAACAGCCCTTCCCATTTTCCTCATCCTCCTCCTGATCTACGGAATCCTGAGGCCGGAGGCATATGATCTCTTGAAGAGAGTGGAGTCGATCTCATTATACTTAGGAAATATTGTTAAATATTCAATTCCGTGGGGAATAGCCCGGCATCCTCTTTGGGTTTTCACGACAAGAGTTCATCCATCCCAGTTCATAGGAAGGGCCTTCTTCGGGAGGAGCACGGGGATAACCCTCACTCTTTTCGGAAATATGGTGTTCGATGCAGGGCTTCCTGAGCTTCTCCTCCTCTCCTTCTTAATAGGGATTGCTGGGGGCCATATATATTCAAGAAGGAATTCTTACCCGTATGATTATGCGATCTATTTAGCTATAATGACAGTCAGCTCGGATACAGGGCTTACACAGCTTTTTCTTCTGATGATACCAGCTCTTATGCTCCATGAATCCCTTCTCTCGTGTAGAAAGATATTCTGTGGAAAGAAATTTTAAAAGCTGGAGAGTTATGTTTAAGTAGCGATAGCTCTAGGAAGTCTCATGCCGTTCTACTACCATGGTCCCATTGCTCTCAAAGGAAGAAGTGAGACAGGGAAAGCAATAAAACTTAACAGAAAGAAGAGAAAGATGGAACTAGGTAGAGAGCCAGCTATGACATCTATAGGAGAGAGAAAGCTCAAGAAAATCAGAGCTAAAGGAGGAAATGAGAAGTTCAGGCTTCTTCAGGACAATGAAGTTAACTTAGTCGTTGGAAAGGGCATCGTTAAGAAAGCGAAGCTTATAGACGTCGTGGAGAATCCATCTGATATAAAGCTCAGCAGAAAGAAGGTGATAACAAAGGGAACCATAATCAAAACAGATCTAGGAAAAGCTGTAATAACAAGCAGACCCGGTCAGGATGGTGTGCTAAATGCAATATTGATAGAGGAGAAGGCAAGTTGAGAGAGAGAAACTACAAGATACTATATCCTGTTTATTTTGATGCCAAGGCAACTAGATCTGAAGGAAGAAGGGTTCCATTAAACTTGGCTGTGAAAAGACCTAAGGCAGATGATATACTAATTGCTCTAAGAAAAATGGGAATTAAAGCTGAGATATCGGGTGAAAGTCATCCCTCAAGGTGGTTTAGAAGGGAGGGAAGGGTGATAGCAGAGACAAATATGAAGAAGACTTATCTCATAAGAGAGGTTGCGAAGAAATTGAAGGAGGCATATACTTGAGGAAAATAGGAAGGATAGAGAAAGTTACTAGATCAAGAAACTTTCTAGTGAAAGCTGAAGGGATTATATTCTCGGATCCGAAGGATGCTCCAGTTATATCAGAGGATCTGAGAATGCTGGGGATTGTGAGAGATGTCATAGGACCGGCTGATTCCCCATATCTCCTCGTCAAGATCCTAGTTCCACTAGATAAGGCCTCAGAGTTCGTGGGGAAAGAGGTTTACATGCCTTCATCGAAGAAGGAGTGGAGAACACTGTCAGAGAAGATCAGGAGAGAATTCTGATCATTTCCGCAAGGTTTGCATCAGTCTTAATTGCCTTTGGTTCTGCGTGAGATCTTGATGCAGAAAAACCTCTTTCTCTGAGCTTTTCCACAACCTTATTCACTCCTGGAGAGCTTATTCTGAGCTTTCTTGATATCAGATCTAGATCGTGGTAAAATGGGATGTCAATCTCATCTGCCAAGCTCTTCAGGATTTTCCTAGACTCCTCTGAGGGAACGCACTCCATTATTCTACTAATGAATTCTTTATTTTTGTATGATCCTATCCAGACAGGTCCCATAAGCCTCATCCTTGATCCACATAATTCACATGTTATCCTTCCAGGTGGCTCTACAGCCCTTGTTGTGCTCCAGTTTCCGCACTCACAGTAATTGACCCATCCTAAGTTCTCCTCTATTACCTTTCTGAACTCAAGAGCCCCCCTCTCTATCAGAAAGTAAGCCCTAACATAGTGAAGATGAGAGTAAGCGAGGAGTGGTATGGCAAGCAGATCCTTAAGAGTTGCTTCCATCAAGATGAAGTATATGAGAGCTCTTATCCCGAACTCCTTGTGAAAGTGGGTCCTAGTTCCAGACACCCTGTAATATCTGAAGAGCTTCAAAGGATAAACTCCGAAGAGAGGAGCTGTATCAGTAGCTGTGACAGCTAATATTCCCCCTCTTCTCACTATTCTCAGGGAATCCCTTGTATATGGAGCCGGAGAGCCAAAGGGATCCAGATCCACATACCAGAACTTGATGCCAATTTCCATTAGCTCAGATGTCAGCATGCCTGCATCCTTGCAGGTAACCTTAACTCTATCTTCCACATTATTTAACGCTACATTTTTTCTTATTATATGAGCTGCTACTGGATTTTTATCGTTTGCCCACACTCTATCCACATCGCTCTCCACAGCCCACCTTATTGATCTAACGCCTGTGGCAGCCATCAGATCTATTGATGCGGATTTTCCATCTTTTCTGAGAATTCTGTTTACAGCAACTGAGATATCTCTGTTCACCTTCATGTCAGGGTTATAGAATACTTCCGCCTTTGTGTAGGATATTCCCCTCTTACTTAGCTCCTCCAGGTCCGTTGCGTAAAACGACACCTCTCCCTCCTTATAGAGTGCCAGCTTTATCTCATAGGACAACATGACACCTACTTCTTTACTAAAATTATTGCATGTTTCTGATCATAGGGAGAGAGATCCACCTGTTGTATTGGATTGTACCCGCTTTGCATGAGCTTCTCCTGAACCATTCTGTAAACCTTCTTTGGAGGAGCTGTCACATCTATGCTGCTGGCCTTTACAGCTATCATTGCATATCCCCCTTTTTTCAGGAATAAATCGGCATTTCTTATGAGTATTTCAGCTTCATCTCTCTGGGCTACATCTGTGTAAATTACATCAACCTCCTCCACAATATCCACGTAGCTTTCCACATCCCTAGCTGATGCAAGTATTGGTATTATGTTCCTTCTAGCCTCGGAAACAGGGAGAAGATCCCTTAGAACTCTCTGAGATACTTCAACTCCATATATAATACCTTCATTTCCAATTATATCACTAAAATGAGATGCTGTTGTTCCAGATGCTATTCCTAAATATAAAATCTTTGTCCCAGGTCTTATTGGAAAGGTCCTCAAGCCATTTATTATTGCTGCAGCAGGCTTAGATCTCCTCGGATCCCATATCCTGTATTCCTCTCCCCCAATTATTCTAACGGTTTCATCATAGCTTCTGAAGCCGGGAACGATGTTCTTAGTTGCTAGAATCCTCTTCCCTCCTTGATCTATCCAGTACACTCCCTTGAACTTATCATGTTCTACAACTTTCACTCAACCACCTCTGAGCTTTGCAAGCCTCTCATCTATCTCCTCCCTCAGCTTCTTGCCGATTGACCTATCGGATCCGTATGCATCCACTCTGGCAGCAATTGATATCTTAGTGGCCAACAATCTTGCTATCTTTCCTCTTAACTTCTTTGGCGCACTTCTTACCTCCTTTGCTTGGAAAAGAATTCCATGTTTAGGAGGCTTCGTCCCCTTTGTCATGTGAAGGAATATGGCCTTGTGAGCACCCAGTATCTGTATCGTGCTCGCTGGAAGTTGAGCCAGCTTATCAAGTCCTCCCGCCATTGTTATAAGTCTTGCTCCTAGCAGAGGACCCGCTACATCGGAAAGATTTGGTGCAATCTCCCTCATCAGCCCCTCTATATATCTCTCCACTCTCTCCCTCGTCTCGAAAAGCTCATTTAAAACAGATATTACATCTCTTATCTCTCCCTTAACCCCTATCCCGAGGGTCTTCTTCATAGCTTCAGATAACCTGCTGACAACTTCATCTGGAAGACCGGCCCTCAGAAGATCATCCTTTCCACCATCCCCTGCTATTGCCATAGCCGCTCTGACAAATAGCTCATGGTCTTCAACTATGGAATCTAGCTCAGGCATATAGATGGAGAACCACTCCCTTACCGCTGGCATCAATATGTTTAGGGACTTGTTCAAGTGATCCAAGTAATCCACAGCTTTCATCACGAGGAGATCTTTCCTTGAAAGCTCCTTCTTTATTTGCATCCTTGCAAGACTCAGAGATATGTCTACAAGCAGGTTTCTAAGCTCTTCTTTCTCTTTCCCGGATATAATCGACATTATTTCTCTTTTCTTCCTCCTAAGAACGACAAATGGATCCATATTAGGCGCTACTTTAGTGTTTATCCCAGGGAACTCCCCAAGAATTACATCCCTTAGACTAGATGACTCTAAATAAAGAGTATCTATGTTTTTTATCCACCTGGAGATCAGATCCCTCAGCTCATCAACAATCTCCCCCGATCTGATCGAATGAAGCCTCTTAGCTGCATCCTCCGGATCATCAGGAAATCTTGAGAAGTCTATGAGCTCCCCTCTCTCATCCAGCATGCATATACCAACAGGGGTTATGGAGAGAAAGAGATCCATTTAGTCACCGTCAGGCTGGGTTCTGGCCTGCCTTCCTTCCGAGCACAAATCTCTTTCTGAAAATGCTCTTTATCCTCACTCTTGGTACAGGGCTTCTTCTTGGTCTTCTCTCAACTTTAGGGGTCAGGGATCTGACCTTTCCAGCTTTGTTCAGGGCACCGTGAGTACCTCTGGGCATACCTTATCACCATCTTCTTCATCCAAGTGGGATAATTAAACTTTGTGAGAGCACTATTGGAATTATTAAAAGTTTCAGTCTTCATAGAATAAGCTAACCTGTCTGTAGTTTACCGTGTCCACCAGTCCTCTGTCCGTTATTCTAAGCTCCGGAAGAACATCCAAGGCCAAGAGAGACATTGTCATGAAAGGAGAAACCCACTTGCATCCTCTTTCTCTCCATAGATTGTAGGTCCTCTCAAGCTGATCGGCCACAATTTCAGGCTCCTCTGTGGACATCAATCCGGCAAGTGGGAGCTTCACCAACGACAGGATCCTGCCCTCATCTACTGAGATTATCCCTCCCCCAACCTCAGCCAGAGTATTGGCAGCTAAAGCCATGTCCTCATCCCTGAGGCCAAGGATCAGTAGGTTGTGAGTGTCATGTGCTATTGTGGATGCTACAGCTCCTAACTTGAATCCAAATCCCATGACAAAGCCAAGTCCTATGTTGCCAGTTCCCTTATGCCTTTCGACAACAGCCACCTTGTATATATTCCTCCTCTCATCGGGAAGGACAAGGTTGTCTCTGACATCTAGCTCTTCCACTCTGCTTTTCGTGAGGACATTCCCTTCAAGAGCTTCTATGACCCTTACTTTAACTTTACCCTCTTTTACAGAAGTTTTTATCTCAAAATCCTCCTTTTTAAGCTTCCTCCCTACTTTAACAGTTTTGAGAAATCTCTCTTCATAGCTCGGAGGTATCAACTTTGTGACAAGCTTTCCCTCTCTTGCTACAACTTTTCCATCTGTTATTACCACATCCACCTCGACCTTGCTCAGGCTTTTCAATATGAGAATATCTGCGTATCTTCCAGGAGCAACGCTCCCTATATCCCTAGCTAGACCATAGTGCTCTGCTGGATTGATTGTAGCCATCTGAATAGCTTTTATTGGATCAACACCCTCCTCTATTGCCCTTCTGACTACATGATCCATTTGTCCCTGCTTTAGTATTGAGTCAACTTCCCTGTCATCAGTTACAAGACAGGCATGCCTTGAGTCAAGCTTGGCCTCTGTTATTGCCTTCACGGTTTCGGCTACGTCAAGCCAAGCAGAGCCTTCTCTCATATACGCATACATGCCCAACCTCAGCCTTTCAACAGCATCTATCTTGCGAGTTAGCTCATGGGAGGAGGATATCCCTGCCGCTGCATATGCAGCTAATTCTCTTCCCAGCAGACCGGCATCATGTCCCTCAACTATTTTCCCCAGTTTGTGAGCTGCATTTATCTTCTCAAAAACTTCCTTATCCAGATTAAGCACACCAGGATAGTTCATCATCTCCCCTAAGGCGATTACTCCGTCCCATTTCAGCATTTCTTCCACTTCTCTTGGGCCCAGATAAGCCCCGGATGTCTCAAACATAGGGTTTGCTGGCACGCATGAGGGAGCTGTTACAAAGACCTTAAGAGGAAGATCTGCTGCCTCATTAAGCATAAGTTTTACACCATCCAAGCCCAGCACATTTGCGATCTCGTGAGGATCTATGAACACAGTTGTAGTACCCCTTGGAAGCACGGCTTTTGCAAAATTGGTCAAGCACAGCATGCTGCTCTCCACATGGACATGAGCATCAATAAAGCCTGGAACTACATACTTTCCTTTTGCATCGATTACAACAGTATTTGGGCCTATTGTATGCTCGACATCTCCCACTATTGCCACTCTATCTCCCTTTATTGCAACTCCCCAGCCCTCCAATACCTCGCCCGAGTTCACATTAACAAAGTTGCTGTTCAATACAACTAAATCGGCCTTCTCAATTCCCAATGCAACCTTTACCAAAAGGCCAGATATTTCCCAGATCTTGCTTCTTCCCATAGTTATCCCGTTGTCAGATAGTTATTTATAACATTATCTGTTCCATATCTGATAGCAACTATCCGTTACCATCCTCGTAGATGGCTTTAATGAGTGACAGGACCCCCATCCTGAGATAGTGCCCATTTAATGCTACTTCCCATCACATGTCGGGCACAAGAGACAGATCTTTCAACTATAAATTTATCATTGTGAGTATGCACATAAGAGTTAAAGGACTTTTGGAAGCTTCTGATGAACCCTAAGAAGATCTCAGTTTACTGAGGATTAACATTATTTAAACTTATGTAGAAACTTGAAAAATCATAAAAAGTAGTTCAGGAAGTCCTGTAGTTGATTGAGAAAGCCATGTCGGACAGCTCATGATTCATAAACAGGCAATCCAACTATTATGTTATGCCTGTTTCTGATCACCCTTACCCTCACCTGACTTCCAACTGGTATGTTGGATGCATTTATCACAGTTATTGTCCTGTTTCTAGCCCTTCCCAGAGCCTCATCTGCTCTCATTCCTGGAGCAATTATATCCACGTATACAGTTTCTCCTACCGAAAATGGAACCTTGATCTGCCTTGAGTAGTGTATTCCAAAGTCCTCTGGTCCCAGCACAAGCTTTACTCCGAACTCCTTCTCCCAATTTTTAAGTGCCTCATAAAACTTTTTCCAAGACATAGGCTTGACTCCAGCATTTCTTCCTCTTTTGTACAGCTCGTACTTCTGTATTCCAAGAGGAGGCCACCTTTTCCCCGCTCCTATTGAAAGTGCAAACTCTATTATCTTAGGAATTTCCTCATCATTTATGCCGGGAACCCAAACAGGAGCTACCAAAAGATCGATTGCGCTTTCGGCTATAGTTTTAGCTGCTTTTATTATTTTATCTATTTTAAGCCACTGAGAACCTGAGAGATATCTGGCCTTTCCCTCTTCTAGGGAATCTATGCTCAGATTTATCCTATCAACTCCAGCTTTTTCTAGATTTTTTATCAGATTATCTGTTAGCAGGGCACCATGAGTCTGAATTGATATCACTTTTACTTCAGGAATCTCTCTTATATCTCCAACTAACTTTGGGAGATCCTTGTAGGTGAGAGGATCCCCCACTGTATCTATATGTGCTTCTATATCGTCATCCCCTTTGAACTTCACCACTCTTTCAAACTCCCTTATCAGATATTCCTCCTCTACTATGTACTCAGCCTTTCTTCTTGACTTAGGACCTGCATCTGTGGAGCAGAATATGCAAGAGAGAGGACATGTTGATATAGGCCTAACTTGAATTAGATTAGTCCCTCTGTCTATTAAGCCAAATGCTATCGAGCCAATTAATGGAATACCTGAGCTTGAGGATATCTTAACTATCTTTCTCGTCGCCAATAAGCTCTTTCACCCTTTTTCTTATCTCCTCCTCGCTTTCGTCTACTTCAACTAGCTGATATTCATTATAGCCTCTTTTTCTGACAGGCCTCTCTATGTTCATTCCCTTAAGCCTTATACACCTTCTGGTCGGATGCATCTCAACCTCAACAACTGCCCTAGCTATGCTCTCAGCTGTGGCCTCTTGAAGCACTATCACAGCATCCTTTAGGACAAGAAACATTCTCTTATGTATATGTCCCTCTGGAGTGCAGATTATCAATTCCTCCACATCAGAGTTCCTCACGTTCATGATCCTTCTTTTAAGAGCTCTTATAAGATCCTTTGTCGATCTAGTCACATTAGTCAAGTCCGAGTCTAAGCCAAACCAACTCACATCAGAGACATCACTTCCAGCAGAGGGAGTTCCGCCTAGCAAATCACAAAGATAATCTATTATAACATAGTGGTATCTCACCCTGTCCAGCTCATCCTTCTCAACAACTTCTGAAACCCAGATAGGATACAGCGGCTTTACATCAACTCCTAGCTCCTCCTTTGCCTCTCTGACAACAGCTTCCTCTAATCTCTCTCCTTCCTCCACAACACCTCCTGGAATAGACCATAGACCTGCTCCAGGAGGATTTTTCCTCCTTGCCAGAAGGATTTTGCCATTGCTCAGCAAAACAACCCCGACAGCAACCATTGGGTGCTTAGGATACTCCCTTTGTGATTTCTCCATACAACTCCGGCCTCCTGTCTGACCAGAGATCGTTTCTTTCTGTTATCTTCTTGTTTCTAGCTTCAGATGGATCTATTTCTACAACTGCTACATGTTCCCCTCTTTCAGGAGCTCTTGCAAGAATCTCCATCTTTGGACTTGTTATTTGGCTCATCCCAGTGAATTTCAACCTTTTCTCACCTGATACATCCTCTCCGCTTCTGTTCGCAGTTATCGTGAATACCCTGTTCTCAATGGATCTAGCTAGCATTGCAGTTTGGGCATAAGGGAGGACTAGATTCGCAGGATGCGCTATTATCTCGGCACCTTTCAGAGCTAACACCCTGCATGCCTCAGGAAATATCCAATCAAAGCAGATCATGATGCCAACTTTCATGCCAGATAGATTGAACACATTAAACCCGGTATCCCCTGGGGAGAAAAGAAGTTTCTCGTCGAGAAATAGATGGCTCTTTCTGTAGACCCCGGCTATATCTCCATTTTCCTTTATAGCGACAGCAGAGTTATAGAATGTTTTTCCAGCTTTCTCCGGAAATCCAGCCACAATAGAACAGGAAAGCTCTGATGAAAGTCTTTCCAGAAATTTTATTGTTATTCCTCCGGATATCTCTTCAGAGAGTTTCTCTAGCTCTCTAACTGATGTGAAAAGATATCCAGTGCTGAAAAGCTCTGGAAAAACAAGCAAGTCCGCTTCTAGATCTCTCAAAAGAAGGGAGACTCTTTCCAGATTTCCCTCAACATCGCCAAATTTGGGCTCATTTTGCACATATCCAACTTTTTTCATATGAGATTAGACAGAAGAAGCTTATAATTGTTCTGATAGCGTTTTCCTAAATTTCTCTAGGATCAACAACTATTATCTATCATAAGCAGTTAAGAATTTAAATTCCAGTTAAGCCACTACAGGGGATTTAGTTGTATAGAAGAGCCCTTTTAGTTGGAAGATTTCAGCCACTTCACTGGGGTCACATCCACTGCTTTAAGTATGTTCTTGAGAGAGCATCGGAGCTTGTCATAGGGATAGGCAGCTCCCAGCACTCCAATACCGAGAGAAATCCCCTTTCAACAGCTGAGAGATATGAGATGATAGTGAGAACACTGAGAAGGGAGGGTTTTCCTATGGAGAGAATATCAATAGTTCCAATACCTGATACGGAGAGACCTGAGGAGAACTGGGGAATGATAGTGCTGGAGAGAATCCCAAGGATAGATATAGCTTTTTCAAATGATCCCGAGACTGTGAAGTGCCTGTCAGAAGTCGGGATTCGTGTGGAGGGAATACCATTCCACAAAAGGAAGCTCTATGAGGCAACAAAGATAAGAAAAAAGATATTACAAGGAGACAACTCTTGGAGAGACCTTGTTCCAGAAGAAGTCGCCAAATTTCTCGATGAGATAAAGTTTGAGGAGAGGCTTAAATCCATAATCTCCTGAGTCATGTAGTTTTTATCCTAAGGCTTCCTCTTCTCACTGCATCTATTACAGCTCTTCCAGCCGGACTCTTCTTCGCTAGATTTATCCTTCCTCTCTCATCAGTTCTAATCGTGATTATCTCTTCATCTCCTGAGTAGAGAGTAACTTCTGTGTTCGCCATCTCCCTTCCAAGAGAGAGAACTATAGAGTTTTTCCTCTTTATGATGTGATATCCCACCTCTTCTTCCTCCAGCGGTACTATTCCCTCACTCTCTCTAACAGGCATTATCACAGTCTCCTCACCAAATGTGTATATCTCATATTCCTGCTTTCCTGTCTCAAAATTGGTCACAAGAACGACAGGTCTTGCAAGAGTTCTATCCTTCATACCCCTTGGAAGCTTAACCACAATCCTGAGGCTGTACACTTTCTCTATTCTTCCATCCTTTATGAATATTATTGTATCCACTATATGAGGAAGTGCCCCGAGATCAACCCTGCCAAGAAACCTCTGAACAGCTTCTATGGGGCTTCCACAGTGGACAACACCCACCATTCCAACACCAGCAAGCCTCATGTCAGCATATATCAGGAAGTCCTCGGATGTTCTCATCTCATCGAATATTGCATAATCAGGTCTAACCAAGAGCAGAAGGCTTGCCGTTTTCTCGAATGATCCCTCGAGCTTTCCGTACTGCGTTATCTCAGGTCCGACAAAGAGATCTCTTGGTGATTCAAGGGTCTTAACTATCTTTCCCTTTCTCATGTAAAACTCAGCAAGAGCACTTGCAAAAGTAGTCTTGCCGGCTCCAGGAGGACCTGCTATTATCACACCCTCTGCTTTTTCAGAAAGCCTTTTCTTCAGTTTTTCACTCAGCGAATAATCCTCCAATGTCACTTTTACCAGAGGTCTTACTGCTGTTATCTCTATGCCATCGGAGAAGGGAGGCATTGCCACTAGAATCCTGTACTCTCCCATCTGCACCAGATGAGCTTCCCTCGTCCTCACTTCCAGCATTGCATCCGGACTGAACTTTGCATATTCCAGCACTTCGTATGCGAGCTTTCTCATCTCCTCCTCCGTCATGGGCTCCTCTCTGAGCTTTACCAAGACGAAGTTTCCAGGTCTTCCCTTCTTTGCCAGCGGAGGAACTCCCTCCTTCAGGTGAATGCTCATCACATCCTCCTGAAAGAACCCTATTATCGAAGGCTTCTCCACTCCAGTGGGACCCAGATACCTCACATTTATCCCCCTAGAGTGTAACCCCATTGCCCTAACTGCATCTCCTGTGAGTACAACTGCATTGAACTTCTTGCTCAGCTCCACTATCCCGTCTATACCTTTTCCTGTGGAATCCTCCACTCTTAACTTATCCCCCAACAATTCCTTCAGTTTTAGAAGGGAACTCATGCCCTTAAGGGCCATTTTGTCCCCTTTTTCTGCACTTCTCTCCATTTTCCTCAAGATGCTAGCAGGTATTATTATTTCTCCTTCAGCATATTTTTCCAAGTCTTTCTGAATGAGGTCATAGAGCAGCACGCTCTCGTCAGCTACATATACCTCTCCCATCCACCTCTCCACTGGTACAGGATGGACAAACATAAAAATAGTTGTGCTTCACAAATTCCCTGTGGAGAAGGCAGTCTTCATAAAGATAGGAGGATCCCTTATAACGGATAAAAAGAGTGGAGCTCTTACAGTTAAAGAAAAGATAATATCAGATATAGGAGCTGATCTAGCAGATATCATAGAGGAGAGAAGGGTTATCTTGGCAAATGGGGCTGGATCATTCGGGCATCCAGTAGTAAAACGCTATGGAATTGACAAGAACGGAATGAATGCCGGCGGAATATCTAAGGTCTGCTCATCAGTGGATCATTTGAACAGGGTTATCGTGAGATCCCTTGTTGAAATGGGAATTCCTGCTGTATCCTTCCCCCCAAGATCCTTTGTCTACAGAGATTCTGGTGGAAACTTTGTCCTCTTTAAAGAGCCTATTGCAAACATGCTGAAGATTGGAGTTGTGCCAGTTGCCTATGGAGATCTGATTTTCGATGAGAGAAAGGGCTCCTCTGTGATATCAGGAGATGATATACCTCTCTTAATCTCAGATCTGATAGATACTGCAGTCTTTCTAATAGACATGCCTGGAATCATTAACGAAAGAGGAGAAGTTGTGAGAAGGATGGATGAGAGACATATCGACATATTGAAAGAAGATCATGAAGTAGATGTCACTGGAGGCATCCTTAGCAAGGTAAAAAAGGGGTTCTTACTAAGAAAAATAGGTATAAGGGTTATTATATCGGGATTTTCTAAAAAAGGCGATATTAAATCCGCTTTAAGAGGAGAATTGGGCACAGAGCTTATTCCATGAGCTCCTCCAAGAAGAGCTTCTTGTGAGCCACAAATATGTATACGTTTTGCGGAACTGTAAGTTCTTGCATAACCCTCTCTGCTATGGCCCTAGCCGGATCCTTCAGGCCTGTCCTGTTCTTTATGTCTTCAAAGCTTTTGAAAGGCTCCTTCGCCCTCTCCTCTAGAATTTTCTGCACCATCTTTTTCCCCACTCCTGGCAGAAGCTCAAGCTGATGAAACTTAGGAGTTATTGGAAGGCTTTCGTTGAAAAACTGAACAAAAAACTGCTCCTCTTCTCTAACAGCCCTCTCGACGGTGTCCTCAAGTACCATTCTAGCCTGCTCGCTTAGCTCCTCATGCGATAGATATCTCACGAACTTGCTCACCTCCTGCCTTAATCCCTTCCCGACATATACCCTGCTTCCCTGTCTCACCTCTGCATTTGGCCTCAGCATAAATTCCATTAATATAAAATATCTGCTCCCAATGAGCTGTACTTTTCTCTGGTACTCATCTATTGATAGCACGTATGCAAACATATCATGGGGGATTTTTCTACCGGATAGCTTCCACATTTCACTGCACCACTTCTAGATGAAAAAGGAATATTGTTAAAGTTAACTGTTGATCTTTTTTCTGATGCTCTCCAGTAGCTTTGCTATGCCCTCATATTCCTTTTCCCCAAGCAGAGGGTATCCCCTGTATAGATAGGCCATTATCTCATCCTTCTTCTCCGGTGCTATGTCCACGAGCATTATTGCGTCCTCTTCCTTTATGCCATAATCTTCCACCAACCTCTTAACAGCTTCTCTTGCCTCTTTTGCGGAGCTAACTTTGTCATACTTGGATAAATACTCGAACAGCTTTCTCTGGTCTATTATAAGTGAGGACAAGTTCTCGCTCCATCTGCTATATACAAGCTCCTTGACCTCACTTATTGTGATAGGGGTCTTCTTTATCACATCCGGCATAAGCAGCACCTATTCTTTATGCTCCTTAAGATGAACTGGGTTCACTATCAGCCTTTTCACCTTATCTCCTAGTTTTACATCAACTATGAAGGCTCTTCCTCTCTTTCCAGCAACAATACCAACTTTTCCCTGATATCTCTTATGGGGCATCCCCTTTCTCACAGAAGGCTCAACATCTATTACCACCTTATCCCCCACATTGAACTCCTGAACAAATCTGTTTACTGGGGGCATTCCCTTCTCTCTGGGGGCCTTGCTCAAGAACCCCCTAGATCTACTGAGAAATCCCCTAGATCTGTTACCCATATTCATCACCTAAAATATCTATAACATCAAGCTCCTTACATGTGGATTCTCTTCCGAGCAGGGACGAGATGCTTGGCCTCGTCCTACCATTATCTCCGCTTACAAGCTCCTTAATATATAAACCCCCTTCACACTCAACTATAGCTTCAAAACTATTAATATCATATTTAATTATATTGAATTTGAACACCTTTCTCCTTCTCTCTATATCCGCTCTCCTTCTGAGAACTCTGGTGGGGGTTCTCTGACTTATAACACAATTGGATAGCCTTTCTTCAAGCATCTTAACCTCTGTCTCACTCAGGTTATTGACCTCAACTCTCATTCTATATACTTTTCTAGACCTAGCTTCCTTGAGAAGCACTATCTCCTGCCTATTTGAATATCTAAGTCCTATTACCTCTATTTTTCCCATATTCTCCTCATTTATAATTTTTTCAAGTTGACTCAGATCTGCCTTTCTTTTTTTAGGATCGACTAGCTCCATGACAAAAGGCCTTCCGGGACCAAGCATTCTGACATCGATATCTTCTCTACCAGATGCATGTATGTGGTATTCTGATGCGAGAAAGGCTTTTTTAAGGATATCCCCCACCATTTTCTCCACAGATGGATATTTATAGCCTGTCCAGTTGCATTTCTCACATCCCACTCCGTTGCATTGCGGACATATCCACCTAGATTGAGATATCCCTCTCTCCAGCTTTCTGTATCTGCCATAAATATATACAGGCTTCACTTGAATGCTCACATCAGCTCTGTTAAAATCGAATATAACTGTCACATCCGGATCCTCCTCATCAACTACAACACCTATCCTTGAGGAGAGGATCTCATCTAGATGTCTTGATACAGTTAACTTCACCGACTCTGCATCAGATAACCCATATCTAGACCTTATTCTGTCCAGTCTCTCTATTACAATTGGTGGAACAACAACTCCTGCCTTTATTGTGCTGAACTCGTAATCCTTCAGCATTGAAAGAGCTTTTGAGAGAATTTGATCAATTTTATCCTCAAAAAGATTCTCACATGAGTAACATGGTCTTCCTCTTCTGCCAAATAATTTGAGAAGGGAGAGACCCCTTATCCATCCTGGAATCCTTGTGGATGATCCATAGAGCGAGCCAGAGCAGAACATACAGAGCTCAAGTTCATCAAGCACAAAAGTCAAATTTTATACCCCTTCAGAAGTCTTCTCATCAACCTATTTCCACCACTCATGACGGACTTAGCCATGCTGTATGCCCTCAGGAGAGATCTTACATCTCTCTGTGTGGTCCCAGAGCCCCTTGCAATTCTCTCTATTCTAGTTCCAGATATTATCGATGGATCTCTCCTCTCCTCCTCCGTCATTGATTTTATTATAGCTATCCACTTAACTATTATCCTCTCATCCATCTCAGCTTGTACTCTCGCTCCCGGTATAAGGCCGATAAGACGATCCAGAGGACCGAGTTTCCTCATATTTTCCAGATATTCCATGAAATCGTACATGTCGAACTTTCCCTTTATCTGAGGCGGTTTTATTGCCTCCTCTATCTTCTCAACAAGCTCTGCTATGTCCCCCATTCCCAACAGTTTTGATATGAACCTGTCTGCATCAAAAGGCTGAATATCCTCCACCTTTTCTCCAACTCCAATGAAATATATCGGGACTCCCGCGGCTGAAACTGCTGAGAGGGCCCCTCCTCCTTTTGCGGATCCATCGAGCTTGGTAACAACAACCCCTCCTAGAGGAGCAACCTCTGAAAAAGCCTTTGCTTGGGAGAATGCTGCTTGGCCAATTGATGCATCCAAGACAAGGAGTGTGTAATCAGGGTTGGCAACTCTGATGTACTCCTTTAGTTCTTCCATCAGACCTCTCTCATCCTTATGCCTTCCAGCGGTATCTATTATTACAATATTATAATCTTTAAATTTATTTATTCCCTCAGCTATTATCTTTTCTGGTCTCTCTCCATCAATCCAGAAGACAGGAACGCTGTCTCCAACCAAGCCAATTATCTGTTGATGCGATGCAGGCCTTATCGTGTCGGAGGATATTATTGCAACCTTTCCATATCTCTTCTTGAACCATATTCCGAGCTTTGCTGCTGTGGTAGTTTTGCCAGATCCCTCAGTTCCAACCAAGAGGATTCTGTTCTGCTTCCCCTGTTTTATTTCCAAGCTCGGCTTCCTTCCACCGAGCATGTTAACAAGCTCATCATACAAGATCTTGACAGCAATTTCCTTTTTGGAGACACCGGGAGGCACCTTCTCTGACATAACCCTGCTCTTTATCCTCCTAGATAGCTCTAGAACAATTTTTACATTGACATCTGCTTCAAGAAGACTTCTCTGCACATCTCTTATGAATTCATTTAACGATATCTCATCTAGAGTAGGTCTCCCGATCATTCTGCTTATAGCAGAGGAAAGCTTTGATCCAAGAGACTCTAGAACCAAGGTTATTGCCCTTTAACTCTTACCACTCTTTTCTTGCCCATTGATACCCAGTACTCCACCTCTGCGCCTGAGGAGATTTCTCCTGCTATCTCCTCCGGAATCGGCACCTCAAATACCTCGAAAGTCTCCAGATCCATCACCTGAATAGTGTTGCCTGAGACTGAAATTATCTGCCCGCTTCTCTTATCAACTATTGGTATTTCAACAGTCGCATCAGCAGGATAGATTTTTGATCTCCTAGTTCCATCGAACAAACCTCTTGCCTCAACTCTAACTTTCGCTGACCCGTGCTTTCCTGGCTTGGATTTTGAGACGGAGAGGACCTCACATGGCTCCCCGTCTATAACAACATAACTTCCCTTTTTGAGCTCTCCAGCACTACCATGAGTGACGGACAAGTTCTCACCTGTAAGACTTTTGAACTCTGGCCCTCGGGCGCCTTCCTCCGTACTTCTTTGGCTCTCTCTGTCTCGGATCTCCCTTCAGTATAGTTCTGTCATATTCCCTGTATATCCTCTCAAGTTTCTCAGATCCCGTATATTCCACTAAAGCCCTACCTATTGCCATTCTTACTGCATCTGCTTGGCTCATAAAGCCTCCTCCGGAGACCCTCACCTCTATGTCCACATCCGAGATATAATCACTTGCCAGCCAAATAGGCTCCAATACCTTCATCTGGACGAGTTCGTTTGGAAAGTAGACATCATAAGGCATTCCATTTATAAATAGCCTTCCACTTCCCTTCTTCACGACAGCAAATGCCCTAGAAGTCTTTCTAGAAGCAGAAGCAGTTGCCATTTTCACCTTCCTAACACTTTTAGCCGTGCTCATTCACCACCCCTCCACCCCAGACTTCTCGACAGCTCCAACACTGTCATAATTTTTCTACCCCTCTTAGGTTTAAGCTTTTCCTTTGTGTAATCCTCATCAAGCTCCTGTATGGGCACACCTTTAAGCTCATCCGGAACCCCTATGAAAACCCTCAGTCTCTTCATAGCCTCCCTTCCCTTTGCCTTCTTTCTCGGAACCATCCCTCTTATCGTCCTCCACACTATTCTGTCCGGAGTTCTTGATATCTTCATCCCCCTCTCTGGTTTGGGCCTTCCCGGAATTTGCATTCTTTTTATGTATTTTTCTTTTATAGTATTGGGATTTCCTGTTATCACTGCCTTCTCAGCATTTATGATGGCAATCCTTTTTCCCTCAAGCAGCCTTTTTGCGACATAACTTGCCAATCTCCCCAAGATCTTTCCATCCGCATCTATTACCATGTCAAACATTGTAACACCCCTCAGGCAACTATGATCACATTGCTTCCCTTCGGATCAAGTCTCATTGCCTCCTCTATTCTCATCGCTTTACCACCGGCCTCCTCTATCCTCTTTGAAGCTGAAGTTGAGAACTTAAATGCCGCAACCTTTACCGGCTTATCAAGTTTTCCATCGCCGAGAACCTTTCCAGGAACTACTATTAATTTATCCTCCTTATATAACTTGTTTATCTTGCCCAAATTGACCTCTATCCTCCTCCTTCTTGGATATCTCAGTTTCTCAGCTATAGCTGCCCACACAGGTGCATTGTTCTCCCTAGATTGCTTCTCTAGCAAATTTATCAGTTTTCTAAGCACTGGATTTGTCGGCCCTGTTCTTCTGGCCATACTGACCTACCTTTAGGGAAAGGTGAACTCCGATTTTTAAATCTATGCCGCGGCCCTTTATCCTAAAACAAAGCTATTTGAAAAAGAGATAGTTACAACAGTATATAGAGAAAGGCATATATAGAGCAACAGGATTTGTATTAAGGTATTCTGCGGGGGTAGCCAAGCCAGGTCCAAGGCGCCCGCTTGAGGGGCGGGTGAGCGTAGGCTCGCGTGGGTTCAAATCCCACCCCCCGCACTCGACTTTTATCCTATAGGAGGTGGAATCGTGCCTGTTGTTGTTGTGTACATGTGGAAAGGAGTCTCAGATAATGCCAAAAAGAGGATCATAGGGGGAATAACAAGGGTTTTTGTTGAAATTGGAATTCCAGCAGAGGCTGTTGAGGTGGTAATAGAGGAAGTTCCGAAGGAAAACTGGGGAATAGGAGGAGAGCAAGCAAGTGAGAAGCTCAAGCATGCAGAAGTTCCATAGTCGGGTAGTTAACTTTTTGAAAACTGCTGACGAACCCTAAACTAAGGGATGATGAACGTTCCTAGAGCTATTTTAATTTTCCAGCACATCCCTGCTTAGAGCAGCTGCTCATTACTATAAGCCCCAGCATTATTAGACCCATTCCGATAATATGTTTCGGCTCCAGCTTCTCTCCAAGGAATATGCTGCAGAGAAAAGTAGAGGTTATGGGTATTAGAAGGGTCACGAGATTTACATTCGTAGCTCCTGCCCTCTCGAGGATCCTGAAGAATATCAGGTAAGCAATTGCTGTGGAGAATACGCTTATCCCGATTATAGAGATCCAAGCCCTCTGAGAAGGCATGGCAAGAGTCCAAGGTTTCTCTAAAATTGCTAGAGGAAGGGAGGTGGCTGCCGCAGTTGATAACTGCCCAAAGGTTATGTTAAGAGGGGACAGACCCATCGAGTAGAACCTTCTCCCATATACAGTTGCATAAGAGTAGCAGATAACCGCAGCTATTATCATCATCTCCCCGATCAAGCTTCCTTGGATCGAGTTCCACATCATAATTACGACACCTAAAAAGCCGAGAGAGATTCCTAACATGCTGCACCTATTTATCTTCTCATCCTCTGTCAGAAGATGGGCAAAGATTAGTGTGAAGAATGGCGAGGTTGAATTTATTATTGATGCAACACTGCTGCTTATATAGATCTGTCCCCATAGGATGAGGGCATAGGGTATTGTGTTGTTCAGCACTCCCAAGATAAGTAATTCCTTCCAAGGGAGATCCTTCGGCCTTCTTGACGCTAGTATCAAGCCTATAAGCAGGGAAGCTATTGATAGACGGAGAGCCGAGATGGTGAGGGGTGGAAGCTCCTTGACCAAGATTCCCATGAAGAGCCATGAGGCCCCCCAAAGCGTAGAGAGAACAATGAGTAGTACCCATTCCTCGGTTCCCATCCTGCCCATTGTTCCTCTTTTCACTTCATTAATAAAAAGACACCGATGGTGATGATCATGGATCTATCCAGATTTGCATACATAACAGCTATAGGGACTTTAGCCGATTCTTTAATAAGCCTTATTAGCTTGATAACTGTCTCTAGGCTCTCAACTATTGCAGTAGCTGCTACTGGCATCGTATCATACCTATTTTTTGTGATAAATGCAGCCTCAATGATATTTACAGGTGGGCTAATGGTTCTGATCTCCCAAGCAGTGGGAGAAGGGAAGTTAAAGCTCGCTGAAAATGCCTCAGCTGAAACCCTTTCTCTGGCAATTGTATCATCATTAATAGCCTTGGTATCTATGCCTACGTGGCTCAAACCCTATCTTGAATTAGTATCAATGGGCAATACAGAGATCCTGTCTGAATCCTATATTTATGCTTCTATGAGGCTCCTCTCCCTTCCAGCAATGCTCATCAATGCCTCATTATCTGCCATTTACAGGGCTAGCGATGACGCTCTTACTCCAACAATCTGCTCGCTTGTGAGTGCTTCCTCAGGTGCCATAATGATACCCACAATGGCTCTTGGTTTTCTTGGGTTTCCTAGAATGGAACTTTTTGGAGCTGGGCTTGGCTCCTCTGTCTCAGCATATCTTGGCTCCATGATATACATATTGAGACCTCCTTCTCTCAGGATTAGGATTAGCAGGCCTAAATCCTTGGCAATGAGGGTTATATGGATAGGGCTGCCCACGGCAGCTGAGAGAATTATAGCTAGCATTTCTCAGAATGTTTATATAAATGCAGTTGCTAGAGGAGGTACGCTGGCCTTGGCCGCTCATAATATAGGAATAACTGTTGAGACTGTGATAATACAGCCGAGTTTCGCTGTAGGTATGACAGCCTTAGTTAAAGCTGGCCAAAGCTTAGGATCTGAAGAGGAAGTAAACAGAGTTCTTAGGAGGAGTCTGAGAATTGGAGTATCCTGGATGGGTCTTGCTTCTATCTTATTGATAGTTATATCTCCATTCGTGGGCAAAGTTTTCTCCTCAGATCCCAATGTGGCTAAGCTCACCTCTATATATCTAATTCTTGCGGCAACGAGCGAGATAGGATTGGGGATAAGTCAGGCCTTCTTTGGCGCGATAAGAGGAATGGGGAGCGTTTGGATTCCCTTCCTTATAAGCAGCACTTCCCTGCTATTCCTAAGGGCTTTGCCTGCGCAGCTTCTCTCTATTAAGTATGGAGCTATAGGAGCTTGGATCACCCAGAACACAGATATGTACGGAAGGGTCGCCATATCTTATGCTGTCTGGAAAGCGTTAGGAAGGAGGCTTATAAGAAGAGTATTAAGCTGATAATAAAATCCTCTAGTCGGACATGCACATACTGCAACTCTAAGGCTCCTCTTTATTATTCCAGCAGCCTTTCCATTTCTAATGAACTTTCTAGTTATTTTACATGCATCTCTAGAATTCCTTCTCTCAGAGGTTTCTCATTATCAGCATTAGTTAAACGAAAGTTTTTAGTAAAGGCTTTTATTTAATTTATGAAGATTTCTTCATAGCTTCTATAGCACTTGTAAACTTGCTCTCAAACTCCTCGAATTTCTTGACCAGTTCTTCTGCAGCCATAGTTATAATTCTGAATGGAGGAAGCTGTCCATTCGATTCAAATCCTATTATTATCCTTTTGTCATCCCATCTGACTCTAACACCCGGTTCTCCTCTGTTAACCATTTTTTCCAGCTGGCTGGCACATATAGGGCACTTTGTTGGATCATTCAATCTGTACCAGCTTCCTTCAAGCTTCTCCAACTCGCACTTCTCGCAGTCACTTAACTTCACTACGCTACTGTCGAACTCGTATATTGGAAGATATGAATACCTCAAACCGCTCACGGGTTGCCATTTAGCATGCTGTTTCCCTCTGCCAAGCCTGGCTATTGCTTCCAGTTTCAATCTTTGTCCTTTTCTCATTGTTACTATTGGTATTCTGCTGCTCACTGGTATGACTAGTGGATCTGAGCTTTCAAGATCCCCAGAGTAAACTGTTATATCCTCCTCCGCCGTTTTATCGAGCTTCAATGTCACGAAGACATCCCCGCTTATCTTGTAAAGCTTTGGATCTGTCCTAAGAGGTATCATCGCCAGCCTATGAGCTATGTACTCATCTATGAAGTCCGTTGTGTTGATGAAAAATATGACCTCATCAACAGCCATAACTGGAACCTCGGACATTATAGATCTCCTCAGGGCATTTGCAAGAGCTGGGGTTGCATCCTCAAGCAATATCGTGGCCCTATCCTCTTTCATCTCAACCACTCTTATTTTCATCTCTCCTCACCTTCTTGCTCAGTATCTCAGCCCAAGGATTGCCTGTTAGGTACTCATCTATAAACTCATCAGCACCTTTTGTCTCCTGAGGTCCAGATAGCTCAAGATCTCTTTCCTCCTCTGACATATAAGATGGTGGAATTTCAGGTCTTTCCCTTCTTTCGACAGCTTTTTCCCTTATAACACTTTCTCCAGCCTCTATTTCCGGTTTTCTAATGATCTCCTGCCTTTTGATATCGGCTATTATGCTTCTCGCAACAGCTTCTGTATCCTCCTTGCTCAACAACTTCTCTAAAAGGCTGACAACTTTATCCAACGTATCGGTTAATCTTTGCTGTGTATCCAAGACTTTGTTCAATATATCCATCGGTACTGCTTCTGTCTGTACTGCTTTTATTCCCTCCTCCTTCTTTATTTTCTTCTCCAATATTCTCTCTTCCTTTTTGACTTTTATCTCTGTATTTCTTCTCTCAGATATTGTTTGTCTCTTTATCATCGGAAATAACTCATCTATGAGCTCAATGCTCACGTTCATAAACCCTTCATTCGCAATTATCTCCTCTAATTTATCTCTGTAAGCAGAAGTAGTCCATATGTGTACATATATAGAATCAAACTCATCTCCAAGTCTCCTCTTTATTCGGTCGATGGTATCGCTGATTGTTTTCTCCTCATCATCGGAAACAGCCTCCATCACTACTGCTGCTATTTTAAGATCTTTTTTTGGTATGCTCACTAGGTAGAACCAGCCACTTTCATCTTCTTCTATCAGAATGTCCCCCTCAGTTATATCTGAGTAAGCTTTTTTGTAGAGCTGAAAAAGCATTTTTTCCATGCTTTCCTCGTACATTCAGGAAATAGGGATAAACTTACTATTTAAACAATTTTCTTCATTAATAACAAATAATCAAATAAAAATAAATTGACGGTTCTGTCTTTTCTTAGACTCTTCTTCCTCTCCTTCCATGAGGCCTTCTTGTACCATCATGAGGTATTGGAGTCACATCCTCAACTCTTAGAAGAGTTAAACCAGCTCTAGAGAGACCTCTTATCGCAGCTGTTGCTCCTGGACCAGGTATTCTGCTCTTTATGCCACCGGGAGCCCTCACCTTTACTATTAAATGCGTTATCCCTTTCCTCATTGCTTCGTTTGCTGCAGCCATTGCAGCCTTCAGAGCTGCATATGGTGAGCCCTCGAGCCTATCAGCATCCACGAACATTCCTCCTGAGTATATTGCTATTGTCTCGGCACCGGTCAGATCAGTTATATGCACTATTGTGTCATTAAATGAGGAGTATATGTGGGCAACACCTATCTTCTGCTTAGAGGACATCAAATCACCTCTTCGCACATTCAGGATGCAGGCATTCTATGCTCTGTTCCTCCTCAGCGCTCACCAGATAGCTGGGCTGTCTTATTCTCCTTCCATTAACTTTGATATGTCCGTGAACTATGAGCTGTCTTGCCATGTATGGGCTCTTTGCAAATCCCTTCCTCCAGACAATTGTCTGAAGCCTCCTCTCCAATATATCCTCTACCTTTATGTCGAGAAGGCTATCCAGTGTTGCATTCTTTCCGACTATATTGTATCTTATAAGCTTTTCTATTATAGGCCTTGTTATAGCCATTGCCTCATCTGGCGGGAGCTTCAGGTATCTTCTTGCTATCCTTCTGTATTTTCTTGCTATCATAGCTGCCCTCCAGAGCTCTCTCTTGTTTCTCAAGCCATATTCTCCTGCTAACCTGTTGCTTTCCTCTATGACAAGCCTGTTAAGCGGTTTATAAGGCCTCTCATATTTCTTCTCAAGCCTCTTAGGATCTCCCATCTAGTCACCCCTTCTCCCTCTTGGAATAGCCTACTGTCCTTCCTGATCTTCCAGTAGTTCTGGTTCTCTGTCCTCTCACCTTTAATCCGAGAGAATGCCTTATCCCCTTCCAGCACTTTATCTTCTTCATCACCGATATATCCCTTCTCTCAGCGAGAGTCACCTCATCACCTACTAGTATGTAGTCCTTTCCGTCCACGGGATCCCTTTGTCTGTTGAAGAGCCATGAAGGCATAGCCGGGTTCCTCACAACCTCCTCTATTTTGCTTATCTCCTCATCAGTTAGCTCCCCTGCTCTCTTATACCTGTCTATTCCTGCTTTTTTCAAAACTGCATTTGCAAGGGAGAAGCCTATCCCCTTTATACTTGCTAATGCAGCGTATATTGTTCTATCTCCATCGACCGTGGTGTTCAGTATCCTTATCATCTTCCTAAACTCAGAGGTCAACTACATACCTCCGTTGAGGGGTCTCCCTATAGAGATTTAAAAATTTTCCTCAAGCTGTTGTGGAGACTTTATTATACAGTTTTAAAACCAGTATCTTCAATTTTTAAGTAGTAAAGATTTTTATATCTGAATTATTAATAGCATTATTAAGGAATAATTAATATATTGGATATAAGAAAGGAGATCCTGCTAAATTTAAGCCTATCTCGGCAAAAAGCAATGAAATTCATCTTAAGCTGAAATAAACGCCGGGGGTGGGATTTGAACCCACGCGGCCCAATGGGCCACTGGCTCTCCAGGCCAGCCCCCTACCGGGCTAGGGCACCCCGGCCTCTATTTCTGACAGACAAAGTTGTATTTAAATTTCAGGTTTAATCTGTGATTGTCCTTTCCACATCCTCGGGTAGAGATCTCTCTCCATTATTACCCTGATAGGCTCGGCCACAACCCCCCTTCTTGAGCTTATTATCTCGCTTGAGTCCATAACAGCCTTTGCTACCGCAACTATCTCCCCCTTAAGAGTGAACACCCCGATCACATCACCTTTCTTTATTCCATCTGAGACCTCGCATACTCCAGGGGCCAGCACAGGGGCACCATATGCAATAGCATTGACAGCACTATCCTTCACTACCACTTTTTTCAAGTTCACCAGAGCCCTCTCAAGGGGCACCAAAAGCTCTCTTAAGGAACTCCAATCTCCAGATTCGGAGAATTTTCTAGCAGCTGAGAGAAATTTATCCAAGCTCACTGCCATGTCCTCCGTGAAAACGCCCGACCTAACCCTCCTGAGGGAGGTCATGCTAGCTCCAACTCCAAGGAACTCCCCTATGTCAAAGAAGAGCTTCCTTATGTATGTGCCAGATTCCACGACGACTCTCAGCTTTACGTCCCTCCCATTCCTCTCAAGAATCTCCAATTTGTATACTCTCCTTGTTCTGAGGCTTCTGCTCACAGCTGATCTGACAGGAGGTCTCTGATATATTACAGTCTCGAACATTTTCACTGCCTTCTCAAGCTCCTCATTGCTTACATCCCCATGAAGGTGCATTGTTCCTATGTACTCCTTATCTGCTGTTGCTATTATAGCTGTGGCTTTTGTAGATTCTCCTATCGCTATTGGAAGCACCCCACTTACCTTTGGATCAAGAGTTCCGCAATGTCCAACCTTGTCCATCTTAAGGGCCTCTTTTATCCACTTCGTTACCACATGAGAAGACGGCCCGCTTGGCTTGTCTAGGATCAGCAAACTGTACCTTAAAAAGAGTGGAAAAGGTCTTTCATCTGGGAAAAATCCATATTCCCCAGCAAGACATTCAAGTCTTTTTAGAAGGACCATCAGCCTGCCTTCCTTTCTTTCATGATCTCTTGATATATAGATGTTTCCTTCAATGCCTCTATGACTTTTTTGTCATCAGCATCCTCCTCTATGTCTATCTTAATGTTTAGAGGGACGAGGTGCTTTACATTCACCCTTCTCCTCTTAACTCCAGTGAGCTCCTTTGGCCCTGTCACCACGACAAAGTTCTCATCAAGTAGCTTCACAACAACACATTTTCTCCCTGCTTCCCTTCCAGCCGTTTTTATGCATACCCTGCCAACTTCTATGACTCCCATTTAATCACCCCATTGAGGATAGAGCTCATCTTATCATAATGCTTAAAAAATTTTACGTCAGCTTGAGGACATTAGCAGAGCTCTCTTTTCCATCAGTTCTCTCAGACATCTTGCGCAGAGGTAGCCACCATAAGGTCTGTTTGGCCTCTTTTCGCTTTTAGATAGCTTGCTCAAAAAGCTTCTCGGTCCATTTGCCACCCCGTTCAGAGGTTTTTTGCATATAGCACACTTAGCTGCGTTATATCTCTTCTTCCTGTAGTGGTAGACAGTCCTTCCTCCAGGAGTCCTGACAGAAACCCTCCTTTTGTTTAGCTTTCCGTGATACTCAGCTCCTTTCACGAGAGGCATAGGGCACCCTAACAGCACTGCAAATAGCTAATATAAGCATTTTCATTGAGTGGGAGAGGTCTTCATTATTTTTTGAATTATTGTAGAGAAGAAGAACGATGCTAGCACGTACACTCCAAAGTATCCCAGAACATCGTTCCCAAACACACTCCTGCCGTGGAAGAAGTCCATTACATATGGAAGGCCGATCGGAAGCCTTATAAATGGTATTTCAGAGTAAAACCCCCCTAGTAGAATGAAAATTATCATTATCGGTATTATCGTGTACATTGTCGGTATAAAGCTCATCCTCATCATCTCCGACTGAGCTGTCTTGTACTGATATTTCATCTTCCCGAGCTTCTTCTCCAGTTTCTTGTCCCCCGTTCTGAGAAACTCCTTCTGAAGGTCTGTATACTCTTTTATCACTTTTTGATACTGCCTCATCTTATCATAATCTATTCTCTTTTTACTTATTATATTAGTAATAAGAGTTAAAAGGAAAGCGAGTGTTATTATAAATACTATTGAGTATGGAGGTATTAGGAGAATGTTCATCCTCCCACTCCCAACGATTCAGCAAGCTTCTTCGCAGCCTCGTGTGCCTTGCCCTCCTCGTTTTTCACTATGATTATGTTGCACCCTGTTATGGTGGAATAAGTCGCTGCGGCCATTCTGTTCATCATCTGATGGAGTGATATCATCTCTTCCATATCCGGATCCCTTATTCTGGTCTCGTCTCTGCTTCTTCTAGCTGCTATGAGTGATGGATCTGCTTCTATCAGAATTGTGAAATCGGGCCTCAATATCCTCAGTATATGCTCTGGAAGACCGGGAAGAAAACCATTTGGCGTTTTTATAAAGCCATGAGTGTCAAGAAGCACCATTCCATTGAACTTTGAGCTCTCCTCATATATCATCTTCGATGCCTCCTCTTGAAGTCTCCTCTGAACCTCTACAGGGAGCGTTCTCATCTCATCCCTGTGCTTCACAAGCCCCTCCTTCTTGGCTATATCAAACATATAGTCGCCGAACACTATTACCTTCACCTTTCCATCGCTTATCTTTTTCAGCTCTTCCATAACTGTGGATTTTCCTACTCCGGGAACTCCTATCACGATGCTTAGAGGCATAGAGAGCTTCTCATGAGGTTATTAAAAACATTGTTGATCCTGTGGGATCTTTCAGTTGAATACAATCAGTTTGGTCATCCTCCTAGGAATCTCTTTATCTTGGGATATACCTCAAGAGCTCTTTCTCTCATTATTACCTCATAGAACGAGGCTATTATCGTCACAGCAAGTAGTATACCACTTCCTGTGCCAAGAGCTCCAGTAAAATCGGCAATAGCTGCAAGGAAACCGACAAGAAATCCTCCTACTATTGTAACTGCGTTTATGTATCTCTCTATTGTGGCTTTTACAACCTTAGGGCTTGATCTAACTCCTGGAAGTACAATCCCCTGCTTGACAAGCTGCTCTGCAACTGTGCTCGCATCCATTCCAGCTGTCATAACCCAAATTTTTGCAAACAAAATGCAACCAACAACTGTTATCAGAAGGTATGCAGCTGCCGCATCAGGATATGAGTAGAGGAATGACGGACTGTAAGGCCTCTGTATGTAGTAAGCTAGGCCTGAGACAGGAATCATGCTGCTTCCCTCTATTTTCCATCTTCCCAATATGTCAACAAGAGTCCTCATCCAGCCACCTTCATTTCCAAATCTGGTCCAAACAAGCCTAGATACCATCTCCAAGTCTCCAACAAGAGCTGAGGTGAATATTATGGGGACATTGCTTACATAGAGAAGCCTTATGGGATATCTCATTCTCTGCCCTCCAACCATGGAATGCGCTATGGGTACCTCTATTCTTATCTGATATGCCCATATCACAAGTAGGAATACGACAAATGTAGCCACAAGCCCGACTACATCTGGCATACCCGGTCTGTAGAGGGCTGAGGATCCCTGCATAATCAGGGCAGGTATAACCCCGACAATGCTTCCTCCGCTTGTCTTCACGGGTGAGAACATGTCCCACAAGACCTTTTGGGCAACTCCTGCAAGTATAAACAGACTTATTCCACTACCTATTCCCCATTTGCTCACCAGATCGTCAAGCATCATGAGAAGGAAGCTTCCCAGAGCCATTTGAAGTATTATTATCAGCTCCATCTTTGGATCTGTTGGATATCTGCCGAGGGCATATGTGCCGTTCTCAAATAATATGAAGAATATTGCCAACACCCTCTGGGATTCCTGAAAGAACCTCCTGTCCTCCGGATCAGTCAGATCCAGCTTTATTATCTTGCTTCCGAGAAGAAGCTCCATTACTATCCCTGCTGTGACAACAGGGCCTATTCCAAGCTCCACTATGCTTCCAGTTGCACCTGCAAATATCACTCTGAGGCCCGCTAGATAGTCCACCGCAGTCTTTGGTATGCCGTATATGGGTATCTGAGTTAGAAGATAATAAAGCATTAGAGCTACTCCAGTCCAGCCAAGCTTCTCCTTAAATGAAGGCCTTTGAGATGGTTTCTCCACTTCTGGTATGAACTTATTTAGAATGCTGACTATCCTCCTCACTCCATTCATAAAACCACCTATACCTTCACCGCTTCTCCTCCTGCTTGGCTTATTCTCTCAAGAGCTACCCTTGAAAATTCCCTCGCTTTTATCACCATTGGCCTGTCTATTCTCCCTTTTCCAAGCACCTTATCGTATCCAGCCATGATCAGATCCACCTCCAATTTTCCATCTTCTCTCATCTTAACAGCTCCTTTCTGTTCAAGCTCCTCTATAATTTTCTCTATATCCCCTAAGTTTATTGAATTCATTTCCCTAGCTCTAGGTCTCTTGAAACCTCTCCTGCCCATGCCAAAGTAATCAGGCCAATGCGCTGTGTACCATGTCCACCAGTGTTTGTGCGCACCGGCTCCTCCAAATCCGCCCCCTCTTCCACTTCTTCTGTGCTGTCTCTGTTTTCCATAGCCGTAAAGTCTGCTTCCCCTCAGCTTTCTCGTCTTCTTCCTTCTTCTAGGTATGAACATCATATCATCCTCCTCAACAACTCATTTATACTGCTTCCCCTGTAGCCTAACTCCCCTCCATCAGAAAATGGTCTTTTTGTGGACTTCTTGAACCCACCTTTGGGTGGAGTAAGCCTGAAATATGGTTTTATCCAGTTGAAATCACTTAGTTTAACCTTTTCTGAGATCAATGCATCAACAAACTCATCTATTCCGCCGTAATTTGTGTTTCTTCTTATCACTTCCTCGGTTATCCTCTCTCCATTCTTAGTCACACCTCTTTTCAATATGAGAAGTTTCAGAGTTTCTCTATCTATTTCACCATATGTCACGAAATCCTTCACCTTCTCAAGCATCCCCATGTAGGAATCAGTTCCCGGAACAACGGATGCCCAGAACTTTCTCCTTACATTCAGGAGATCCATCGTGATCCTCATGTCATGTCTTACGTTGACAGTTCCTTTTATCCTGACCACCGCAAAGAGAGGCAATAAAATCACCTCTTCCAATCGCTTGGTAAGTTCGTCTTGTTCATGTTCAACAGTGCATTGTAAACAGCCATAGCGTAATTCATCCTGTTCCTAGACATGCCTCTGGAGAACACTCTTGCATCTTTCACTCCGGCCAACTTTAATATTATTCTAGCTGTCTCGCTGCACACTAAACCTAATCCCCTTGGAGCTGGCATTATCTCAACTCTAACGGATCCTGATTTTCCTCTTGTCAAGATGGGAACCGAATGTGGCCTACCACAGCCACATTCCCAGGAACCGCATCCCTTTCTAACTTTTATTAGGTTAAGCTTTGCATTTCTGACAGCATCATCAAAAGCCATCCTGAACTCCTTTCCCTTCCCCTTTCCTATTCCAACGAAGTTCTCTCCATCCCCAACTGCCACTATAACCCTTATTTGGGATAGCTCCCCTGCGTCCGTCTGTCTTTGAACTTTTCTCACCTCTATGATTTCTTTCTGAAGATTTGGAATGAGAATGTCAACTATCTCAGGCTCCTTTATTGGGATTCCTCTCCTCAGTATTTCATCCATTGTCTTTATCTTTCCCTCAGCTACAAGCTTTCCCAGCCTAGTTCTCGGTATCCACTCCTTCTGCATCACTGCTTGTTGTTCTATCTCCTCGCTCATGAAGTCACCTCCCTTATTCTATTCAGGACATCTTCAAAGTCCTTCTCTATGAGAAGGGGATCTCCTCCCCTTTTAAGGATGTCGGAGAACCTCCTCTTAAATTCCTCCTCGTTCTCTTCTTTAATTATTCTAGCATATTCAGCTATATGTGATCCCTTTATTCTGCTCTCATCGGGCAGTATCTCCTCACCATAGTTAACCGATATTCCAGCATCCACAGCTCCCTTGAGCGCAGCATATAGCCTTGATCCCTTTGTAGACGGATGTCTGCCTATATCCAGAACTGCTTCGCTTATTCCCTCTTTAATAGCCCGTAATCCTGCAAGATATCCAGTTAAATAAGCTGCAGGTACGTTTTTTGTTCCATGCTTCCATCCATATCTCAGCAGCTCCTTAGACACAGCATATGCCCTGACCATATCTCCATTCTTATTATAATCTATGAATTGAACTATTATATATCTATTTGTCTTTCTCACAACAAGCCTTGTCTTCCCACTTTTCAGCAAGGCGAGCCTTCGCCTGTAATCAGTCTTGCCCTCTATCCTTCTTCTAACTATTTTTATCAAGAGCCAGCCCCTCCCATCTCCTTCATTATGGACTCCTTGAGATGTGCAACTGAGTGGAAGTTCGCCAACTTGCTGTAGTAATACCTGTATGTCCTCCTATCTATCTTGCCAGAATCTCTCATGCTCCTAAGGGCTTTTCTTAGCGCCCTTATCTTTCTTATCCACCTCCTCTTCCTTGAAAGAGTTGAGAATTTTCCTCCTTTTCTTCTTCCAGGTCCCTTCCTCCTCTTCCTCACTCTTGCCCTGCTCACACCCTTCTTCGGCACCACTATTATTGCTCCGGATTTCACAAGCCTCTCTATATCCCTTCTGGTGACAGCATTTGATATCTCCTCAAGTTTCTCAGGGTTAAACTTTATCCTGCTCTCCCCAACTCCCAGAAGATCGGAAGCCAACCTCTTCTGATATTTTAGATCCATTTTAACCCTCCCCCGCAACAGAGCCCACTATTCTCACTCCAAGGGCCTTTCCTCTCTCCAAAATCTCTTTTCTTTTCCTTCTTCCAACTCCTCCTGCTATATAAATGAGTATATTGCCTGCTCCATGTTTCTCAACTAGCTCCTCCAGCTCCTTTGAGTTGTGAACAATGAAGGGCTTAAGACCACTTGGATGAATACCCCTTATCTCATCTGGATTCTTATATCCCTTTCCTGGAAGCTTTGGTCTGCTCTTCAACCTGAGTCTCTGCTTGTTATCTATTCCTCTGGGCTTTCTCCAGCTCTTAACCGAACCAAGATGCCAATATCTGGCCAGATTTATGAACCTAGGCTTCTCCTTCTTCTGCATTTAGATCACTCCTCCAGCAAGTAGATCCCATCCATGAAGACTCTTTGATCCTTATCCTTTATCTTCGTGGCCTGTCTTATGTTAGCAGCTGTCTGAGAAACATCCTCTTTTGATGGGCCTTCTATTATGATTCTATCTCCCTCAACTCTCACATCCGTATTTCCAACTATTTTTGCAATTCTAGGAGCTCTACTTCCCACGAAATTGCTTATTATGACAGCTTTTTTGTTCTTATCTACCTCAACCCTCATTGGGAAGTGGGCAAACACTATTATCATCTCCTTTCTGAATCCATTCACCACTCCATTTATCATGTTCTTTATGTGGGAGGCCATTGTCCCTATGTAAGCCCTGTTAAACCTCCTATCATCATATGTCACAAGTTTCACCTTTCCATCCTCCACTGTTATGTCCAAGAACTCCTTGTTGAACTTTCTCCTCAGCTCTCCTCTTGGCCCTCTGACCACTATGGTATCTCCGGAAATCTCAACTTCAGCCTCGGGCTTTATCTCAACAACTCTTGTTACCGTTTTAAATGCTGTTTTCGGATATCTCATAAGCATTCACCTCAATAGCAGTAAGCTATAAGGACACCCCCTATCCCCATCTTCTTCGCATCCCTGTTTGTCATGACCCCCTTTGATGTGGAAACTATCAAGATTCCAACGTTTTCAGCGGGCAAATATCTTCTCTCCCAGTACTCAAACTCATCTTTCTTAACCTTAAATCTAGGTTTTATCGCACCTATCTTGTTTATCCTTCCGATAAGCTTAACCTTAAATGCATTTCCCCTGCCATCCTCTATAAACTCGAAATCTCCTATGTAGCCCTCATCTTTGAGTATTTTCAGCACCCTTCCGAGCAATTTTGATGCTATTCTGACTGTCACTTCATTTTTACCCACCATGGAAGCATTTGATATGACAGTTAGGGCATCTGCAAGAGGATCCAGTCTCATGAAATCACCCTACTCGTACTTCCTCCATCCCATGCTAGGGGCGACCTCAACGAAGCAGTGCCTACATAAGTAAAGTCCATACTTCCTTATTATCCCCTTGCCCTTCCTGCCACACCTTCTACAGACATAAGCTCCCTTTCCCTTCGTCCTAACTTTCTGCGACATATCACCCCACCACCTTAAAGTTTAGATATTTTTGAGCATAAATAATACCCTCCTCCTTTGTCAGCCTGTGCCTGAGAGGTATCCTAGATCTCTTTATTCGTCTCCTAGCCACTCTTCCTCCAGGCCTTTCAAGGGAGACTATCACATCCATCCCGTAAACTCCTATCTCAGCTTTATATTTCATCCCAGGTATATCTATGTGCTCCTTTATTCCGAATGCAAAGTTTCCAAATCTATCGAATGAGCTTGCCTTAATAGTCCTCTTCACAGCCTCGGCCACTCTGTTCAGTATCTCCTCGGCTTTTTTGCCCCTTAAAGTCACCATGACAGCTATCGGCATTCCTTTTCTTATTCCAAAATCCTTTATCGTCCTTTTAGCTTTTCTAAAAGATGGTTTCTGCCCAGTTAGCTCCTCAAGAACTTGGGCTGCCTTCTGAAGGCTCTCTCCACCTGTTCCAACAGCAATATTCAGCACAACTGATCTTATCCTAGGCCTCAACATCGGATTTTCGGACCAAGGTTCCTCCATGAGATCACCTCTAGACTGATATCGCTGGATCTCTCTCCCCGAGCACTATTACATTTTCTGGAAATACTCTGTATATCAAGTTTTTGTTCTTCATGTCCCTGATTGTTATGAACTCCCCTATCTCCTCAATCCTTCCAACATGGCCCGAGGCCTTCCCCCTGATAACCATCACAGGAGCCCCTAGGACAAGGGGAAACCTCCTCTCAATACCGAGAGAGGGAAGGGATATCAAAAGGGAATCTCCTGGTATAACCTTTGACAGCTCTGATTTTTGATCCACTAGGAAATTCTTTCCATCATGAGCAGTGAGCTGAATCCTGCCGCCAGCATATGTGGTCTTCTTAGTAACCTTAACCACCTTTAGTCCTGCCTCTCCCTTGTCTATCTTCACAAGCTTGAGCACCTTGTAGGGATCTGATGATACTCTGTAATTTAAGTCTAAATCCGGAATTGATACTACATCCATCAAGCCGACTGGAAACTTGTGATCCCATCTAGGTTTTCCATCAACATATATTTTCTTCATATGTATTATTTTTTTCGCCTCCGATGCCGATGAGGCCAAGCCGAGCACATCCCTGACTAGAATTAGGAGAGGTATGCTTGATTCTATTGGATGCGGACCTGGACTTGGCTTTACCGTCCACTTGAATGTTTTTCTGGCAACAGGCCAATATGACGGAGCAGCCATTCTCTTCATCTTCCTAGATCCACCTTTGTTCGTCATGATGCCTCACCAGCCCTCCTTCTCTCTATTATCTTCATCCTCTCCTCATCATCCCTGTTTATCTCAACGATCTCCACCTTCGATGGATGTATGGGAACCGGTATCTCGGTTCCATCTGCTTTCTTCCTCGTAATTCCCTCTATATATATCCTTCTTTTCTTTCTGTCTACTCTTATCACTTTCCCCTCCTTCAACCTGTACTTTATATCCCCCCTCACAACCCTTACCTTGTCCCCCTTCCTAACTGGAAGGGACCTTATTCCCAGCTCCTCTCTGAGCTTATCAGAGAGATGAGCCGACATCATAACCCCTATCCTGTGAAGAGGGGCATTGAAGTAATACTTCCTCTGCTTGCTCGGCTTGCTGGACATATATATCACCTAAACTACTATAGCTGAGAGAGCGCTTATAGAAGGCCACTTCTCAATTGCCTCCTTTGCTATTGGACCTCTTATTTCAGTTCCAACTGGAGTTGCATCCTCATTCACTATTATAGCTGCATTGTCCTCGAACACGACCCACTGACCTGACTTCCTCCTGAAGGGCTTCCTCTGCCTCACTATGATGGCTCTCAAGGGCTTGTGTAGCAGATCGTATTTGCCCTGCTTCACCACAGCAACGACCATATCGCCAACACTGGCCGATGGAATCCTCCCCTTTCTCCCCTTGTACCCGACAACGCTTATTATCTGCAGAATCCTGGCTCCGGTATTGTCAGCGCACTTCACTCTAGCCATGACGGGCAATCCCCTAGATATCCTAGGCTTTATTCCCTTAGCCTTCCTTCTCCTTACAGCCCTTCGGGCCATGCTCAACATCCTCTCGTTGACTTTATCCTGCAAGCACACTGCTGGATATAAAAAATTTCGCCAAAGAGCCAAGGATATCATTGTTATATGGTTTGTTATATCAGCTTTTAATTTTATTTGATATACTTCTCCCTATGACCACTCCAGAGGCAGATGCCTGCACAAGACCTCTGGATACACCAGCAGCATCCCCTCCAGCATAGAGCCCTTTAACATTCTTGGTTTCCAAATCCTCCTTCAGATCCAGCTTAGCAGTGTGAAGCTTCACCTCAACCCCATACAAAAGTGTCTGGTCTGAGTACACACCTGGGATTATCTCGTTCATCTTCTCCAGCATCTCAACTATGTCCTTCAGGTATCTGTAAGGGAGCACGAAGCTTAGATCTCCTGGAACTGCTTCTTTCAGAGTTGGCTTGACAATGCTTCTTGCTATTCTCTCATAAGTTGATCTTCTGCCTCTTAACAGATCTCCAAGCCTCTGTATTATTGGCTGATTTCCAGCTATGTTGTTAGCCAGTTTAGCTATATCCAACGCATAGGATATAGTGTCTTTGTACGGATAAGTAAACTTCGTGCTGACCAATACTGCAAAATTGGTGTTCTCAGTTTTCTCCTCCTCCTTTGCCATTCCATTCACTGTAACTATGCCGAAGTAGGACTCTGTCACCACCTCTCCATTTGGGTTTACACAGAAAACTCTCACTCTATCGTCAAAAGTTCTGCTGTAGTATATCAGCTTTGGCTCATATAGAACATCTGTGAACTCCTTCATCACCTCTGAAAGCACCTCTACCCTTACTCCAAGATCAACCCTTCCCTCATCAACCTTAATTCCCAGCCTTTTTGCCTCCTCAACAAGCCACATAGATCCTATCCTTCCAGGAGCCGCCACAACGAATTTCGCTTTGAGAAACTGTCCATCTGAAAGATGTACTCCTCTCACCTGTCCATTCTCCACAGCTATCCTGCTTACCTTTTTGTTAAACAGAATCTCAACTCCTCTGTCCATCAAGAACTTTCTGAAGTTTCCTAAGACTATGTATCCTCCATCAGTCCCCATATGCCTTATTCTGAATGGTATCAACTGCATCCCCACTTTATAGGCCCTCCTCTTGAGGTCCTCCACTGCATTTCTGTCCTCTCCATACATCTTAGCTGGTGCCCCGAATGACAGGTAAACCTTGTCAACATAATCTATCAGCTCATCTATGCTGCTTCCCACAACCTCTGCAAGATCCCCTCCGACCTCCCTGGAGAGATTCAGCTTCCCATCGCTGAAAGCCCCGGCTCCTCCAAATCCTGAGACTATGCTACAGGGATTGCACATTATGCATGCTCCTCTCTCTTTTCTAGGACATTTTCTGCTCTCTAAATCATTTCCCATCTCTATTATCAATACATCAGCATTGGGAACAATTTTCTTTATCTCATATGCTGCAAAAAGCCCTGTAGGTCCAGCCCCAATTATTATTACATCCCATTCATCCTGCAATGCTAGTTCCCTAGTTTTGATAGGGCTCAAAGTTCTAGGTAAAAACTTTACTGCTGAATATATAGATCAGATAGCCTTCCCAAATAGAATCCATCCAAGGTGAATATATCTGATTCCCTGAGATCTATTGTTCCATGGGAGAAAATAGGCCCTCTGTAGTTTTTGGGCACCTCTCCTTTGTTCAGCAGAGCACTTCCCAAAAATTTGTTAAACGCTGGCATTATAATAGCTCTCTTCTTTTCCCTCCTCCCATGAAGTTTTACCCTTGAGAAAACAAAGACCCTGACTAACTCTCTCAAATTCTCATCTTCCATCAAAACTGCTGGATGAAGATGAGCCATTATCAAATACCTTGAGTTCAATACATCATCGGAAGGCCAAGAGTGACCATGAAATAGCCCTACTCCCTCTATCACCGTTCCTTGGCTTCCCACAACTTCTACTTCTCTCGGAACCATCCTCTCCAAGAGCCCATCATGATTTCCTTTTATCACTATTATCCTGTCGAAGAACTGAAGCCATAATGAGATAGCTTGATTTATCCTCTCCTCAGTCCTTTTATGAGAGCCTATTCTCTCCTTCAGATCTCCGAGGACTATCAATTTCTTGGCATCACAACTCCTAGCTATATTCACCGCATCCATCGCCAAATCCCTGCTCTGATCGGGTATATATATGCCCTTTTTCCTCAGATTCTCCTCAAAACCTAGATGAAGGTCTGCTATCAACAGATACCTCTCATCTCCATCTATCAGAAGAGAGGGAAAACCCCACACAGGTCTTATCTGCAACTCTAGTTTTCGAGCAGCAATGCTTTTAGCCTTTTACCCATACATTCAATAAAATGATACCTGCAAAATATAGTTTTCTCAGAAAGGAGCTCCCAAAAAGAAGCATCAGAAAGCTTATAGATGTGGTTTACAGGAGAAAAGTGGAGAGACACATATTTCTTCCGAGTGGATTCTCATTTTATCTTGTAAGAGGAAGAGAGGGTGCATATATAGTGTTCGATAGGAACTACTGCAGCTGCATAGATTTTCTTCTGAGCGTTATCATTAGGGAGGAGAGGAAGCTCTGCTACCACATAGCTGCCGTTATGATGGCGGAGGACATGAACTTGGTAAGGACAATAGAGCATAAAGATGATGAGCTTGAGACTGTTCTCAGGGAAATTTTCATGCAATAAAAGAATGCTTATATAGTGAAGCTCTCAGCATCATTAGGTGACTGTCGAGGTTGGTGGAGATAAAGGACGAGGAAGAGATAGAGCCGATGTCATATCATAGGAGAGTTCTGAAGGAGATGGTCGCTAAAAAGATAGCAGGAGACATTCTCTACTCATCAAACATAGGATTGGCTATGAAAAAGTGGAGAGAGTACTTCGGAGTGAAGCAGAGCGAGCTTGCAAAGATGCTGGGAATATCGGCATCTGTGATATCGGACTATGAGTCGGGCAGGAGGAGAAGCCCGGGGTCCTACGTTCTCAAGAGATTCATACAGGCTATAATAGCGAAAGATGAGGAAACCGGAGGAAATAAGCTGAAGGTTCTCGCAAAGTCCATGGGAATCGGGTTGCTTCTCTCAAGCGTGATAGATATGGCCGAGATGACGATTCCAGTGGAGCTGGAGAAGTTTATTGAGTGGATTGATGGCGAGCTTATTGTTCCGGGCAATACATTAATACACGGCTATACCGTCATAGATAGCATAAGAGCGATAGAGAACCTTTCAGGAACAGATTTCATGAAGCTATTCGGCTCATCGACAGAGAGAGCTCTCATATTCACGAGAGTTGGAACAGGAAGGAGCCCGATGGTGGCCCTGAAGGTCTTCGACATAAGACCAAGTCTTGTTGTGCTGCATGGACTCAAGCCAGATTCGGTAGATAGACTTGGAATAAGACTTGCTGAGATAATGGGTGTTCCTCTGGCAGTTTCTAAGATGGAAAGTGTGAGAGACATGGTGGAATCCCTGAGAAAAAGGCTCGAGTGAGGTTAGTCTTTAGACGATTCTCTTATAGCCATTAAACTAAACTTTAAATTGCACCTTCTTGCTAGCTTGTCACCTTTCGCATCTGTTGTCAACTTTATTACAATATACTGGAGGTGATGTTATTGAGACCTGATAGACAAGTTGGGATAGTAGGATGGGGAGTTTATGTTCCCATGTACAGGATAAGATCTGAGGAACTTGCCAGAGCTTGGGGAAGAGATTGGAAAAGGCATGCTGCAGGGATAATGGTGGAGGAGAAGAGTGTCCCCGGGATAGATGAGGACACATTCACCATAGCCTACGAAGCAGCTTCAAATGCAATTAGAAGGGCTAGGATAGATCCCTCTAAGATAAATGCTGTTTATGTCGGGACGGAATCAAAACCCTATGCTGTAAAGCCTACGTCCACAATATTGGCTGAGGCACTGGGAATAGGTGGTCAGAAAAGGGCCACAACAGGAGCAGATTTCGAGTTTGCATGCAAAGCAGGGACTGAGGCGATGCAGGCAGTTATAGGTTTAGTTGGGTCCAACATGATAGATTATGGCCTTGTTGTAGGGGCTGATACAGCCCAGGGAGCACCGGGAGATGCCCTAGAATATACTGCGTCCTCAGGAGGTGCTGCGTTTGTAATAGGTCCGGCAGAGGAGTCTGTTGCTATTATAAAAGCGAGCTGCTCGTATGTGACAGATACTCCAGACTTCTGGAGAAGGCAGCATGAGAGATATCCCGCGCACACAAGGGCTTTTACAGGAGAGCCTGCCTACTTCCACCACATAATAGGGGCTGCAAGGATGTTAATGGAGGAAATTGGGACCAAACCCGAGGACTATGATTATGCTGTCTTTCACCAGCCAAATGGAAAGTTTCCGCTTAGAGTGGGCCAACGCTTAGGCTTCCCTCCGGAGAAGATAAAACCAGGGTTGATTACACCATATATAGGGAATACATACAGCGGCTCATCTCTTATAGGACTTTCAGCAATCTTGGACATAGCTTCCCCCGGCCAGAGGATATTAGTGGTCTCATTTGGCTCTGGAGCTGGGAGTGATGCATTTCATATAGAGGTGACTGACAAAGTTGAGGAAGTCAGGGATCTAGCACCGAAGGTGATGGACTATGTCAATAGAAAGAAGTATGTTGATTACACCATATATGCAAGAAACAGAAGGATGATAACCCTCCTGAAGGACTTCAGCGGATATTGAGGTGATTCAATTGGCATCCATAATAGGTGCTGGTTTGGTGAAAGTGTCCAATCACTGGAACATGTCAATAGAGGATCTGGCTTATGAAGCAGCTGAGCAGGCCATGAAAGATATAAATTCGGAGAGAATAGATGCTATAATAGTGGCAAATGCCTTTTCAGGCGTGGCTAATGGTCAGGAGAACCTTGCAGCTCATATAGCATCGAGTCTAGGCATGGCAAGGAAGCCATCTTTCAAGGTTGAGCTTGAAGGAGCTTCCGGAGGTGCTGCTCTGCTGGCTGCATGCTCAATGCTAAGCAGATATGAAAGGATACTGATCGTAGGAGTGGAGAAGTTGAGCGATGTGACATCGCTCGAGGACATTACATCCGTTGTATCGAGCTCAATAAACAGGGAGCATGAGGGAATCCTTGGAGCAACAATATACTCACATCATGCCCTCATGATGAGGGAATACATGAGGAGGTATAAGTTGGAGGAGAGGGATTTCGGCTACTTTCCAATTATGATGCATGAGAATGCAGTTAACGTCCCTCATGCGCAGTTGAGGTTCAAGGTGAGCATGGAGGACTATATAGAATCCCCGTATGTTTCAACTCCATTGAAGCTCATGGACGTGCCTTCTGAAGCAGATGGTGCAGCAGCAATAGTAATAAGCAGATCTGATGGACCTGTAAAGGTATCTGGCATTGGATTTAGCGGAAATGAAGCTGTTATAACGCATAGAATTGATCAGCTTGACATGGAAAATATAACAGCTGCATTCAGCAGTGCCATGAGGGAAGCGGGCATCGATACCAAGGACTTGGACTTCGTCCAGATCCATGACACAAGCAGCGTGCTCGCATACCTGCAGATAGAATCATTGGGTCTTTCTGATAAAGGAAAGGCACCTAAGGACACCGAAAGCGGGAAGTTTAGGAGAGATGGGGAGATTCCCATAAATCCTGAGGGGGGAATGAAAGCTAGAGGCTATCCTGTGGGAGCAAGCGGTGTGTATCAGCTAGCTGAGTCATATATGCAGTTGCAGGGAACTGCAGATGGCTACCAAGTTCAGGGAGCGAAGAACTGTGCTGTTGTCAGTTTAGGAGGGCTGGCTAGCAGTTGTGTTGTTGCTGTGTTGAGGAGGTGATCCCATGTACAGTTGGCTAAATGTCCCATCTTATTGGAGGAACAAGTCCAGAAGATACATGCTTATAGGAGGGAAATGTAGGGATTGCGGGCATAAGTTCTTCCCATTTAGAAGAACATGTCCGAAATGCGGATCTCGCTCTGTGATAGAGGAAAAACTGCCGAGAAGAGGAAGGGTTCTGGAGCACACTGTGGTGCACAATCCTCCCAGAGGATATGAGTATTACACTCCCTACGTTCTAGCACTTGTCGAGCTGGAGGATGGAGCCAAGGTTTTAGCCCAGCTCACGGATGTGGATCCAGAGGAAGTCAAGGAGGGAATGGAAGTGGAGATGTCGCTGAGAATACTGAGAGTATGCGGGGAGTCGGGCTTCATAGCTTACGGTTATAAGTTCAGGCCTGCTACGAAATAAATATCTTTATTTTTTACTTTTTTAATATGTATGAGAGAACCATTGGAGGAGAATGACTTTACAGGGAAAGAGGTTCTCTCGAGCTCTCAACTGCGAATAATCGAGCTTAAAAATTATCGTTCAAGAAACAGTTCTTTACTTGAATGCGCTGTTATAAACAGCCATGTTTTTATCCATCAGCCGACATCATAGATCATGCCCCTGTCCTATGCGGGTAAAGCATACGCCCTTCTAGAGAGATATAACGTTGAGGACTACGATTTAGTTAAGATAATAACTGAAAAGGGAGAGATTGTGGGAAGAATAATGCCTAGACCAAGCATATTTGACGATGAACATGTGATAATAAAATTGCCGAATGGATACAATATAGGCGTTAACATAGGAAAGATAAGTGAAATCAAGGTTCTGGAGAAAGCATATCAGAGAGAGGAGGCCATACCAGAGGTTGAATTCAGGGAAAATCTTCCTTACATCCCTTTTATTGTCACTGGAGGCACCATATCCTCTAGAGTTGATTACAGAACTGGAGCTGTGAGAGCATATGAGAAACCAGAGGAACTTCTAGACCTGATACCAGAGCTTGCGGACATCGCTAACATAAAATACAAGCCAATTTTCGCTGAGTTTAGTGAGAACCTCACCCCAAGTCACTGGAAAAAGATGGCAGAGAGAGCATCAGAGGAGCTAAACAGCGGAGCTAGAGGTGTCGTGATAGCGCATGGTACTGATACAATGCATTACTCAGCAGCAGCTCTTTCCTTCATGCTGATGAACTTGAGAAAACCGGTGGTTTTTGTTGGATCCCAGAGATCCATAGATAGACCATCTACTGATGCTGTGCTCAACTTAATAGCTGCAGTTAAGGTAGCAGCACAATCCGACATAGGAGAGGTTGTGATAACAATGCATGGAAGTCCATCTGATGAGTTTGCATGGGTTTTAAGAGGAGTAAAAGCAAGAAAAATGCACACATCTAGAAGAGATGCGTTTATACCAGTCAACTCCCCTCCTATAGCCAAGGTCACAAGGGAAAAGATAGAGATAATGTCGAAGTACAGAAAAGCTGATGAGAGCTCGAGAGTTGAGTTCGATGGAAGGATTGATGAAAGAGTGTTTCTCCTTTATACTTGGCCTGGGATGAGTCCTGATATAATAGAGAGCATAAGATCTCTTGGCTACAGAGGTCTGGTTATAGCAGGAACAGGTCTGGGGCACACCCCATCCCGCATAATACCGAGTATAGAAAGGCTTGTCAGGGATGGTGTGCCCGTTGTTATGACATCTCAGACCATTTTTGGAAGAGTAAACCTCAGAGTGTACGAAACTGGCAGGCTTCTTCTGAAAGCCGGAGTAATTCCTGGAGAGGACATGCTTCCCGAGGTTGCTTTGGTCAAGCTGATGTTTGTGCTGGGTCACTGCAATGAGATGGAGTGCATAAGAGAGATGATGCTTAGAAACATCGCAGGCGAGATATCAAGCTCGATAAGCATGAGGGATTTCCCTCCGTGCTGGGTGATGCGATGAAAGAAATTAAAGTTGGTTTGGAGATACATCAGAGGCTTAGAACACACAAGCTCTTCTGCAACTGTCCATCCACCTTGATGGAGATGGAGCCGGATTGTTGGATAATGAGAATGATGGGTGTTTCAAGAAGCGAGCTTGGATCAATAGATCCTGCTGCTAGATTTGAGCTTCTGAGACAGAGAAAGTTTCTGTACGGTACCTACTTTGATGGAACATGCGAGGTTGAGCTTGATGAATCTCCTCCTCTTGAGATGAACAGAGAAGCTGTTGAAATAGCGATAAAAATAGCTAAAATGCTGAACATGGATGTAGTTGATGAGATACACACGATGAGAAAGATAGTTGTCGACGGAAGCAACACAACAGGCTTTCAGAGGACTGCTCTTATCGCTATAGGAGATGAAAAAAGCATGATAAGGACAGATCAAGGAGATGTTAGGATAGCCACTCTCTGCTTGGAGGAGGAGTCTGCTTTCATAGCTGAGACCGGTCCTGACTTCGTCAAGTATAGGCTGGACAGACTTGGAATTCCCCTAGTTGAGATAGCCACTTATCCTGATATAAAAAGTCCAGAACAGGCAAAAGAGGTTGCTTTGAAGATAGGAAGGATATTAAGGGCTACTGGAAAGGTGATGAGAGGTATTGGGACGATAAGACAGGATATAAATGTGAGCATAGAGGGAGGAGCTAGGCAGGAGATAAAAGGAGTTCAGGAGCCAGATCTAATCCCTATTGTAATATCAAGAGAGGTGGATAGACAGCTAAATCTCCTGAAAATAAGGGATGAGATCCTTGAAAGAGGAATTACAGAGGAGGATATAGGGGGATTTTTTGACCTTACTGATGTGTTAAAGAGGGCAGAAAAAGGATTTGTGAGGAAAGCTATTGATTCTGGCGGATCTGCATTTGCAATATATGCCAGAAAAATGAAAGGATTGATAGGAAGAGAGATACAGCCAGGAAGAAGGCTTGGGACAGAGCTTGCCAGTTATGCAAAGGTTTTTGCCGGCGTTAAGGGAATAATACACTCAGATGAACTTCCTAACTACGGAATAAGCTCAGATCTTGTGGCTGAGATCAGGAAGAGGTTGGAAATAGGAGAGGAGGATGGATTCATTCTAGTGATATCCGATAGAAGAACAGCTGAGATAGCGCTAAAATCCGTAGCTGATAGGCTTAGATATGCCATCAAAGGGGTTCCTGAGGAGACAAGAAGGGCATTGGAGGACGGAAATACAGAGTTCATGAGACCGATGCCCGGATCTGCTAGGATGTATCCTGAGACAGATGTACTTCCCGTCTTATCCTATCCATTTCTCAAAGCACTGGAGGGATGGAAACCGGAGTTTCCAGAGGATATAATAGGCAGGCTGGTGTCCTATGGGATAAGCAGAGATCAGGCTGAGGAGATATTTGATGAGGAGAAGGTGGAGCTTTTTGAGAGGACATCCTGCTTGTGCAAAAACCTTTCAAGAGGATTTATAGCAAGCACACTGACATCCATGATGAAATATCTGAGGAGAGAAGGGGTTAAGGTGGAGCTAATTCCGGAGGACAAGCTCATTGAGACACTTCTCATGGTTGATCAAGGAGCTCTGGCTAAGGAAGCTGTTGAGAATGTGATCAGAGATCTGGCAGAAGATCCGAATGCTGATGTCAAGGAGATAGCAAGAAGATATAGCATGAGCCAGGAGGAGCTGGAGAAGCTGATAGATGATGTGATATCCTTGCACAAGGATGAGCTGATGAGAGCTGGGGAAAAAGCCTTCAGCATGCTAATGGGCGAGGTGATGAAGAAGGTCAGGGGAAAGGTGGATGGAAGAATAGTGAGCTCCAAGCTCAGAGAAAGAATCAAGAAGGAGATATCACAGAAATCCCTCTAAGCTTTCTGATGTCTTTCCCTTCGCAAGAGAGTCAAAATCCAAGTCTAAAGCATCAAGTATCTGCTGAAAGGTGCTCCTCATTATCTCTATATACTTATCCACATCCACTTCCTGCTTGCCTGCTAGCTCAACGGGCTTCACTCCCTCCCTCCCAGTCACCTTCACGTATGATATCACATCTCCAGGCACTATCCTCATGTTAAGCCTTTCCTCGAGCAATCTAGCTGCTTTAACATGCTGAGGAGTGGTCTTCACATAATCCCCAAGCCTCTTATTTAGTGTTGATCTAAAGCAGACCTCCTCCATCTCAAATTCCCTGCTCCTCAGCCTATTCACATACTTCTTTATTATCTCCCCTATCTTCTTCTTGCTCTCCTCAAACTCCTCCTTGTTTCTAGCCCTGCTGAGCTCATCCAACGTCTCGAAGAAGGCCTTCTTCACTATATCAGGTATGTTCCTCTTCTTCCCCAAAAGACCCTTGACATCAACATGGCCGTCCTCGGTCACGCCCAAGTAGTTCTTCTTGAGCTTGGAGAGAACTACATATCTGTATACCTTGTCAAGCTCCAAGTCTATTCCCAAACTAGCTTCCACCCTCCTCTCAAGCTCCTGTAGCTTCTCTATTGGGGCATCCTCTATGAAAAGGGAGTCTGTATCCCCGTATATAACGCTCATGCTCATGTTTTCAGCCTCTCTGACAGCTGACATTATGGCCTTCCTCGCTATAGCTGTTATCATCTCAGCTGCAGGTGGGGAATATAGAGGAAATTCCTCGAATCCAAAAACACCATATGAAGCATTCAGAAGAACCTTTAAGCTGTTTTGCACGGTATCAAACCAGTTTCTTTCCTCCTCACTGAACCTCTCATTTTTTGCCATCTTCTTATACATCTTTACCCTCAGATCCCTCAAAACCCCTATTATCTCCGGGACTATTCCTACTCCTTTGCTGCACACCCAGTGAGGTAGTTCCTCCACAGGTTTGTTCATCTTGCACTCCTCATGAGGACAGTTTATCGTCTCAAAGCTTATCCTCCACCTCTTTATTATGCTGGGATACATGCTTGCAAAATCAAGTACAGCTGCCTTAAAGTGAACTCCAGGCCTCGGAGCCAAGACTATTGCTCCCATGTATTTCTTCCCCTTTATAATAGCTCTGCTAAACGTTTTAGATCCCCTTATCCTTGTCACATCCTCGCTGTTCGGTATGAGCCAGTTCCTCCTTCTGTACATGCTGTATATCATGCTCTTTATCCACTGAGAAATCCCATGCCTTGATACCTCCTCAAGCGACATCCTGGATATCCTTGAGAAGATGAAAAGGAGCTTGAGAAGTCCATTATCCAGCAGATTTGCAAGAGAGAAGGTAAGTTTTGCGTCCTGAATGCAGTATCTTGCGAGCTTGTCAGGAGGGAGATTCGCTATATCGTGAGATCCTATGTCGACTTTCTTCTCCCCGAGAAGGCCTTCAGACACCTCATCCAGTGTGTATCCAAGGTACCTGTTCTTGAAAACATATACCTGTATCGATCTATTGCTGAAGAGTTTGTAGAGATCTATGTGAATTCCCTCATCAAGCAGAGCTCTGTCGGTCTCAAGCCTTATCCCGGTGTTAGTTATCCCAAGTTCCTTGGCCCTTTTTGCTAGATAGGGGAGATCGAAGTTGTCTCCATTAAATGTATATATAACTGCATACTTCTTTATTTCATTAATAAATTCTCTTATAAGAGATATCTCGTCCTCATGCTGGATCACCTCAAAGTCCTCACTTAACACAACATCAGAGCCTCTTTTCAGCAGATAAACCCTCTTTATATCATCTCCAACTATGGCTGCAGCTATTATGGGTCTTTTTGGCTCAGAAGGGGATGGAACTTGAAAAGCAGGTGCTGCTACCTCTATATCTATGGCTGCACATTTCATCTTTGGTACTGGATGTCTCAGCATCGAGGCCATTTCAAAAGCTATCTCCAGAACTTTCTCCCCCTCCTCCCCGAATATCTTCTCTATCTCCCTCTTCTCCTCCTCATTCATGCTTGCAACTGGCTCTATTTGATCTCCCTTTATCCTGTACGGCATCCCGGGTATGAGGCCGATGTCATAAGTGTAGCTATCATAGTATTTTATATTTGCCTCCCATACATTAAAGCCGGCCTCCTTCAGCATGGTTCTCAGATCCTTTGGCTTCGCTCCACCTATGGCAAGGGGATCTGATACCTCCACCTTTGTCAAAACCAGTTTTCTATCGCTTAAAACATCGTATTTCTCAACTCTCTCTGCTTTAAGAACTCTGTGCTTAAAGTTCTCAGGAACAATTCTCTCAACATCCTCGGGACTAGCATCAGTGAGAAGATATGGCTTATGACCTGTTTTATCCTGAATAAACTCCATTTTCCCTGTGTTTGGATTGTAAAACCTGAGAACAGCGCTTTTCTTCTCTCCATCATAGATAACAGAGATCAGATATAGGATTTTCCCCTCTTCAGATGGTCTTTCCTCATAAGAACTTGCTGAAGCTTCGCTCAAGACTGAAATTGAGTTTATCGACATCTCAGATTAGATGTCGGTGTGAGAATATAAGGATGCCTAAGGAAGTTTATATATGGTGGACCTGTTGTCACTGGGTGATAAGCCTGAGACATGCAATAACACTGCTGATGCTGGTCATTTTCACCCTTCAGCCTGTTCTCGCAGCACAAAATGTTTCAACTATTGGGATAAAATTTGGGGATGACTTCTCAGCATATCTAAACTCTGACATAATCAGGATAATACATCAGGAGGATCTGCAGTGGGTTCAGGGAGTTGTGGGAGCTCCTCTGATACCTGAGCTTTACTACAGCGGAGAATTGATAATAGGACCTCAGAAAACAGGCGTTGCGAGGATGGCTATAATACCAACGCTGGAGGACAAGAAGGCAGTTGTCAGCTACTTGATAAATAAGAGTATAATAAGTCCTATAACTCTTCACACGCTCATGACCTTCATTTTCCCTGATGGAATCGTCATAACAAATGTGAGATATGATGTGGGCAAGAATGGGACGATGATAATCGTCCAAGCAGATGCTCAGATGAACAATCCCTACATAAAGCTGTACAACCTGACCTTTTACACTACCACAATCGGCAAAACTATAAATATAAACTATGCTGTTAAAGCAAACTTGTCATCCCTGAAAGGATATATCATCCAGAAAGGGGATTATGAAGCAATATCTCTATCTCCTATTCTCACACTTCTCCCCAAAGATGTTGTCGGCATAATTGATGTCGCATTTCCGGAGCAGCTCCACATAACAGGAGGAAGCCCTGCACCAAAGCAGATAATATGGAATGAGGCAAAATGGCAGTATTCATCGAACCTCATGGGAAAGGACATAGAGGTGTACTTCTCTGAGATAGCCCCTCCTCCAAACCAGATCCTCTTATGGTTTGTCGCCATGATACCTCCCATTCTAATAGGGCTTTTTGTAGCATGGAAGATCAGGAAGAATAAGAGGGGGTAAATCAGTCTATCTCCGATATCTCCACTTCTTTCACAAAATCCAGCTTTTTTATCTCCTCAACAAGCTCAGATATGCTTTTGCAATTAGTTAAGTCTGCTATTATCACCCATTCGGCAAGTTCTCCTCTTCTGACAGTCCTAGATTCTGTCAAAAGGAGGTCTACATTGTTATCAGCCAATATGGTCGCAACTCTGGCCAGAACACCAGGCCTGTCGGCCATCAATACCCTCAACTTGTTCACCTTTGCCTGAACTCCAACAAGGGGAATTATCCTTATCTCCTTTCTGCTGGAGTTGGCTGTTATCATGAGCTTCATTCCCTCCCTTATCCCGAGCAGCCTCCTTATCCTGAGAGGTATTGTTATCCTACTTTTAGAATCAACAACTACGAAATCATATATATCAGTCCCCATTGTCCCACTTATGAGGGATTTGAGGGGAAAAGCTTATAAAGTCAAGCGATTTCTCCCACCAATGTGGGAGGTGGGTAAGAAGTGGGAAAAATAGAAATAGCAGCTGTCTGCATAATAGCAGGCCTCCTTCTCGGGTTATTTCTCGGAATAGGATACAAGAAACCGGAACAACAGAAATGTGCATACACTGTTGGAAAATTCACGGAACAACCTAAACAGGAGGTTGTGATAGTGTATGGATTTGATGCAAACTACCCTCCGTTCACCTTTCTGCTGCCAAATGGAACTCCGGCTGGATTCGATGTCGATGTAATAAATTTGATAGCTAAAAAATATGGTTGGAAAGTAGTGTACAAGCCGTGGGACTGGTCAACGATAGTCACAGCTCTGGAGAGAGGGGACATAGATATAATAGCCTCAGGAATGACCTTCACTGCTGCTAGATCTGAGAAGATCTGGTTTTCTGTTCCCTACTACTCATATGTGCATGAGCTTGTTGTAAGGGCTGGTGAGAAGAGATCTGCTGAGAAGATACTCAACTCCGGTGAGTACATAGCTGTCCAGACAGGCTCCACATCAGATGAGTGGGCCAACAGATTGATCTCTCAGGGATACAACTTCAAGAAACTGGGCTTGGATTCCTATGTCTCTGCATTGCAGGCACTTCTTGATGGCAGGGCAACTGCATTGATAACAGATTCTGCATTTTTCGAGCCATATCTGAAGAAAAATCCGGAACTAGCAGGTAAACTGAAGGTCGTTGAGACATTGGGCGCACCTCAATGCTATGCGATAGCCACTAGGCCTGAGGACAAATGGCTCAGGGACATGATCAACAGCGCTTTAGAGGAGCTGATGAACAGCCCTGATTGGAACAGGCTTCTTGATAAATGGGGCCTCGGGTGAGCAGATGACCTCCTACTCTTTTTTCCTCAGCTACATTCCCTTTATAGCAGAAGGAGCCTTATGGACGATATGCTTAGTGGGAGGAGGTATTGGCCTTGGATTCATCATAGGGATACCTGTCGCCCTAGGCCAGGTATATGGTGGAAGAACGCTCAGATATGTAATAGAGCCATACCTTTGGTTCTTCAGAGGAGTTCCTCTTCTCGTGCAGTTGTTCCTCTTCTACTGGGGATTGCTTCCCTCAATTGGATTTAAGCTAGATCCTCTTGAGACCAGCATTTTAGTGCTGGGATTGAGGAGCGGGGCATATCAATCACAGATATTTCGTAGTGCAATGGAGTCTGTTGAGAAGGGCCAATTCCTTGCAGCTATGTCCATAGGAATGTCAAGGGGGCAAGCAATGCTTTATATAATACTCCCTCAGGCATTGAGGATCTCTATTCCAGGATGGGCCAATGAATACGCCATAATGCTGAAGGACTCAGCCATATGTTTCTCCCTTGGCGTGATGGAAATTCTAACAAGGGCTAGATATACAGCGATAGCAACAGGCATGGCCTTACTTCCCTATCTATTTGCTGGCATTTTCTTCATACTTCTCACCAATTTAGGAACGGGAATACTAAACACGGCATATAAGAGGCTTAGAATACCTGGATCAATTGGGGTGTAGCCATGCTCGAGGTGGAAAATATATATAAGAGCTATGGGAATGTAAAAGCATTAAATGGCGTCACATTTAGCTTGGAAAAAGGGGAAACGAAGGTTATAGCAGGACCGAGCGGGGCTGGAAAGAGCACGCTGCTCAAGTGCATAAACCTGCTTATAAAGCCGGATAGAGGCAGGATATTCCTGGAGGGGGAGGAGATAACAAGCCCAAACACGAATATAAGTAAGGTGAGGCAGAAAATTGGATTTGTATTTCAAGAGTTTAATTTATTCAACCATTTGACTGTATTGGGAAACGTCATGATAGGGCTGACGAAAGTGAAAAAGATGCCGAAAGAAGAAGCCCTGAGAAGAGCTAAGGAGGCTCTGGAAATGGTGCATATAGGGGAGGATCTGTGGAACAGGTATCCATCACAGATTTCAGGAGGAGAAAAGCAGAGAACTGCAATAGCCAGGGCTTTGGCGATGGATCCTGTCCTAATGCTTTATGATGAGCCCACATCCGCCTTAGATCCGAATCTGGCAGCTGAGGTACTTCAGGTGATAAAGGAGCTCTCTAGATCGGGCATGACAAGCCTCATCGTGACTCATGAGATGAGCTTCGCCCTAGAAGTGGCTGATGAGATGCTCTTCATGTTTGATGGAAGAATAGTTCATGCTGCATCTCCTGTGGAGTTGCTCTCAAATCCAAAGCACGAGCTGGCATCCAGATTTCTCAGGTTGGGTGGAGGAAATGGATTTCTGGGTTGAATTTCTGGGATCTCTGCTGAATGGTCTGCTGACAACACTGCAGATGGTGCTCATAGCAGCGCCAGCGGGAGTTATTATGGGCTTACTCCTTGGAACAATGCGGGTATATGGTGGAAGAATAATCTCATCAATATCCTTCGCTATAACAGCTGTCTTCAGAGGATTTCCCCTTTTAGTCACACTTTTCATCCTGTTTTTTGGCCTTCCAGAGGTTGGAATATATATCTCCCCGTTTTGGGCTGCAGTAACAGGCTTTGTGCTCTGTAGCGGAGCATATATATCTGAGTACGTGAGAGGCTCCATTCTATCTGTGGAGGAAGGACAGTCGCTAGCAGCCAGATCTATTGGAATGACAAAGTTCCAAGAAATTCTGTACATAATACTTCCTCAGGCCATCAGAAGGGCCATTCCGAGCATATCAAACGAGATAGCATACATGATCCAGTACTCCTCATTGGCCTTTGCGATAGGAGTTCAGGAGATGTTTTCTGTATCAAAGACTTTTAATTCTATATACTTTAGATCTGTGGAGATATTTTCTGCGCTGGCCATAACGTATCTCGCAATCGAGGGAATTGCAACATACATATTCAAAATAATAGAAAAAAGATTTCGAGTGCCACCGTAATTTCTGAGGTGAAAAATTGTTGTGAAGTTCATTTATAACAACGTCTATGCTTCAAAATTGAAAGGATCATGCCTGCAGCTACTTTATACATTTGTACCCTCTGGGGAAAATATTTTAATTCTCGTTCCACAGGACAGGGTATAAGGATAAATGTGGTGTGTGGTGATTGGATTGCCCGACTTCGGCTACTCTTATGGAGCTGAGCTGAGGGAGAATGAAGCCAGAGCATCAGGCAGAGACCTGAGAGTCTCCTTCAAGGAGATGGTGGAACTAGCCAGAGCGATAAAGGGAATGAAGCTATCTGAGGCAAAGGCTCTGCTAGAGGAGGTAATTGCTATGAAGAGGCCCATACCGTTCAAAAGGTATAAGAAGGGCGTAGGCCACAGAAAACAGCTCTCTGGATGGAAGATAGGGAGATATCCCGTGAAGGCCTCAAAGTTGATGCTCAAAATTCTGACAAATGCGGAGTACAATGCAATACAAAAGGGTCTAGATGCGGATTCCCTCTATATAAAGCATGTGGCTGCTCAGCAGGGACCAAAGCTGAGAAGAATATTCTACAGAGCAATGGGAAGAGCTACCCCTAGGATAGAGCAGCTTACTCATGTTGAAGTTGTTGTGGAGGAGAGAGGATGAGCGTCAGCAAGAATCTTCCTGTTTACAAGAGGATAATTCAGGAGGGATGGAGAAAAGCTGCTCTGAAGGAGTTTCTTAGCAAATATCTGGAAAGGGCTGGATTTCATGATGTGAAGCTTGTGGAGACATCCCTAAGGGAGATAATAACTATATATGTGGAGAGACCTGGGATAGTTATAGGGAAATCCGGAAAGCTAAGCAAAAAGCTAACAGACATCCTTAAGGAGAGATTTGGGTTTGAAAATCCCTACATAAGGGCTGAGAAAGTTGAGGAACCGTTCCTCTCAGCTAGGATAATAGCTCATTTCATCGCATCTAGGATAATGAGGGGCGAGAAACACAGAAGAGTGGCATTCATGGCTATAAACAGAGCCCTATCCTCTGGAGCAAGGGGAATAGAGATAAAAATAGCAGGAAAGTTTGGAAGCCAGAGGGCTAGGGAGGAGAGGTTTAGGGCGGGAGTGATTTACAGGTGCGGCGAGGATGTGATGAGCCATGTCGATTACGCCGTTGAGCACATTCTTCTCCCTCAGGGAGTGATGGGAGTCAGAGTTAGATTGGTCAAGCCGATAGAATCGATGCCGGATAGAGTTCTGATAAAAGAGGAGAAGATAGCCGAGATCCTCGAGAGGATCAAGGCGGAGAAGGAAAAGGAGGAGGTTGAGAAAGTTGACCATGAAGAAAATGTCAGTCCTGAGGGAAATGAGCAATGAGGAACTGCTTAACAGGTTAAGTGAGCTGAGAAAGGAGCTCTTCCTGCAGAGGTACAAGCTCTCAACAGGAGGAACTGGAGGAGAGAAAACTCACTTAAGAAGGGAGATAAGAAGGGAGATTGCAAGAATTCTCACTGTGTTGAGGGAGAGAGGAATAACAAGATGAGGAAGGGAAGCAACATACTGTATCATGAGATAATAGGTCTGGAGGTGGAAGTTGTGTTCTCGCCAAATCCATATGAAATTGGGATGAGGGGGAGAGTTGTGGATGAGACGATGAACCTTTTAATACTTGACACAAGAAGAGGAAGAAAGAAGGTGGAGAAAAGGGATAGGGTGTTCAGAATGAAGCTTGATGATGGTGTCTTTGATGTTTATGGCACAAAGTTGATAGGAAGACCTGAGGAGAGGGTGAAAAGGATATGAGCCTGAGAAAGCTCCCTGATTACATTGTTAGGGATGTAAATCCCCCTTCTTCTGAATGCAATGATAAGAACTGCCCTTGGCATGGGAAAATAAGTTTAAGAAAGGGAATTCTTGAGGGCGAGGTGGTCTCAACTAGGATGACAGGAACTGTCACAGTTCTCGTGGAGTACCTCCTTTACTCCAAGAAATACAACAGGTATGAGAGGAGGACATCAAAGATACATGCTCATCTACCTCCTTGCATAACTGTGAAAGAGGGGGATAAGGTGAGAATAGCAGAGGTTAGAAGACTGGCAAAGACCGTCAGCCATGTGGTGATCGGGACTTTGAACAAGTAGAACTAGCTTTTGGTCCTCCTCCAGCCATATTTACTCGTGTCATAAAACGGCATCTCCGAAACAACAACATCTATCAGATCCCCTTTTACATCAACTTGAAGAGCTGTCCCCACTGAGGAGAGATCGGGTCTTAGATATGCCATCCCTATTCCTGAGTTTACAGTCGGGCTATATGTTCCGCTTGTGACATATCCGACAGCCTCTCCATTTTTTATCACTTTTGCTCCATGTCTGGGACTTCTTCTGCTAGTGCTCTTTATTCCAACCCTTATCTTATCAGGAACTCTGTTTAAAAGTGCCTCTTTTCCTATGAACTCCTTTTCATAGCTGACAACCGCTTCCAATGCTGCCTCCTTTGGTGTGGTGCTTTCGTCCATGTCCTGGCCATATAGGCACATTCCTGCCTCCAGCCTGAGTATGTCCCTGGCCCCCAGCCCGCAGGGCTTTGCCCCTCTTTTCACAATCTCTCTGAAGAATAGGATGCCTTTTTTCACATCCCTGAATATGACCTCATATCCATCCTCCCCTGTGTATCCAGATCTGCTGACAAGAACAGGCAAGCCATTGAATGAGCTTTCAGCCATCCTGTACCTCTTTATATCGAGCTTTCCCAGAAGATCCTCAGTTATCTCCCTGCTCCTCGGTCCCTGAACTGCTACCATCACTGTCTTCATAGTTTCATCCTCTATCTCAACATCAAAGCCCCTTTCCTCCTTCACTCTGTTGAGCCAAGAGAGTATTTTATCCCTGCTTCCAGCGTTCACAACCATGAGGAATCTGTCATCAGAAAGTCTGAAAACAGTATCATCATCCATTATGCCAGCTCTATCATTTAGTATCAGTGTGTATCTCCCTCTTCCTATCTCCACATCTACATCATTTGTGCAGACAAGCTGGAGAAATCTGAGGGAGTCCTTTCCTGATATGAAGAGCCTGCCCATGTGGGATACATCGAATACTCCTACATCATTTCTCACGGAGAGGGTCTCCTCTATTGAGCTAGTGTACTTAAGTGGCATCTCCCATCCATTGAATATTGTGAAAGTTGCACCGAGAGAGGCATGATCCTCATACAAGGGGGTCCTCAAGTGCATATTCAGCTGTGCCACAGCAAGCTCTTAACTTTATCTGAAAACGAGGGAAACTTTTATATTTTTCCTCCAGTAATTTAATGTCTACCAACGATAACATTGTTTCTAATTGTCCGGTGATTCTAGATGCTTGAGAGCGAGGGAGGCAATATATTGTCATCTGATGTAGACCTTATATCTTACTCCTACACGATGTTCAACAACTTCAGTAAACCGGATGCCATCATAAGACCTTCTGATCCGGAGGAGGTATCATCTATCCTGAAAAGCTTATCTGATGAGAGAAAAAAGGTGTTTGTTAGGGGAAATGGGACTTCTTTTGTGGGATGCCCGGCTGAGGGAGGAGTTCTGATAGAGACAAGGAGGATGGGTGAAATTCTCGAGATAGATGAGGAGGATCTCACAGCAACAGTTGAATCAGGAGTTCAGATCGGCAATCTCCTGAAAAATCTTCCAAAGGATCTCTTCTTCCCAATAGATCCAGATGGACTCTCCCTCTCGACATTTGGAGGGGTTATAGCAGAGGATTCAGCTTCCCCCTTATCTCTCGCATATGGCACAGCCGGAAGCACATTGCTGGGCTTAGAAGTTGTTTTGCCAGATGGAAGCTTAATGGAGCTGGGATCAACCACAATAGGGGCTAGAGGGATTGAGAGCTTATTTATTGGAACAGAGGGATCCCTTGGTGTAATAACAAAAGTTAAGATAAGGCTTTACAGGAGACCTGAGAGACTATTGCTCTACGAAATAGATGTGCCCCATGTAGAGGATGCCATTGAGATGCACTCCCTTGTCGACGCATCTGGCATTCCATTGCTTGGATTTGAGTTCTACTACAGGGATTTATTTGAGTTGGGAGGAAAAGAGGTTAGTATGGGAGCTAGAGTTCACATGCTGCTCAAAGCACCTCAAAGAGAGGATGAAATACATAAGAAGATAGAATCCATAGCTGAAAGAGAGGGAGCCCTGAAAATCGATGTTGAGGAATATGACCCAATGTACCTCCCGAAATGGAAGGGAAGGGGATATCTGATAGAGGGATTGAAATCCACATGCAGAACTGCTAGCTTTCTCAGCTTTACCGTGCCAAGGGACAGCATATTTGAGTCCATAAGCAGGATAGATGCAATAGGATCGAGGATGAAACTTGAGACAGTTACCATGGTGAATCCCGGCATGAACTGGATCTTAACCGGGTTCACATATGACTTCTCTGATGAAAAAGAGATGAAAAGAGCTGAAAGAGCATTGAAAATGGCAATAGATCAGTTATCTGAGATACAAGCTATTTTCGGTTTCGGCACAGGAACAGGAACAAATATGGCCGGTTTGAAGCTCAAAAGCCTGGATAACAGGGAGCTTTTCGAGAGAGTGAAGAGATGCATTGATCCAAACTTCATGATGAACCCTATTTTCATGCCAGAGGAGGAGTGATCATGCTCTCCGAGGGAACTTGGAGGGAGATATCGAGATGCATTTCATGTGGGGCATGTAATGAGGGCTGTTCCTTGTTTCATGCATCTGAGAGAAAGGAGAGCTTGGGTCCAAGATCGAGGATTAACATTGTCAGGGCCATAAACACCAAAGTCGCACAGCTCTCAATAAACTCAATAGAGCATCTTTATCTGTGCGGCTCATGTACTGTATGCAACAAATATTGCCCGCTGAACATAGACATAGCAGGCTTGATGATCAGGATAAGGGAGGAGCTTATCAGAGCTGGATATGTGCCTCCATACAATATAGCCCGAATGAGAAGGAACATAGAGGTAAATGATCATCCATGGGATTCTTGGGACAAGGGAAAGTGGATCCAAGTGAGGAGATCAGCCAGGCCAAAGAAACATCTTTTCTTCGCTGGATGCTGGACAACAAGGTCTCAGGATATGGCTAATTCAGCATATATGGTGGCAAAGAAAGTTGTTAAAGATGATCTAGGCCTTTTAGAATCAGCTGAACCATGTTGTGGTTATCCTCTGAAGATAGCTGGACATGTGGATGCATATAAGGAGGTTCTCATGAGAGCAAGATCCAAGATAGAGGGTTTTGAGGACATAGTCACTCCATGTATCTCGTGCAAAGAGAGCTTTAAGGAGTCTGGATTGAGCTCCCATTATCTCCTTGAGATGGTACCTGAGGATCTAGAGGCAATAAAGAGGAGGTCAGGAAAAGCAGCTCTTATAGGATCGTGCAGGGATTCCTTTACAGATAAGGCGAGGAACATACTAGAGATTGCCGGATATGATGTTGTTGATCTGCCCGATTGGTGTTGCATGGACTGCGGATTTTCCCTTGCATACACGATATCTCAAGACTTGATGAAATCCGTCGCATCTAAAATCATGGAAACTGCCTCTGATCTCGGAGCAGATATGCTAGTGATTGTTGATCCATTTTCCTATTACCTTTTCTCGAGCATAGAAGGGGGAAAGATCGAGATTCGGGATATCTACAGCATCTTACTTGACTCCTTCAGGCTATAAATCTTTAAACTTCTCCTGATAGACCTTTATGAGGATATATCTTTTCCATCCTCTTAATTGCAGGATATGGAATAGGTAAGCCCACTCCTATGTATATAACACCCTTTTTATCTTGATGTCTTAAAATTCCCGTGGCATCGAACAGGATCAAGTTATCCTTCCCAGAAAGGGATCTTATTCTGGATATCTCGAGATCTCTGAACTCTGGATGACCTACCAGAAGAGCAACACAATCCGATCCAGATATTGCTTCCTCTATGCTCCCTGCCCTAGCTCCCCCAAATGTCTCATCTGATCTGGGATCGTACACCACCACATCATATCCTTTCTCTAAGAAGAACTTTATGAATTTCTCCGATGGGCTCTCCCTTGTGTCGGATACCCCTTCCTTGTATGTGACACCTAGGACAGCTATCCTCCTTCTTCCATTGCACCCAACGAGATCCATGACCTCGTGAACTATTCTAGCATATCTGTAGGGGCCGGAATCATTCACATTTCTGGCCTCAAATATCATGAGGGGCTCATATCCCAACTTCCTCCCAGCATGATAGAGAAAGAGAGGATCCTTTGTCAGGCAGGGTCCTCCAACTCCCAGTCCAGCTCTTAGGAGATTAACTCTTGGGTGTCTGTTTGCAAGCTCCATGACCTCCCAGAAGTCTACCCCGAGCAATTCGCATATTCTGGCAACCTCATTGGAGAAAGCTATGTTCACATCCCTGTATGCATTTTCCACCAATTTGACTACCTCTGCTGTCCTGAAGGATGTGTGAACTATGTCTCCCCTGATAAAAAGCCTGTAAAGATCCTCTGCAGCTCTTGCTGCCTCAAGAGAGTCAGCTCCTATTATCCTAGTGTTTCCAGTTATCTCCTCTATCAATCTGCCGGGCAGTGCCCTCTCAGGGCAGTATGCTATCATCAGATCGCTTCTCTCCTCCTGCTTGAGCCAGTTCATTATCATCCCACTTGAGCCCGGAGGAAGCGTGCTCTCCACAACTATCAGCCCATTTTTTCCCACATAACGGGCTGCTGTCCTTATTGCATCCTCTAAAAAGCTCAGATCCGGATTTCCATCCGAGAACTTTGGTGTTGGAACGGCTATTATTGCTGCATCTATCCCCATTAAGTCCTCTTTTTTGTAACTCGGCCTGTATTTTCCGGTCGATATCGCCTTTTTCAGAAGGTCTTTCAGATCCCTCTCATTTAATCTTGTTATTCCCTTTCTGAGCTCCTCAACGAGCGATCTATCCACATCATATCCAACTACCTCTACGCCAGAGTTAGCTAAGAGGACAGCTATTGGCAAGCCTATGTATCCCTGACCGATCACTCCAACTCTTCTGAACCTCAATTGCCACACCACATTCACATGCATCCTCGAGTAGAAAAGCCCTTCTGATGGAATTGTTGAAATCGAGGAAAATGACCATGAAAGATCTCAAAACCCATAGTTTTATAACTTAGTTCAGCCTGTGCATGTGATTGTTGCTGCTGATAGTTTTTGGGGAGAGATAACATAATTCTTGGAATGAGGAACAAAACTGCTTAGCAAGACTTCGAAGAGGCAAAAGATGAAGCAGTTATCTTAAGGGATATCTAAAATTTGCTTAAAGAGATAACTCAGGATTCCTTTCAATTTGATAGAGAGATTAGACTAGGGTTCCTCTTATCTCCCTGACCTTCAGCCTTGTTATATGGCCTGCTATTCTGTTCCTGTACACCTTTGACTTTATTTCAGCTATCTCATTGAGAATCCTTTTATTGTGCTCAAAATCCGTTGTCCACAGGTCAGAGTACTCCTTCACCAGCTTGTATGCGATCCTCTTTATGTTCTTCTCCTTTACTGTTCCCATGTCACCACCTGCTACTGCACGCCCCTACTGTCTAAGCAGTATTTAACTTTTAATGTCCATGGGAGCTTCTATTTGTCAAGAATTTTTAAAAATAATAATTTAAATTTCATCTAAAGCAAAGCTTTTTAGAAAGTTATGATCGTTTAACGTGTGAGAAACTCTGATATAACACCAGGACTGCAGGAATACCTTACATCAATATATAGACTGAAGAAAAGCGGGAAAAAGGAGATTAGAATAGGAGATCTTGCCAGAGAGAGAAATGTGAGGCTTCCTAGTGTGACAGGTGCGATGAAAAGGCTCGCCAAGATGAACTTAGTCAAGTATAGCAGATATGGAAGCATTGAGCTAACGGAGGATGGGGAGAGAATAGCAGAAGTTCTGGACAGAATAGAGAGGGATTTCTACTCATTCCTTGTGAACTTTCTTGGTGTGCCGGAGGATGAGGCCAGAGAGGAGGCATGCCATGTGGAGCATGGGGTAAACGTGGAGACAGCTAAAAGGCTGGTTGCATTCATGGATTATCTGAACAAATGCCTACCGGAGGAGGAGAGAAGAAGGATAAAGGAGTATATTGAGGAAAGAGCAGATCTGAAGTGTAGTACTTAACTGTGAAGCATATTTGCAGCAAGAAAAAGTTAAAATATTTATCCCAGCAATGAGCGGTGGTGATCATATGGCCAAGTACAAGATAGTTCAGGATAGAGAGAGCTGCATAGCTGATGGTGTTTGTGCATCCCTTTGCCCCGATAACTGGTACATAGCTGATGATGGTCTTGCCTCTCCAGTCAAGACGGAGCTGGATGACCTGGGATGCAACATGGATGCTGCGCAGGCCTGTCCTGTGAATATAATTCACATATATGAGATAAAGGAGGATGGGTCTCAGAAACAGCTGATATGACCCTCTCTTTTTTATTTTTGCGCTCAGAGTGAGTTGGGCACCTCACTCATCGGTCGATGCTCGTATCATCATCGCGCATTATGAGCTGCCCACAGCTGAGCCTGTGGGCTTCCAGCATTTGCCCGGGGAGGGGGAACATCCCAAAGCAACAGGACTTTCTTATTTTTAAGCTTTTCACCACTTACTATGAATAGCGTGGTTTTTCCGGCGAAATTTGATAATAGCTATAACTGTTATAAAGCTTGAATCAAGATTGTTTTTAAGATGCACTGACCAAAGGGATAGGAGGTGGTCCTTGATAGAAGTTCCTTATGCAACTGTTGCGCAGAGGCTTATGGCCGGTATCATAGATCTCATGATAATCTCCGTCATCAGCATGCCTATATTCATTTTTACGGCCAAATACTCTCTTTTTGTGCAGTTCTCTTTAGCGACATCCTCTGCTGTTGTGCTGACGACTCTATATTATTCGCTGACCGAGGGAGCTCTTTCAACAAGTCCTGGAAAAAAGATGATGAACTTATATATCCTAGATTCTGACTCCTTTAGGCCAATTAGTTACAGACAGGCACTTGTGAGGAACATAATCAGGATGGCAGACGCCTCCCTTCTCTACCTTCCCATGGTGCTGAACAAGGACAAGAGGAGAATCGGCGATGGAGCAGCTGGAACCATTGTTGTCTCAAAGAGGAGGCTTTCTGTAAGAGTAATAAGCCCTGAGGAGTACAAAAAGAGGAAAATGGTAGAAGGTGGAGCATATTCAATGGATTTAGCTGTTGCTGAAGCCCTTATAGATAAGATAAAGGAGAAAGCAAGTACATTTCCAGCAGAAAAACTGGAAAATACAATAAAGTATATAGAAAGGGGGGTAAAAATCGATGAGATAAAGAGGAGATCTATGGAGACAATTGGCAGCGATGATCCATGCTCCATTTTAGCTTTTTCTGTGCTGGCTGGATACATCCCAGCAAGAAGTATTCTCTCTCAGCAGGACTTCGTCGATATACTGGAAAAAGCATCCCTATTTGCCTTTTCCCAAGAGGAAAGACGATCCCTTTCCATCAAAGCAGGAGTGCTCAGGGGAATAGATGAAGCTGAGAGATATACCAAGCCCTTTAGACTTAACATTCTTTTGAGGTCAATGTGGGACTCTCCAAGGCTGTTCAGGGAGATAACACCGTTCTTTCTGGCATCTTTTTTCATCCTGTTGTTTTCAGCATTCTTTGCCATGTGGATGCCGAGCGATATAGTGAGCCAGCTGAAGGAGCTCATGGGAAAAGAGAACATAAGCATGCCAGGTCCATTTGTAACAGCGATTATGATAATTTTAAATAATATTAAAGTATGGTTGCTTTTGTATGGAGGAGGTCCCCTTATCATAGCCTCCCCTTCCGTTACAGCGATTAACGGAGTGATACTGGGCAGCGTGGGAGGTCTGCTAATGAGAGAGGGCAGAGCCCTTGATTTCCTCTCCGCGGTGCTCCCACATGGCGTGATGGAGGTGACAGCCATACTGATAGCAAGCTCTATCGGCATAAAGATGGGCCTCTCATTGATATTTCCTGGAGAAAAAAGCAGATATGAGTCATTAAAGGAGGTGGCAATGAGATATTCTGATTTAGTAGTGCTATCTGCAGTCCTCTTGTTTATAGCAGGATTTGTGGAAGCATTCATAACTCCCATTTTAATGCATGAACACAGCATAGCTATAACTGTATCAATATTAGAGATTATAGTCCTTTATTTATTTTTATTAAAATCTAAGTAGATATATAAGAAAACAATAAGCTCAGCACTTCTGTTGCCCTAGAGGAGGGAAGTTTTTCAAGGATATAGATAGTCTCCTCCCTTATCTCGTCTATCTTCCTCGATATAACAGTCCTGGGATCTGAAGAATCTATTAGATGGGATAGCTCCTCTTTTCTCTCCCAATCGTTGAGGTCGTCTCTCATCTGGTATATCAGGCCCATGTTCCTTCCTATCAATGCAAGATCCTCGGCCAGCCTTTCCTTTGCGGAGAGCATGCCGCCTATCCTCAGGGCTGTCTCAAAAAGTATTGCTGTCTTTCCATATATTATATCCATATATCTCTCAAATGATATTATCTCCTTTTTTCTAACTAATTGACTCTCCTCAGCCTCCTTCTCGCTCATGAGCCTCGTTGCAGCAGCGACTATATCGCTTATATCGCAGCCATACATCGAGCTTATCCTCAGAACAATTGATAAAATGAAATCAGCTATCAATATGGAGAGCTCCAGCCCATATCTCCTGTGAAAGGAGGGAAATCCCCTCCTAGATTGATCTCCATCTATTATATCATCATGTATTAAGGATGCTGTGTGCAGAAGTTCCACCATTGCAGCTGCAGGATCCGGATCTCTTCTGGGCCCGCCTATCTCATTTCCCAGGTAGAGGAGCACAGGTCTTATCATCTTTCCTCCTCTTGTTGCCTCGAGAAGTGGTTCATAGAAGATGGATCCTCTGTATTCGGAGAGCACGTTAAGCAATGCTCTTGATCCCCTGTTGACGTATGGAGATATGAGCTCTTTTACCCTTTCCTCAAGCTGAGCGCTGTAGATCAAATTCCACACCTATCCCCTTGCCACCAGAGATCTTAATAATAATTTCTTCATTTTATAACATGATATTTTCTTTTATACCTTTCCACAAAGGTTAAAAATGTGGGCACTGCCTATCGCTGGGAAAAGTTGGTGATTGTGAAGAGGTGTCTGGATGCCTGAGAAGGAGCATATTAACCTGATCTTCGTCGGACATGTGGACCATGGAAAATCCACCCTAGTCGGAAGAATACTCCTTGACCTCGGTTTGGTCAAGGAGCTTCCTCCAGCAGAGGTAGCTGGAGAGGCACAGCTGGCATGGCTTGCAGATAGGTTGAAGGAGGAGAGGGAGAGAGGAGTCACAATAGATCTGGCTCACATGAAGATAGAGACTCCTCATAAGATGATAACAGTGATAGATGCTCCTGGACACAGGGACTTCGTGAAGAACATGATAACAGGCGCAAGCCAAGCTGATGCAGCTGTTTTAGTTGTAAGCGCTAAACATGGAGAGGGAGTTCAGGCACAGACGATAGAACATGCATTCCTCCTAAAGACACTGGGTGTAAATCAGCTTGTAGTTGCTATAAACAAGATGGACGACCAGACCGTTAACTACAGCAAGGAGAAATATGAAGAGGTAAAGGCAAAAGTTGCTGATCTGCTGAAGAAAGTTGGATATGACCCCTCAAAGATCCACTTCGTCCCGACAAGCGGGTGGAAAGGGGACAATGTGACAAAAAAGAGCGATAAGACCCCATGGTACGATGGACCGACTCTGTATGAAGTATTTGACACTTTCACCTCGCCTCCAAAGCCTCTAGACAAGCCTCTAAGGCTTCCAGTTCAGGATGTCTTCAGCATAAAGGGAGTCGGAACTGTGATAGTCGGCAGAGTTGAGACAGGAGTTCTCAAGCCTGGAGACAGCATAATAATAGAGCCTCTTGGCAAAACAGCTGAGGTGAAGAGCATAGAGATGCATCATGAGCCGTTGCAGAAGGCTGAACCAGGTGATAACATAGGGATAAACGTGAAAGGAGTTGAGAGAAATGAGGTAAGGAGAGGGGATGTGATAGGGCATGTGAACAATCCTCCGACTGTTGTGAAGGAGTTCACAGCTCAAATAGTGGTTCTGCAGCACCCAACAGCGATAGCTCCGGGCTATACCCCTGTCATTCATGCTCACACAGGGCACATGGCGTGCAAGTTAGTGGCTATAGAGAAGAAGATAGACCCAAGGACAGGACAGGTCTTAGAGGAGAATCCCGCATTTATAAAGAGAGGAGATGCTGCTGTGGTCAGATTTCAGCCTCTCAAGCCTTTTGTCATAGAGAGATTCAAGGACTTTCCACCTCTAGGCAGATTTGCTGTCAGGGACATGGGAATAACGGTAGCTGCTGGGATAGTATTGGATGTAGTGCCAATGGAGAAGAAGAAATAAACTCTCTCCTTTTTTGATCAGGTGATTCAATGGATACCCTGAGGGTTGAGCTCATCAGCACAAACCCAAGGAGCTTAGAAGAGGTATCTAGACAGTTAAAAGACATAGCCGAGAAAATGGGGATAAGAATTAAGGGCCCGATTCCTCTGCCCACAAAGAGGTTGAGAGTGACTACATTGAAGAACCCCTCAGGTGAGGGAACAAGCACATACCATAAGTTTGAGATGAGAATCCATAAAAGGATAATAGACATACCAAATCCAGACAACAGATTTGTCAGAAGGATGATGGAAATCTCCCTGCCGGAGGATGTGAAAATAAGCATAGTGATGCTGTCTAAGTGATTGTTATTTCTCCTGCATGAAGAAGCCGAAGTTAACAGTTCTGGTGTATAAGTTTTATAGTACCTTTATTTTGGGTTATATTAAAAAGGAATTTTTGATAAATTAATTAGAGGAAAGTTACTGGGATAATGATATCACTCCTCCATAAACTCAGAACCCGGAGCCAATGGCTCCGGGTATACGCCGGGGGTGGGATTTGAACCCACGAGGCCCGATTGGGCCACCGGCTCTCAAGGCTTCCCCCTTATGAAAAATGGAGAATCTAAAGGCTCTAAAATCCGTGAGGGACTTCACGACTTGAGAATTGAGAATGATGAGAATAAGAGAATATTAGATGATTTCAGAGATTATTTGCTGATAGACAGGCAGCTGGAAGAAGGAACTGTTGAGAGGCACATTTTGGAGATAAAGAGACTATTTAAGAACTCAGATTTCAACCCTCTTCAAGCTGAAAGGTCTGATATAAGGAGATATTTGATGAGATTCAAGGATCTATCCCCCTACAGCTATGCAAACATCTTAAAGGCACTGAGGATCTTTTACAGGGATTACTTGGGAAAGCCAGAGGTCATTCAGGGGTTCAAATTCCCAAGCAGACCCTACAAATTGGTCAAGATTCCCCCGAAGAAAGATCTCAAGGAATTTTACAGCTGGCTGAAGGAGCCCTTAGCCAAAGCGATGTTTTTGATCTACGCCACAACTGGACTTAGGAGAAAGGAGGTTCTTTCACTCAAAATTGGGGATATAGATTTTGAGAGGAGGATGATAATTCCAAGAGGGGGATCGAGGACGAAGAAGACATGGATTACCTTCTACAACTATGAGGCAGAAGAGGCCTTGAAAGAGTGCTTGGGATCTTTTTCCAATTTAAAAGGAGAGGAAAAGCTCTTTCCATTCGGCGAGCACTATTTCAGGAATAGATGCAAGCAGTTTGAGAGAGAAAGGGGAGTAAAAATAACCCCTCAGGTGCTGAGGGAGTGGTTTGCCTGCGAAATGGGAAGGCTGGGAGTTCCTGATAGGTATGTCGATGCTTTCTGCGGAAGGGTTCCAAGGAGCGTTTTGGCAAGGCACTATACAGACTTCAGCCCAGAAAAGCTAAAGGAAATATACGATAAAGCCAATCTCAAAGTTTTGAGCTAAAAGCTTAAATATTCTTTTAACTGTGAACTTAAGATGACTTATGTGGTGGATGAAGATTTAGAAACCCTAAGGTGAGAATATGCCGACATTTAAAAAACATGAAATGCACTGTAGAATAATCGGTTTACCCAAAGAAATTTGCAAAGCAGTAAACCGATCTACCATCCCAATGAATTCCAGGATGTAGACATCGGGAACTCCGACATCAGCTGAGCGACTGCGACTCAATTGCTCAAAGCTTTAAGTATAAAGCATTAGCTGAGGGTAAAAGTGAATCAGAAGCTTCAAGAATTTCTGATCAAGCAAGGTCAGCTTGCATGCTACACATTCGGGATGATTGTGAGGAAGGTAGCGAGGTCTGCAAAAAGAGTTTGCCATGCGAAGAAGTAAAAGAAGAATTATACAGGCTTATTTTAAGGGCGAAGCTGGGTTATAAGGGCTAAGGATTCAAAGATGATATTTATCCTTTTAAGGGATAGAAATCCTACAAAAACCTACCTTTACCCCATGAAAACCCTAAATTTAGCTGTGGGCTTGCAACAACTGCTTAACTTGTTTTATAATCAATTCGGGACATTCGATTTCATCTATCCATTTTAGAGTTCTAAAATCGTCCCAAGCTCTCCGCCAAACAGGACAAACAGGGGATTTTACCCCTGTTTTTGAGTTCATTTTTAGTGGTTCGAATTTTTCAGATGAAATTTGAGGAGAGATTTCAATTTTCGAACTGTTTGTCTCTTTAACAGCTTTTGATATGAGCTCAAATGGCTTTGTGTAGGTAAAAGCGAGTTTATTCCCATTTAAGAAAAGCTCCTTGAAAACAAGCCTTATTAATTGTCTTTTCTCTTCAAGATTGGCTTTTAGATAGATTTCTTTTGCTCTTTGGGATAATTCGTAGAGGTTTAATCCGAGCTCATAGTACTTCAAGTTGGCCCTCTCATGCCTTTTGATTGCAGATTCAATTTCCTCTTTCTCCTTTGAATACTGCTTAAGCTTCCTCTCGTAGAATTCTTCAGATATCTTTCCATCCAGCTTATCATCGTAGAGCCTGTCTAACCTATTCAAAATCATCTCATACCTTCTTTTAAGCTCGTTTAAACATGCTTCACGGTAGGCGATTTCGTCTCTGTGGCTGTCCTTTAGGGCTTTGTGAACCCACTCCATTAACCGTTTATTCTTTATCTCAAGGTTTCCGAAGGCCTCTAAAACCTGCTTTTCTACTTCATTCTCTTTAACCCAAGTCTTCTGAGCACATCTTCTGTATTGGCTACAATGGCCGTAAACAATTCCCTTGTGTTTTTCCCAAGTGATGAGCCTCTTGCATTCACCGCACCTAATTAATCCCTTGAAAAGCCAGAGGTGCTTTCTGTATTTTGGGGTAGTCTTCCCATTTAACACTCTCTGGGCTCTATCGAATAATTCTTTTGAAATTATGGGTTGATGCTTTCCGTCATAAAGCTTTCCATTCCATCTAATCTTCCCGTAGTAGAATGGATGTGATAGGAGAGAAGCCATCCTAGACTTACAGAGCTTATTACCTTTTTTCGTCCTCAAACCTTCTTTCCACATCACTTCAACAAGTTTTTCCAGAGAATAATTTCCAGTAGCATAAAGCTCAAACATCTTCCTAATTAAGGGAGCTTTCTCCTCATCGATCACCGGAATTTTGTGTCCTTCGCTCCCAACAAGCTTATAACCCAATGGCGGAACTCCGGGAAGCCAACCTTGACTTATTTTCTCCATCTGTCCCTTCTTTATCTCCTCAGAGAGGTTTTCAATGTAGTTTTTAGCTAAAATAACCCTTATTCCCCAATTTAACTTCTCTTGAGACCTAGAGTTTTTGTGGAGGACCAATGAATCTTTGACTAAGTGGACCTGCCTTTCAGGATCTTTCTCAAGCCATTCATCAATTAAAACAGCATCCTTTAAATTTCTAGTTAACCTATCAACCTTTTCGCAGAGAATGATCTTAATGTCGTTTCTCTTTACAAAAGAGAGCATCTCCTTGAAAATTTCTCTTTGTCGTTTCCCGCTTGCAGATTCAGAGACTGAGAAAATCCTTGCAACTTCAAAACCCTTCCTTTCAGCATACTCTCTGAGGAGTTTCTCTTGAGCAGGTAAGGAATAACCAGTTTCCTCCTGCTCCCTTGAACTAACTCTCGCATAGATTACTGCCTTCATGTTAAGGAATAAATTATTCTACAACCCTTTTGCTAATGAGTCAAATTTTATTTCCTCTTCAACTTTCCGAAGGTCTTTTAGATTCTCTCTCGCATAAATCTTGGCCAGCAATTCAAAATAAGAGAGAAGATTTTCTCCAAACTCAAACAATTCCTTGTCGCTGAGCTCTTTTCCAAGATCTTCCCTAACTATTTCCCTTAATTCTTCTAGGAGTTCTTGGCTCAACATGTCCTTAATTTTCTTTGCGCGAAAATGCCTTTAAACCGCCTTTACCCCATAAAATCCCAATTAAAATTCAGGGTCTGAGCCTAACAAAAGGCTCCATTATCTTGAGGATTTCCTCTTTAGTCTTTAAAATGATTTCGGCTACTTCCTTTAAGCTCTTATTCTTCCCATCAGCTAGCCTCTTTCTACACAAATACTCAAAGATCTCCTGAAAACACATATCCAGAGTAGGGAAATACCAACTTTCTTGCTTATCAAGCCTCTGATCTGGCCTTGATCTAATCTTAACTACAAACTGGTTCTCATCAGCATAAATTGAAATCCTCTCATTTATCTTTGTTACTAGCTTCATAATCGTAAAACTATGATTTTCTTTATCCAGTCTATATCGGGCGAATACGATTGTCAAGAGGAAAATAAAAAGAGGCTTGTCTTTTCTTCTCTTAAGAATTAGAACTCAGCGATTGTTTTGTTTCTACAGCACAGTTTCTCTCCATCTGGCTAAAAGTTCCTTCCACTTAGAAGGCTCAAAGTTCTTTGCCAGTGAAGGAAGTATTTTTCTTCCTACGAAGTCCTTATCTGTGGCCGGATATTTATCTAATTCTTTAAAATACTTTCTCTCGTTTGTATAAGAAATTTCTGCAACAGCCATCAGTATATCTTTTGCAAATTCCTCATTCAGGTTTTCTTCTACTTTAACAGTGAGTACTTTTATTAAATATGGATCTAGCCGATAGAACAAAAACCAATAATAACTATCATATATCACATAATACCATACATTCAACTTCTCTGCGTAATTTTTAACCTTCTTTGAATAAGCTGCTAGGCTTTTTCCTGGCTGATTAAAAACTCTTCGTTTAGTTTCAATTATGAGCTTTGGTTTTAAACTCCCATACTCTTTAGAGAAGATAACAAGGTCCGCTCTTTCTTCCTTTCTCTCCTTAATTTTTATTGGAACCTCGGGTATAACCTCTGAAAAAACTTCTTTATAGGAGTCTTTTGAATATTCCACTCCATATTTGATTGCATTCTTAAAGACTCTGTATACTTCGCATTGTACATAACTCTCCTTTTTTAACTCTTCTAATCTCATCCAGTTTTTTCTAAGGATTTGAATTTAAGCCTTTTCCTCATGAAGTTTTCTGAGACCTGAAACTCTTCAGCTAGTTCTGAAACAGGGTCTAGGGATTCTTGAACCCATTCTTCCTTCAATTTCTCATTTAACTTATCCTCCGGAATTAAAAGGTAGGCTGCAAATACTTCAGCTTCCTTCTCCTGTCTTCTCTGCTTCCAGTAGTTGAACCTGTCATCTCTTTCATCCAGAAAGTAGTTCACTCTTGTGTTTCTGTGGAATAGGTGATGAGCTAGGCCATGAGCAATTAAATGCCTCTTCTTATAAGGATGCAAATTCGGATCTATCACGATAACACCTTCATCCTTTATGTAAACCTCCTTGATTATCTTCCCTAAGGGGATTTCTATAACTTCTGCTCCCAATTTTGAAGCCAAAAGCTCAAGGTCATCTATTCCATACTTTTCCCTTATCTCATTTGCTTTCTCAATTATGTGCCTCATGTTTTCTTTTTCCTCATTCTTCTCTCTTTAACCTTTAAGTAGGCATTAATTATAGCCCTTTTATCTCTTTCTGGCAAGCTCGGAATATCCTTGAATAAGCTCAAAAGCTCAGGCTCCTTTATTCCTAAGGCCTCAAGTTTTGACTCCAAAAGCATGTCCTCAAGCACTTTAAACGGAACATCCAAAGCCTTAGCGATCTTCTTCAACTTTTCCCTTGATGGGATGAAGTGCCCGCTCTCAACATCAGAAATATAGCTGTTTGTCTTATAGCCAAGCCTCTCAGCCAACTGTTGCTGAGTTAATCCCTTCTGTATTCTCAGTTGTTTCAATTTTTGGCCAAAATTCATATCGCCTATAGATGATATTAGCAAAAGCGAAAATTATTGTCAAGCTAAGCAGTTAAAAAAGACTTTGACCTTTCTGCTAAAAGCATGTAACAAATTTATTAATTTCTATCCTTTCTCATTTACTTGCAAGTTCCAATATAGGCCAAGGTTATTTTTAAAAATTTAGACTTTAACCTGTCTTTGAGGTTACAGGGGATTAGGTATAGATAAGCGGATTTACGATAAAGGCGCGCGCCGCCCTTCAAGTAACAACTATGGCATCTACGGTAGCGGTATATTTTGGGCTATTAGACTATACGGTCTATAGCTATGTACCAAAAGTTTAAAAATGGATTTATTCAAGCTAAAATAAAAATTATTCCATTAATAATTGAGGAGCCTCAACTTTGTATTCATCATGACCTCTATTTAAAATCTATTCTCTAAAAATTATATAGGAAATCTATTTTATTTTCCTGATCCTGTAGTAAAGGTAGTCCAATTAGAGCGAGAGCTTGTTCCACTAGTATCCATATAGAGCACACACCATTCGTATTCGGTATTTGGCTGGAGTATCCCGGAAGGGACTTTAGTGCTTGTCAGATCATAGGTGCGCCATCCGCTGTTCCAAACCAATTTTTTGTCTTTTTCTACAAGTATTACCCACATAGTTTTCAAGTGAGAATCTCCATCCGGATCGCTGAAGGGTGATGCACGTAGGGTTGGGGTTAAAGAAACACCCGTTGTCCCATTCGGTGGTTCCAGATTAGAAGGTTTATTGGGGAACCTATTGTCTATTTTCTCCTTAATGAGAACCCCACCATTTGTTTCAGCGACCCAGCCGGCAGATTGCGGAAATATCACAAACCACCAAGTTAATCCCCCTGCGTATTCGGGTCCTCCAGTAACTGTGCCTATCTCACCCGCATGCACTGTGCCTTTTACTTCCCCATTAGGCTGTTTAAAAACATCCACAGTCTGAGCCACAACCTCTATGATATCTCCTCGATTGATCTTGCCATCAATGCTCTTACGTGGTTTCTTGAAGATGCAACCATTCTCCAATATGATCTCATTTTTTCCTATCTTCCCCCTATAAACAGCTTTGGTGCCAAAGGTTTCTATGATGAGTGTTATCTTATCTCCTTCGATCTCGTACTTTCCAGCAACAGTGTACTCTCCAGTGTAAGTGTACTTACCTGATGTATAATAGAGCTCTCCATTTGGTCTGAATTCAAGGGTGTTCCCTATTTCACACTGTTCGTCCTTAACAACGCAGAGATATTCCCCGATAAGTCCCCCTCTTGAAATTGGCGGTAAGAGAATGTAATAAACCAGACCACCTATGATAACTACCAGAATCACAGCCAGCAGCCACTTCATATACGACATAGGATCCACCGCATTTCGAAAGAGTGCCCAAAATATAAACATATCTCCGTATTAGTGAAATAGGGAGGGCCTTTATAACAGGGGGCTTGCAATTATTCTTATCGAACTGAACAAAAAATACCTCTTTTTCGCAGGTGGTACAGAACTTTGCCTCTGGTTCCGACTCTACCCCACAACCCGGGCAGTACTCACCTTTCTTCAGGTGATTTAGCTTCTGCTATCTTGGAACCACAGTAGGGACAAAATAACGAGCCGTTGGGTACTTTTTTCCCACAATTAGGACAGGTATCAAATTCTCCGGATATTTCACTAATTCCTTTGTGCAATAGGGTAGTCCATTTCTCGATGCTACCTAATAGGGTGCTTGCTATTCTAATCGCTGGCAAAATTGCGACAGCCAAGAAGATAAGCGAGTAAACCCAGGTAGCTCCTATTAAGAATGGATAACACATACCTTTGAATGAAGCATATGCTATCCATATCGCTCCAAGGTAAGCTAAATTCGAAGCAATAACAGCGACTTCAGGAAAGGTTGGGAAGGTACTTTTAATGGAGGAACTGATTTCATATCCAAATCTCAAGACTATGGTTATCATCATTACGGCAATTATTGCAGTGACGATATCAGGAATCCCAAAGGGTATTCCGGGAATCGGAACTTCCATGCCAGGCAATCTGACTGCAATAGCATTGATTATTCCTAAGACTATCAGGGAAATTACTAGTTTAATAATGGGCCTGTAAATTCCAGAAATTTTTCCAAGAGACATTTTCCTCCCTCCTTATTTTTTTGCTAAAGCTTGTTATTTAAACTTTTCTTTGATATGGAGCGCCATGTGAAAATTCCTATTAATAAAAAGATCAAACTTAATATAAGTAATGGAACGTATCCATGGATGGAGAAAGCTTGAGCTGAAGGTAAGACGTATGTTGAGATCCATACATAATATTCCTCTTTTTGAGGAACTATTTTTCCATAAACTTTCACAGTCCAAGGACCTGCCAAGGGATTCTTTATTATGACATACTCTGGTTTAACATCCCCTGAGTAAATAACGTTAGGCGCTGTGAAATTAATTTCTTTTCCTAATGGATCATAAATTTTTAAATCTAAATTGCTTCCTTTCCAGTTTAAAACCACCCTGATAGAATCTGTACCAAAGGCAACATTAAACGTTCCTGCTTTTACTATTTCTCCCTCCTTAACACTTCCCGTGAATGTAGATTCAATCTTCCATCCAGTTGTTCTCAGCCCACTCTCTATGAAGATGTTTTCAAGCTTGAAAGAATCCGAAGCATAATAATATTTTCCTCCAGTACTTTCTGCCATTTTTCTGAGAAATTCTTCACGAAGATAGCTTGGATCTCCATAGCCAATAGTATAAATTTTTATTTTCTTATCTATTGCTTCTTTAACAGGCCCCTCTAAAACATCTTCTTCCTTCATCCCTGTTGTAATATGCCCATCGGTAAAGAAGACTATGGCTTTCATAACGCCAATTCCAGTTTCAAGTTCATTTAATGCCTCCTTTAAAGCCTCACCTATGTTCGTGTATCCACCCGGCCATGCTTTACTGATGGCATTTTTAACAGCATCGAAATTTGAAGTTAAATGGACATCAACATGGGCATCAGTAGCAAACGTTATAAGAGCAATTCTATTTCCCGGCAATATTACATTAATGAGAGCCTCTGCTGATTTCTTAGCTGAATCAATCTTCATCTCTCCTTGCCATATATCTCCCATACTTCCTGAACGATCAATCACAAGGACTATGTCAAAATTCTTCGCAGGAGTTATAATGAATTTTCGCAATTCAGTTTCATCGCCATTAAACAAATTTAGATCTGCCTTTCCATTAGCAAGATTAACGTCCCGTTGATATTGCCAAAATGCCCAAGTCTTCCATCCTCCTGTCTCAGGAAAATCGATAGAAGTGGGTTCCCTATTTATGGGATCGGCAATCCAAATATCGTACTGATCAACTATGGTAGAATCTCTTAAAAAGTAAAATAGAAACGAATTCATATATAAAATAGGTCTTACGCCGGTTTTCCCCTCTACAGTGTCCATCCACTCCTTTATCCACTGTGCAAGTTTTTCCTTACCTAGTAGTTCTGGATGTAGTTCTCCAAGTTTTGGATGCTTTATATCTTCAATATCTAAAGCAGGTCTGAGGTATCCCTCCTTAAGATAATTTCCAGCAAGTTGAAGGAAACTTTCTGCTTCATCTTTAGCTTTGTTAAGTGGGTTTCCTTCTTTATCCACAGGAAGTCCAAAATGATAAACACCTACTAAAAAACCTGCTCTGCGAGCATCCTCTACCCTCTTTTCAAAACCTGGTTTTGCCCAATTTACTCCTTCAGTGGCCTTGACAAATACAAATCTATAACCTAAGTGGTACACTTCTGACCAATTTATATCCTCTCTTACATCAATTCCTTTTACTCTTTTACTTGATTGAGCTAAAACTTCAACCCGAGGAATATGTCCACTCAAGATTATGCTGGCCATCATCAAGCCTATAAATAGAAGGACAGAAAATTCTTTCTTCAATTTCATTCCCTCTCGCCCCTATTGTTTTTCCTGATGCACTCTTCTAAATAAATTTTTCGTCATTGCCATTCTGTATCTTCTTTAATAAAGTTCAAGGACTTAATGGTAAAAAGTTACACAAGCTCTTTCCGATGTTTGTTGATTTAGATAAATCCCAATTTCTTTATTTTTAACTCTAAAATAATTATTTAAGAGAGATAGCTCCTTCTTTACTTTTCGTTGTTAAAGTTGATATTAAATATTCAAGTAAAATTTAAGTGTTTTCACTTAAAGAATCTAAAGGTGGAGAGCATTTTATTAAAGGTTTCTTTTTCTTTAATTTCATCAAATTCTTTCAATGGGCCTTTATAATCGGGGGTATAAATTACACCACTATAATAAAGTTCAAAGGTGAGATGGAAACAGTAATCATTGTGATAAGTACTAAAGTATTGGGTAATAATACAACTACCCATTCCGCAATCCCCTACTTCTTTCTTGTAAAAGACTACTTTATTAAAGATCACTCTTTCTGATTTTAGTTCCTCTAGAGTACCGGGAGCACGAGTATATTCAGGAGCAGGGTCGGAGCATTCTTCACGATTCTTATTATCTATAAAAATTTTTAAATACTTTCCAGTTAGGTTTGTACCGGGGGTAAGTGGAAGATCTATTACGATGCTTTTCCCAACCTTTCCCACTTTTGAGTCTTTTGGATATTTCACTTCAAATCCATACTCTTCATTTGTATAAGTCTTCCAATCAGAGACATCAACTTCTTCCAGCTCGGTAGGAGCGGGTTCTTTTGGCATTTCTTTTTTAGGCTCTTCCTTAGATGCTTCGGGTTTTTCCATAACTGGAGCTGGTTTTTGTTTTACATAGAAAATGCTTATTCCTATTGTCCCAGCTACAAAGAGAACTAATGCTCCTATTAGAACCCATTTTAATCTATTGAGCATGATCTTAAAGAATCTATTTTTCAACCTTTACACAATTATATCAAAATTTCTAATAATCCACAGCTAGGTTCTTAGCAATTGTATTTGAACGATCAAAATGGAATGAGGTATCGTAATTATGTAATTAATATGCAGAGCAAAAGCCAAAACAGGATAAAAGACTACGAAAAGAAAGCAGGTTAAGCCGGTCTGATTTAGCTGAAAAGATCGGGATTTTTAATCTGAGATTTCTAAGATTAGGACTGGCGAAAGGAAGTCCAATATTTATTTAGCAAAGAAGATAGCAGAACCTTAGGGTTAGCATTAATAAATTTTTGACTTGAAAAATTAGATTTCTACTATTATAGCTAGGAAAAAGAAAAAGTCAATCTGTGAAAATATGCGCGCGCATAAAGAAAAGGGAGCAGATGTATGGATTAGAGTCAGTGATTATATCCTACGCCCGGCAAGCATTCTTTGCTCTTTTACCGACAAAAAAGAAGTGGCTTCATTAGAGAAAGGAGAAGTAATAGCAGTGATGGGGAAAAACAAGGGTTTAGAAGAAACACAGTTTGGAGGCTCATATCTACACTTCGAAGATTGCCATCTGCGAAGGATTGAAGAGCTAAAGGAATTTAAAGCAGAATTTGAAAAAGAAACCGGAATTCTCAAAATCAAAAACTTCGGCTATGATTTAGAGGTGAAAGTAAGATCGCCCGAAGGGGAGCTCTTACCCGAAGCAACCCTCTTTATTCCATCAGTTAAGTATTATGAGACTCTCCAAATAGTTAAAGTATTCGATATTCTTACAGGACTTCTTACCAACCCGAAAGGCCCGAGGCCAGGAGAATATTCTGTACTCGTTAGAGAGATAGACAACAAAAATTTATTGTATGAGGAGAAATTCAGCATAGGTGGGCCAGAAAAGGCTAAAATGGAAATAGAAATTCAAGGGAGCTGGGAAAAGGCATGGGAAGGATACGAGTATTATATAAAAGGAATGAAAGTAACGTTCGTAAACTCCGAAAAAATTCCAATAATAATAAGATCGCCTCATGTGGGGATATATAAAGATGATACAAGTTTGTGCTCTTGCTCTCAGTGGTTTGGGGAGCTAGAAACTACGATACTCCAGCCAGGAGAGAACAAAACATATATTCTTACACTCTGCTCCGCCTTCTATCCTGTAACTACTGATGCAAAAGGGGGAGAATATAAATTAACTCTTAAAATCTATATCCGCGGTGAAATAATAAAAGAATTGGAGACTACTCTTAAAGTACCACCTCTATCATAAATAAAATGTTCTTTATGATCAGAATAAATCACAAAGATTTTTTAATTTAAAAAACCTTCTTTAATAAGTTCGTCAGGAATTTCTTCTAACTCCCTTTTGGAATGTCCTCAATAGGCACCAAGGTAGGAAGGAGAATAGAAATATTTTCTACACAGCGATTTTTAGACTTAGAGATATAAATACAACTTTTCTCAAGTTCATTTGCCTCTTTTGGGTGTCTTATCTCGAATCCAAATTCTTCATCTCTAAAAATTTTCCAGTTGGAAGTATCAACTTCTTTAATAAAGGTTTCCTTTTGTTTTCCGGAAATCTCTATTTTAAGTTGCTCAATATTTTCTTTGAGAGCTTTTATTTCTTTTCTAATTTCCTCAATTTCTCTATTAAATTTTTCTTCGATTAAAGAGAATCTTCTTGTAGTATAAGTACCTAATCCTACTACTCCAAAAACAAGAGTTAAGAATATTCCGATTAAAAGCCATTTTTAATTATATCAGAAATTCCCAGTTATCCACAGCTCAGGGTCTTGACAATCGTGTTTGGACGATTAAAATGGAATTAAGTATCGTAGTTTTGTGATGAATTCATAAAGGTTGCACTCAAGATGGGATTGAGAAAGAGAGGAAGCTAGGATTGATTGTCTTGACTGAGTGTTCGGCATCTTTCGAGCAGAGTTAAGAGTAGAAAGAGCGTTTAATTGAGAGGGGGTTGCTGGAAATGGTTGCCTATTTATTTTGCCTTGAATTATCGCATTTTAACGATTATGGCTTACACGAAGATTGAAAACAAAATACTGGATAAGATCTTGACCTCAAACTTCACTAAAAGACAGCTAAAGATTCTTCTTTTCATAATCAGGTTTTCCTATGGATTGGGAAGAAAGTATGCTGTTTTGAAGAAGAGAGATTTTTATTTTACGGGCATTCTCCCCTATTATGTTGAAGAAGAACTGAAAAAGTTGATTCTTAGAGGAGTCATAAAGTGGAATCCAAAGCTCGGAATCTCCTGGATCAACAGGAACTTGAAAGAATGGGTCGATAAGGGGCAGAAGGTAGATTTGTTTAAAGGCTGATATGGAAATACGGAATCAAAAAATTGAGATTAGGAGTATCGGAGATGGAGATTGGTACTGGATCCCAAGGGTTATTTTTGAAGATTACACTCCAAAGATAGGTGTGATAGGTTTGGCTTTGTACAATGCCTATTCCTCATACGCAAGGGATAAGGGTGTAGCATTTCCATCTCAGAGAACTTTAGCTGAAAAGCTTGGAGTAAGCATCAAGACGATAATCAAGTATAACAGGGTATTGGAAGCTAATGGTTTAATTAAGGTTGAGAGGAAAAAAGGTAAGGGGAAAACTAACCTAGTTACACTTTTGAAGGTTGAAAATGTGAAGCAGGTTCAGACCCATCCTGTAACAGGTTCAGTTAAGGTAGTGAAAGAGGTTCAGACAAAAGAAAATAATATGAAAGAAAACACTATAGAAGTGGATGCTAAAGCATCTCCAATAGATGTAATTGATTACTTTAAAAAGAGGGTAAAGGAGTTAAAGGGATTTTGCTCTGAGATTGATTACGGAAAGGATGGAAGACTTGCTAAGGAGAGGCTTAAGAAATACTCCTTTGATGAGATCAAAAATTTAATAGATTGGTACCTGAATTCGGAGAATTTTGAGAAGTTTGGAGCTTCACTGTCGGTTTGTCTATCGAATTTCATCGTCAACTTATGGAAGGCTAAAAAGGTTGGGGAGAGGAACATCGAGAGCCTTTACCCATTATGGCGAGAGGGAAGTTAAAATCACCATACAGGAAGGGATATTTGAAAGAGCTTGAGGTAATGAGGATTCTGAGGAATTCAGGAAAGTTTGATGTTGTCTTCAGATCGGCAGCTTCCCACTCGCCATTCGACATAGTTGCGATTTCGAAATCAAAAGTCCTTCTTTTGCAGGTTAAAACTGGAAGCTTCAACTTAAAGAGAGAAATTGAGAAGTTGAGAGAAATTAAGACGCCAAGAAGTGTTGAGAAGCAGCTTTGGATCTTAAACAAGAACTGGAAGATAATCAGATGCTAATATGCTTGAGAGAAACTTCAAGTTAATAATTCTTGAGCTTCAGATAATTCTTGAGAAAGCAAGGGACAAAAGCCTCTCTGAAAGGGAGAGAGAGGAAATTAGGAATTGGTTAGAGAAAATAGAGGGAACTTTAAACAGAATAAAGGAAGTTTGCAGAATTGAGAGGGAAAATTTGAGTATCTTTTCAAATAAATTGACTGAGAAAATAGTTAGCGATGCTACACAGAGGGACTGAAAACAAAAGATCTTAGAATTTGAAGCAAATATATCAATTATGGAAGGAAAATGAACAAAAAAGAACCTTAAAACTCAAAATGGAAGGAAATGGATGACTTTCTCTTCGTCGCCTTCGGCTCGCTCGCTCCGTGAACCCAGATCCTGAGAATTCGGGATCTAGGTTGGCGGAGCGAAAAAGCTCCGCTGGGAGGTGAGAGAATGAATTTGGTTGATTTGGTGAGAGAACTTGAGAGGCAGAAGAGGAACAGATTGGATCTTATTGTGGAGAGCACCACATTAAAAGCAGTACCCGACGAGGGAGATGGGATAAGGTTAGAGATACCTGAATACGGAGAGTTTCCTCTAACGGAATGGGCTCACGGACAATTAGCAGATAAGCTGGAAATTCCTAGGAGATACTACGAGAGAATGAGAAATTCAGGGAAATCAGAACTTTTAGCTGAGAATGTGAATGCATGGCTTGGAGAAAGGGAGAGAAGGTTAATAAGGATTTTGGACGGGAGAATAAGAGCCATACTATCGGATAGATACAGGATGATGGACAACTATGACCTTATCTTTCTAGCCCTAGATGAGTTCAAAAAGAAAGAAACTGTTGAAATCTACAGGATAGATTTGACTGAGACAATGCTCTATCTGAAAGCTGTAGACAGGACACTAGCAGAATCGATAAGGGAGGGAGATGTGGTTCATGGTGGAATAATCATAAGGAACTCTGAGGTCGGTGCCTCAGCTTTAAGAATAGAGCCTTTCATACTGAGGAGAGTATGCGGAAATGGCCTAATCCTCCAGCAGTCATTAAAGAAGATACATTTAGGAAGAGAGACATTGGAAATAGGGGAGATAAACTGGTCCCATGAGACAAGGGAGCTTGAGGACAGAGCTATTTGGGCAAAGATAAGGGATATAATCAGGGCTACATTTGATAAACAGATATTCCAGTCATGGGTCAAAAAGCTAAGGGAGAGCACTCAAGTGAAAATTGAAAAGCCAATTGAGGCAGTTGAAAACATTGTGGGGCATCTGAACTTAAGCGAGGAGCAAAAACAGAGACTTTTAATGCACTTTTCAGAGCCAACAAAATATGGGCTGATAAATGCAGTGGCAAATCTGGCAGGAGAGTTAAAAGACGTTGAGGAACAGGTAAAACTTGAGGAATTCGCAGGGGAAATGCTGGAAGGTGAGTGAATGTCTGCCTCAGAAAAATGCATTGAAAAACTTTTCATCGATATGAAGCAAAAATACATTGAAGAAAGAGAGAAAACAAGGGAGAAGTTCAAAAGAGAGGGAAAGCAGGTAATTTTTGTCCATGAGCTCTGTGAGTGCCCAGAGAAGAGGAGAATGAGGCAGAGGTTTCCGGATATAGAAAGAGCAGAAATTTACAATCCAAGATTTGCTGTTGGACAGCTGATAGAGGAAGCTTTGAGGCAGAGATTCAGGGGAGAGGAAAGGAAATGCACTAAAGAATTGACAGTTGATGGAAAGCCCTATTTAATAAGCGGAACGATAGACATAGTTGAGCCAGAAACAAAAATCCCAATAGAGGTTAAGTACCAAACCTCAATTCAGGACAAACCCTTTGAGCACCACATCTTGCAGCTCAGATTCTACCTCTGGCTAATTGGTTCTGAGAGAGGAGAATTGCTCTACGTGAGCCCGGAGGGATTGAAATTCTTCATTATAAGGAAGCCGTTAACCGATAGAGAGGTAATCGAGCTAATAAAAGATGAGAAATCTCCCAGATGGCCAGAATGGGAGTGCCAGTACTGTCCATACAGGCAGTTCTGTAGCAAAAGCAACTGCAAACACAGAAAATAGCTCTTTTCAGTTCTTTTAATGCCAAAGGGGCAAAATACCCCTTTGGCTTCTTTTTTAGCTTCAATAAAAAGCAAAATCTTTTATTTAGGTTTAAACACAAAGAATTAAAATGGAGAAAAACATTAAAACACTTGAAGAGGAGCTGAACTCAATAATTGAGATCTGTGATGAGAAGATAAAGCATTATAGAGCCTTAGTTGAGGAATATCAGATGATAAAAGGCTCTGCTTTATCACTGCTTAATTTGAACAACGACACAAAGAGAAAGGCCGTTTCCCTTATAGATGCCTTAAAGAGAATAAAGTATGCACTTTACGCCTTAATGGAGAGCGAAAATGAGGATTAAAGTTAAAAACATCCTTTGCCCAATCTGCCACAGCAGAACCTATTTTACTGGAAAAGTGGTTTATGAAAACGAGAGAACTGAGGTAATAGAGTGGAAGTGTTCCGAATGCGGTGCAATTATGAAATCGAGGCATGACAAGCTAGGAAAGAAATACAGCAAAATTGCAGGTAAAAGAATACTGAGTTCAAGACCTGCAATCTGGATCAGAAAGGGAGGCTATTGGGATTTGTTATTCTTTGAGGTCGGGAAGAAACTCTATGCTTTCCGTTCAATTGATGTAGAGAGGTTAGAAAGGGATGAGATTCTAGCAATACCTGTTTATCAGGTTATAGCGAAATGAAAAAAGATTTTCTTTTATAAAATCTATTTTCTGAAAATATTCGATAATACTTTAAAAAAAGGGACATGTTTGTTTTCATGTCCCCTAAATACTACTCTCCTTCTATTTAAAAATCTTTCGGTGCATCTCTTGGATGCGACAACATAGGAAGCCTACGATTATTAAGCCGTTAGGTTCCATACTTTTGAAAAATAATATTACCTCTCTCTTTTTATAAGGTATTATGGAAATATAGAATTAACTACAACGGATTAAAATTATAGTTTTATTTTAGTTATAGTGATATATTTCAAATTTTATTTCACTAGTTTTCTTCAATATTACTTTGAAGTTGTTTTTTACATTCTGCAATTAAGTTAGGAATATCCTCACTAGCAGGTAATTGAAGAAGTTTGGGTGCCTTCTTCCAGGATATTTCGAGATCTGAAAGTGCTTCACTAAGAAACCTTTTGTATTCCTCCCGAGATTGTTCCTTTAAAAGAAGTGCGTACTTTTTCTTAGCATAACCTAATCGCCACCAGTTTGCAAAATTTTCCGGTTCTTCGTTGCATGCCATTTCAAGCCAATAAATTGCATCTTCGTAACGATCGAATTCAAGGTAAAAAACTCCTATTTTGTAAGGAATCTCCCCTGCTGAGAATTTTTCCTGTCTTGCCTTTTTAAATTTTCTTGCTATTTTTTCAGCTTTTTCGAGTTTCTTCTTTGCATCTTCTTCTTTTCCTTCTTCCTTCAAAGTAATACTTAAAAAAACTAGAGCCATATAATGTAGATTATTGATTTTAAAGGCCTTTCTAAATTTTTCCTCTGCCTTTTTAAGTTTTTCCATGCGCTCTATACTAGAAGGTTCCATAGTCATTGCTTGACCAAGAAGCATTTGGCCGTAAGTAAAATATATGCTGCTTTTCGTTTCAGGATTTGTTTTAATTTTAAGTAAGTTTTCATAGATTTTCTGAGCCTCATCAAAACGCTTTTCTGTCGCAAGATACTTCGCGAAATCTCTAATCACTCGAGGATTACCCTCAGCAGAATTGATATAGCTGTACCCAAGTTGCGTAACTAAGTCAGTATCTATCTTAATATTTATCCCAGTTTTTTTAATTTTTAAAATAACTGTTATATAGTTATCAAATAAGGGAATAGGACCGAATTGCTTCATCCACTTCTCTGCATCCTCTAAAGCCACCTTAATATCTTCCAGATTGAAAAAACCCTTCTCTGTGATGAAACTTAAATAGGCTTGGCGTACAACTTTATCTTCTGGATGACTTTGTAAATATGCCCAAATTCTTATTATTGCGTTCTTTATTCTTTCTTTATCATTTGCATACTTCTTTTCTGAAGATAGATATCGTACAAGTATCTCAGGATCCTCTATCCCCTCCATTCTAACTATTCACCCGTAAATCTCAATGGGCTTTTGGCAAATTATAAATTTTTCGGATATCTCTAAAGATGAATAATAGTATATATTTATGCAAAAAGCTCTTGACAAATTCTTGATAATTTGGTAAAATGTCTATGGTGAAAGAAAATGCTCATTAAAAAAGTAACTGGGTGCAGCTACAGAGAAATTGAAAGGCTAGCTAAAGAAGTGGATGTAGTAATTAGGGAAACATGGACTTATACGTATAAGGACGATAAGTCATACTCAGAATTTCTAAAAGCATTTGCTGCAAATCCATCGTATACCTATACGCATCCGCCCCTTCAAGGCTTACTGTTTGATTATGAAATATGGACTTCGAATAGAGAATTAGCAAAAAGGATTCAAAAGACTTTTGGATGGCTTTCGATTGGAAAACCCCTAACGATTGGAGAATGGATCGGTAGGTTTATCGAGAGGGTTTGGACCAAAATTAGAAGAGGGCCTAGAAACATCCCTGCCTTTGAGACTTTGTATTGCCTATGGACAACTGCAGAGAGGGGTGAAGTCGAAAGAAAGCTAGCTAGCCTTTCAAAGAAGTCACAGGGCCCAATCTAATATTATTTCCCCCTTTCTCCTTTTTTTAATTTATATATTAACTAAGGGGGTTATTTTTCTATATTCTTATACATAAACCAATATATTGTTTCAGCAACTATTTTCTCGTAGCCAGTAGTTTCATCCTTTATTTTTTCATATATTCTTAGTGCTTCTTCCTTTTTTCCTAGTGCCCAAAATGCGTCTCCGATAAACCTGTAGGCCAAAATGTCAGATTCACTTCTAAACCGTTGTTTCTCCAATATAGCCAAGGCAATTGAGTAATACTTTAAGGCTTTCTCGTTATTTCCTTTTAACTCTTCTTGAACAGCAAGATCTAACAAATCTTCTACTTTGTAAAAGTCAGGAATTTTTTGCGTACTTTTGCACTTCTGCTGTAAGAAGGAAAGTGCTATTTCATCTCTCAAATCTTTTCTAATGGAGAGAGCGCGTTTGAGACATATTTTGGCTTCATTCCATTTTTGAAGTTGATAACTTACATGTGCAAACTGACTGAGGTTTTGTGCATTATTGGAATCTATTCTAATATACTTTAAAAAACATTCTCTTGCTTCAGATAGTTTATGATATTTCACTAGCCTGTTTCCTACAAAATTCCACTCTTTGATATCTTTCAAATAGTATGCTACATCAGCGTAATACTTCCAAAATATTGACATCTCACTTTTCCCTAATTTTTCATAACTTACTGCTACATACAATAATATATCCGGTATAAAAGAAAATACCTTTTCTTTTTCCTTCATCTTAGATGTAAGAAAACTCTCTTTAAACTTCTCAAATGCATTAATAGTTTCTTGGTACTCATTTATTTTATACATCCAATTAATTAAGTTAAAATAGCTTATGGGGGGATTCTCTATTTCTGCGATTTTGAATAGGAATTCTTTTGCCTTTGGAATGTTTCCCATGCGTCTGTAGCATAGTCCAATTCTTCCATAAAACCAACTGAGATGCACTCTTTTTTCTACATCACCTAGATTATTTGATTTAAGGAGAAGATTAATCCCCCTTTCTAATATGGGTATTGCATCTTCGGGTTTTTCCATCACCAAGAGATCTTCTCCATAGTCTCCACAATTCTTCCAGTTATCTGGATTGAGCTGATACGCCTTTTCGGAACACTCAATGCGAGCCTGAACACATTTATAATAAAGATCAGGCTTGGTTCTTTTCTTAATCCCAGTTTCCTTCATTAATTCCACGATATAATTTCTTACAGTGCCATATCCTATTGAAGTGTTTTCGACTCTTGCGGATTGAAGATAATTATCCAAGGCATTTTCTAGATCTTCAATTTTGCCTGTTACTTGGTAAGACAGCTTATAAGAATCGGCCAGCGTAAGGTAGGTTATGTAGTCTTTTATTCCCTGCTCTTTCTGATACTTTATGACCTCCTTGTGTAAACTTTCGATTTTTTCCTTCCAACGCTGAAATTCCTGTGTGCCATGTTTGTATTTTGGCAAAATGCGTTTTTGTAAGTAATGAGCGTAACTAACAAGTGATCTTAAATGAGTTCTCACTCCCAACTTATCGAGGGCATTTTCGTAACAATAAATTACTTTTTCATCATCATAAACTGCTTTATATTTTCTCGCTAGGCTCTCCCATAATTCAAAAAGTTCTTCCCGCACATAATCAATGTAATCTTTTGGAAGTTTTGATGATTGCCATAATTCACAAAAGTATTTAGTGGCATCGTCAAGATATTCCTCACCCATCTTGGCGAGATCAACGCATAAGAAAACATCTGCTTTATCTTTGAACCCATTTCGAAGGTGATTTCTTAGACTTATGGCAATATCTTCTTTCATACGTTGAAATTGCATGTCATTTATTTGTTTATAGAACTCAACTATATCTTTAAGTGAATAATCAATTTTTTCGGGTTGAGTTAGTCCTATACTAAGGCTTTCCCTCAAATGACTATCCATTGAAAAAAATTCCACATCTTTAAAAACAGAGCATTGAAGAAGAGATCTTAGATTTTTAATTTTGGTTTTAATATCCTTTTTCATTTCTTTCTGGACTAGTTTATCTATAACGAAATTGAAAAAGTAAGAGGAAAAATCTTGGCTCATGTGGAGGAGCAAAAGAAGTAAAAAGGGAATGACATTGTCCTCATATACATAATACCCTCTTTTTATTGTTTGCCACATAAGATTGGCAATTCCTTGGGGGAACTGACTAAGAGTTTCCTCTGAAAAACTTCTATTATTTGATTTCAGATCAGTGACTATGTAGCGGATGTAAATAGGTTTTCCTTCACTTTTAGAAGCCAATAGGTTCATAACTATTTTTTCTCTATCAGAAGGAACCTCGTACTGAATCTTATAAGAGTTTAAGTATTTCTTAAGAATTGCTTCAGGGTTTAATTTTTGAGGAGTAATCTCATATACAAAATAATTCTCAGGATTCTCAAATATTGGTGCAAATTCCTTTTGCTCCCTAAGATAACCATATTCATCATCTCTTATTGTAATGAGCACTTTAAAAGGACCGACTACTCCTTCCTCTGTTTTTCCTTCTGCAGCAGTTAATTCTCCGATGGCTAATTTAAATAAATAAAAGCATCGTTTCTTAAAAACTTCATCACCATCTCCTCGTTGCGGTGCATCAAGAACAAGAAGTGTTTCCTCTGGTTTATACTTAAATAAATCTTCTGCCCATAACTCATAACCATTCGGGTTAAGAAAAATAATTCTTTTAAAAGGTCTAAGTTTACTTTGTAAGAGTTCATCGAGCCTCCAGAGCATATATGTAGTTTTTCCCATCCCGGCTTTTCCTGTAATTATAAATATTCTGTAAGGATCAGATAAATTGAGAGGTTGAAGCATAGAAAAATCTACTTCTTTTTTAATGTCACTCCAGCTCCTTCTTAATATTGCTTCACCCTTAATGAATTTTCCGAGAAAGGGATCCTCTATGAAAGGTTTCGTATTAACCACTTTTTCTAGGTCCTTAGCATTTTTCACTTCATAAGTTGCTTTTATTTTTATTTTCGGGAGCCTTCTTTGGGATTTATACCTGAAACAAAGATCAAGAATTGGAGGAAGAATCTGTAGAATGATTATTAATACCGACAGAATAGACACTAATATTTGCCATGACAGGATAGTTGGGAAAAACAATGCTATTCCAACTAACATGATTATCGTTGTGACTATCGTAATCAACGTTCTTCTTTTCATTGTTATCAACCCCTGACTTCGAACCAACCCTTGAATTGATTTTGTTTCAATTCGTCGATGTTGGCTATTTTAACTTTCAGATCTTTTCCTGGTTTCTCCTTTTTAAGCCTAAATATTGTTCTTAAGGCAACTTGAATGACTTTTCTCTTTGCGGCATCATCGCTAGCAATAATGTAGAGAGTATCTGAGTACTCTAGGTTTTTCCTTATGTTCGTCTCTACCTGTTGTTTTGGTGATCTATGCTCTATTTCAATCCTCAAGATTTCTCCGTTTTTCTCTGCGACCAAATCTGTGTAGCCCCTGTGGCTCTCAGTTAAATCTGTCTCTATCTTCTCCTCTGCCTTTACTTTATATCCTTCTGGCTCAAGCCATTCTTTAATAACCTCCAATGCCACTGCTTTAGATGGCTTCCCTCCTCCAAGCTCGTTTATAGCCCTATCTGAAGGAATTCCGAATTTCTCAGCAAAGGCAATTTCTCCCCACTTTGAGAGCCAATAGCAAAAACTTCTTCCAAGCTTTGTGAACTCTATCAATCCCTTTCCTCCATCTTTGGGTAATTTGGCGAATTCATAGAGCTTTTCCTTGAATTCTTTGTATTTCCTCGTTGAGCATCCCCATTCCTTAAGTTTTTTATTTCCCTCCTCATAGATATCCGCTGAGCTGTAGTTTCCAACCCCAACAGCCCACAGAATAGCCTTTTCTAATGGATTTAGGGTTGCAATAATCTCCTCCAGTGCTGTTAACTTCTCTTTTTCTTCCTCAGGTTTTACTTTTTCCTTTTTAACTTCCTTTGGCTTTCTCTCCAGAAGATATTTCCTTCCAAAAACTATTTCTCCCATTAGCTTTTCAAACTCCTCTTTCTCAATTCCGAACTCCTCATAAGCTGGCAAAACTTCAGCAGTGTAAAGGGGTAAAACCCCTCCTTCAATCTTGTGCTTTGCGAAAAAGCACCTGTTTGGAAGCTGTTCAAGCTCCTGAATGTATCTCTCCCACTCCTCCTGATAAGTGAACCAATCGTAATCTGAATATTCTCTATTGAGCTTTACTGCTTTTACTTCTAATCCAGTTGTCTCAAATGCCTCCTTTGCTAAAATCTCAGCATCCCTCCTGCATACCCTGAAGTAGCACTGGATCCCGCAGTTTGTCAGAATTGAGTCCTGTAAATTCTTTGGCAACTGAGATAGGTTCTGATGGGCTAGAATTAAAACCAAACCGTATTTCCTAGCCTCTGATAGGGTGTCGATGAATTCTTCAGTTGCAAAGTTCTGAAACTCATCGATGTAGAGGTAGAATGGAACTCTTTTCTCCCTCGGTATATTAGACCTTGAGAATGCCGCCATCCTTATTTTCGTCATTAAAAGAGAGCCAAGCAGATCCCCATTCTCCTTGAGCCTTCCCCTGTCCAACTTAACTAATAAGATCTTCTTGGTGTCCATTATCTCTCTCAGATTGAATGATGACTTTTGATGGGAGAATATCTCCCTGATCCTGTCATCGGATAAAAAGGCATTGACCTTATTCAATGTCGATTCAATCCATTCCTCTCTGGTCTTAGGAGTTAAAGCATTGAACCTCTGAAAATACCTCTTTGCTATTGGATGAGTAACTCTCTCAAGGACATTATCCCTGAAATCATCATCTATTAAAAAGCGGGGCAAATTGTCCAAGGTTAGATCAGCCTCTATCAAAGCTATAAGTGTGTTTCTGAGAAGATCCTCCATCCTAGCTCCCCATGAATCAATCCAGATCTTCTTGAATGCCTCTACCAATTCGGCTGCAATTTCAGCAGATGAAACTCCTTCAATTTTCTCCAGAGGATTGAAAGCAACAGTGTACCTCTCATCAGTGGGATCTATTAAAACAACTCTCTCCTCAATTTCCTCTCTTGGCAAAGCTAAGGCCAAATAGCCCTTAACATCCTCAATTAAGTCTCCATGTGGATCAATAACTCCAAAGCCATTTCCCTTTTGAATATCCTGCCTTATAAGGAACTCAAGAAACTTTGATTTCCCAGTTCCTGAGGCACCGACAACATAAAAGTGGATTTTTCTATCCTCATCCTTTATCTTTGCCATCTGCCACTCCTTCTTATTCTCAGAGTAGTACCAGCCCAAGTTTAGGGTCTCAACTTCCTCGTATTGTCCTACTGATTCCTGTTTTGCTTCTGCTTTTTTCCCCGTTTTCTCATCCTTCTTCCCAAATATCCTGTTTAAAAATTCCATCAGGATACACCCAAGAACCCTCTAGATCTCCTGTTTATCTTAGATGGATCCTGATTCAAGCTGAGCATCAGCTTCTCAACAGCCTTCAGCAAAGAGTGATGGCAGTTTGTTGCATAAGCAGAGAGATCTTGGAGCTCAAAAAGATCAAGATCTTTCGGAGTTTTAAGTCCAAATCTTCCCAGCGTCAGAAGGTAGACCAAAGCATCGATTAGAGATGGAGTGAATGTCAAATACCATGACACATCCAAGTTTTCTCCGTAGTCCCTTGCTCCTATGAATATATTGTAAGGGTGCAAGCTTGCGCTCCTCTCTCTGACCTTTAAAAATTCTCTCTCAGCTCCAATAATCCACTTCATTACTCCCGGAGCTATTTTTGTCCTCTCTGCCTCAACGTTTGGCGCCTTGCTTTCCTTTAAGAAGTTTTCAGTGTCCTTGAAGATCTCCTCTGATTTCCCACTACCCTTTTCAATTAAGATGCCCCAGCTATCGAGAACCTGCTCCTTCCTCAATATCCCTCCTGGCATCAATGCCAGAAATATGCTGGAGATTATCATCAGGATTCCTAGGCCATAAAGCCATCCTGTGTTCACAAATCCAAAGGTCAGGAGCTGAATTAGGAAGGCAAAAATGATGAATAAAACTCCCAGAATTAGAACAAGGAACACTAACGATCTTGAAACTGGAGCCATGGATTACCCTCCATTTGAATTTGAACAAAAAGTTATTTAAAAACTTTATTCTCAATATTCTCAACATTCTCCATTCTCAAGTCGCCGGCTCTGCTCACGAAATCCTTAAATAGGAAAACCACATAATTTCATGTGGGATTATGGGAAAACGCGTGAATGTTACAATTTATGTGGATAAAGATGTAGTTAGAGAAGCAAAGGAAGTGGGCTTAAACATTTCAAAAGTCTGTGAAAATGCCTTAAAAGATGCAATAAGAAGGCTAAAGAGTGAAAACTGCAAAAATACGCCGGGGGTGGGATTTGAACCCACGAGGCCCGATTGGGCCACCGGCTCTCAAGGCCGGCGCCTTGGTCCGGACTAGGCTACCCCGGCCAGATCACTTAAGAGGAAGGAACTTACTTGACCTTGTTGCTCCTTTTCCTGGTTTGCTGTGCTTCACTATCCTGTTTGTCATCGCAAATTCGCCAAGATAATGTCCTATCATCTCAGGAGTTATCTCAACTTCCACGAACTCCTTTCCATTGTGAACAGCTATTTTCATCCCTACCATGCTGGGCAGGACTATCATATCCCTCCTATGAGTTCTTATCACCTTGTTTATCCCGAGCTTCTTGTATTTCTCTATCTTCTCGAGCAACTTTTTGTTCTCAGGAGAAAGACCCCTTTTCAGAGTTCTTCTAGCCCTAGCATTTAGTAAAGGTGCTAGATCGTATATTGACATTTTCTGCAGCTGATCTAATGTATATCCCCTTAGGGTGAACTCCTTGGACATGACATCATCCTCCCTTCATGAAGGAAGGGACCCGTATAAAAAATCTATCAGAGGAGCTTCTTTAATTTCTCCTCCAGCTCATTAAAATTAAAATTATCTATTATGATAATACCGGACTCCTTCAGCATGAACTTTATCTCATCGGGAATTTCCCCAGATATCACTATGTAATCTAGGCCCATATCAAGCTTTTTCAGGCTCAGGCTCATCGCCTTTCTCATGTTGATATCACCATCAAGCACTGATATAGCAATTCTTTTATCGCCTTTTTCCGCTAGAAAATCGATCTGATGATAGATCCCTGAGGATCCTCTTATCTTCTCCTCTAGCGTTATGTTAAAACCGATTTTCTGCAGTACCTTCAGTACTTCATCTCTAGGATCGAAGCTTTTTCCCTTCTTAACAAGCTTCATGCCGAACTACCTTCTATGATTACAAAGACATCCAGCATATTTAACCTTTCCCATCGAAAAGCTACTTCTTACCGCTGAAAACTTTAGTTGTATAAAAATCATTTCACTATCCCTGCCCTCTTCTTCCCTCTTCCAGTCTTTCTTGCGGCTATATGACCGACTTTCCTCCCAGGAGGAGCACCTCTTGCAACAGTAGTCGGTTTTCCTGGTCTCTTATGCGATCCTCCTCCATGTGGATGGGATACTGGATTCATCGCAACTCCTCTGACAACAGGCCACCTCTTTGGGTGGACCCTCTCCCTGTAGTACTTTATCCCCGCCTTCAGGAAAGGCTTTTCCATCCTTCCTCCTCCAGCAACTATTCCTATTGTTGCCCTGTTCTCAGCCGAAACCACTTTCTCCTTTCTGGATGGAAGCCTGAGTATCACATTATTTCCTTCGTGAGAGAAGACAACAGCATATGCCCCGCTCCTTCTCGCTATCCTGCCGCCATCCCCCTTTCTTATCTCCACATTGCACACTAATGTACCATCTGGTATCCTACTCAAGGGAAGAACGTTCCCAGTTTTAACACTTGCTTCGGGTCCTATCTCTATTATCTGTCCTATGTGAACTCCTTCAGGTGGCAAATACAGCATTTCTGATCCATCTTCAAGCTCCAGAACTGCAAGAGGGGTCCATCTCCCGGGTTCATGGAGAAAGGCCTTTATCCTTCCTCTAATTGTCTCCTCCGAAGCTGCAGGATATTTTACATCTCCCAGCTTGAGATGATCCCTCGCTCTGAACTGTATTCCCCCTCTTCCCTTCCTTTGCACCAGTATTCTCTTTCCCATCACATCACCCCACTGTTATGCCAAGCTGTGCCTCTATATCCGTGGCCTTGAACTCCGGGCTCAGCCTAACTATTGCTCTCTTCCTGCCATCAGGTGCTATATAAGTGTTCACTTTTATCACCTTTACATTAAAAGCTTTTTCAACAGCCTCCTTTATCTCAGGCTTCTTGGCTTTTCTATCAACTATAAAAACAAGTTTGTTCTCAGATTCAGCCATTTTTATGGCTTTCTCTGAAGCAACTGGTTTTATAAGTATTGAATACGGATCCCTCATCCGATCACCCCTATGTTCCTGCTCAGGAACTCCAGAGAGGATCTACTCCATATGGTAAGCCTTCCAGGAACCCCTCCAGGGGCTAGATCTATCACGCTAAGATTTCTCACGGGAACAACTTCTACTCCGGGTATGTTCCTAGCTGAAAGCCTCAGAGAAGCATCATCCTTCAGAACAACAAAGAGAGGACCTCTTGCCCTTTTCCTTATTCTTCCCCTGTACTTCCCCTTTCCAGCTCTTATCTTCTTAAACCTTCTCTTAAGCCTCTCTAGCTCATTCTGAAGGCCCAATTTTATGAGCAGATCTTCAACATCCTTTGTCTTTTTTATCTCCTCAACTTCATCTGTCATCACTATTGGGACTTCTTTTACTCCATTCAGCCTATGCCTTCTTGATACAAGCTCTATTGAAGCTGTTGCAGCTAAAGCTGATATCAGCCCAAGGCGCTTCTCCTTCTTGTTGACTCTCTCCAGGACAACTTTCTCAACTCTAGGAGCTCCCACTCTCACTCCTTTAACAGCTTGATTCGCTCTTGCTGCCCTTCCTGCAGCTGAATATCCCCTTCCCTTAACTCTTGGAACCCTTGCCACTCCATGACCTACCCCCCATGACTCAGCACTTGTCCTCAAGCCTGCATACCTATCCCTTCCTTGTGGTTGTATTGATGCAGTTAGAATGGAGAGATAAACTCTTCTTATCACATCCGGCCTTATATCAGTTTCAAATAAGCTGGGTAGCTGTACTTCACCGACAACAGAGCCATCTATGCTGTAAACCTTTCTTACTATCATGAGGACACCTCCCTTATTGTGCTTATGTGAACTATCTTCGGTTTGCCAAGCTCATAGGAAGGAGGCCTTATTGGATGTCTCATCATGATGAACCTTCTCGGCGGACCCATGACAGATCCTGATATTATTATACAATCGCTCCTCACAAGACCATAGTTGATAAATCCTCCTGGCGGGTTCAGATCCTCAACAAGTTTGATCGGAACTCCATTCTCGTATTCCGCTGGCACTATCTTCATTATCCTCTTGTTGTACTCAGTTCTCTTGTGATATCCAAGCTGTCCTGGCCTCGGCACTCTCCATGTTATGTAAGGTGGATGCCTGGATCCAAGGCTTCCTGGTTTCTTCCTCCCTTTTCCCGCTTTGTGAGGAAGCATCTCTATTCCAAATCTCTTAACAGCTCCTTGGAATCCCTTTCCCTTTGTCACTCCAGTTATGTCAATTAACTGACCCTCTCTAAAAACATCCATAACTCTGATCGCGTTTCCAATGACATTCCTCGCATAATCTATCCTAGATTCAATGCTTCCACCTAAGATCGGAACCTCCAAAAGCTCAGGCACTTTCTTGCTGAGCCCCCCTGCCATCTGGGGATTGGTCCTCAGGATGAGCCTGAGGGATCCCACTTCCTCCTTCCTCCCTTCTATCGCCTCCATGGCTTTGTCAAAGTTCTTTATCCCACTTCCTATTGGAAAGAGCCTGGAAAGAGGATCATCCTTTTCAACAATGAGTCCTGTTGCAATAGGCTTTAATCCACTTAGCTCCCTCTTATATGCTCTTATTCCAACAACATTCACCGGAGGTGTCTCTATGACAGTTGATGGTACTGCAATCTCAGTTCCTGTTGTCGGCCTGCCCGGCCTATCCTCTATCGCTATAAGATGTAGCATTCCAACTTTATATCCTGGAAATCCTCCAAGCTTCGGTCCTTCCTTCAGCTCAGGGTAACTTCTAAAGCTGACTTTGGTCGTCTCAGCTCTCTTCCTAGGTCTAAACTGTAGGGATCCATGTCTTCTAGGCATCTAGTCCACCCTAAACTTAGGACATCCAACAGTTGAGCTGACAATGTGGTCTATAAAAACTTTCAAAAACAATTGATAAGATCAGACGTCCAAGATTACCACAGCTTTCCAGCCATCATCCTCAGGCTTCAGCTCTAAGTTATGATAGGTAACTGCTTTCACTGCTGTTCTAATCTCGTGCAAATCTGGGTTTAGTTTTTCGCCATAGGCCCTGCCCTTTGCCTTAAACTCGCCGTTTTTGCATATCTCAACATCGAAGGACGAGAAAACAAGTCCCTCCGTATCTGTTATGAAGAGAAGCTCCTCAAGCCAGTGATGAAGAAGTATGTCAAGCTCATTTGCTGACACCTCTATCTCCTTGTAAATGGACTTCCCAACCCTTGACACATCCACCATCGCATTATACATCGCCAAGCTGGCTGCCCTGAAGAGATCCTCCAAGCTTTTACCCCTAGCAACAAAGCCTATATCTCCCTCAACATCCAGATACTCATACTCCATGAGGACCCCTCATGGAGTGAGGACGATCACATAAACATCATCTACTCTGGCCGTTCTGGTGACTCTGGGAGGCCTCTCTACAAATATATATGATACTCCACCCTCTTTAATTGAGAATATGTTCACGCCCTCTGATGTCAAGTTGGATCCAAGCTTCACATCCTCGATCAGGATCTTGAGCATTGAGCCATTGAAGTGGAACTTCAGAAGAGCCTCACCTAGGTATATCTCCTTGGAGCTGTTTCCCTCGAGCGTTATGTTGAACCTGCCATATATCTTGCAGGTCCCTCTTTCCATTTTCACATTTGAGTTAAGGAGGCGAATATGCTGCTCAAAAGAGGGGTTTACATAGAGGGAGATGTTGAACTTATCGTCCTTCAGCTCAACTTCATAACCCCCGATTGTGGTGCTTCCCTCCTTCAAAGACTTGCCTAGCCACAGATCAAGCACATCTGTCACCTGCAGTGGCCAGCCATGCTTTTCGCCGAGACGGACATATGAGATATTGTAGTCAAGAGCACCGGGACCAGCCACTTTTACCAAGGGACAAATCCCTGTGCCATTTGCCTCAGCTGTATACACTGTAATCCCTCCTCCAGCTATTGTCAGAAATAGTGACCACATCAGAATGAATCCCAAGAAAGCAGTCCCGGCCCCTTCCCTGTAGACGCTGTATAGCCCGAGCTCCCTCCTCCCACTACTAAAGTAGAGGAATCCAGTTAAGAAGAGGAGAAGGACAAAGAGAGAAATCCCAAGATAGGCGTTTATCTTGAAAATTCCTGCTGCCATGCCTAGAAGGCATGATGCGATTATCTTCACGAAGAATATGGCTTCCTTATCGCTCAATGTATCCACCCGCCTCACTATTATAGATAGTTTTTATAACTGTTTCACCTCAGCCTCGAGGACTTCACAGACAATTTTCATCGCTAATTTACGGGAGTTTAGATAAAATCAGATGTCTTTTCGCTTTTATATCGAATAGAGAAGCAAATTTAGCTACTGGACAACTGAGCTCAGTCCAATCCCTTGGAAAATTCTATTCTTGGTTTTTCTCTCCTCTCAAATAGTTTTATAACATGCTTGTATTCCTTCCCTGATGGAGAGGAGATCAAGTCTCACGGGCATAGAGATCAAAGCAATAGTGGATTACCTGAGCCAGATCACTGGAAGCTATCTGAAGAACTTCTATCATGTTGGAGAGTTTTTCACGATGTCATTCAGCCATGGGATAGGGAGCAGAAAGGAACTAGTCATATTGCCAGGAAAAAGCATATTCCTCACGGATAGAGGAATAGAGAAACCAGAGGTCCCAAGCAAGCTGGCTATGGCGGTTAGAAGGAGGATAAAGGGTTCAAGACTTGTTGAGGTATCTCAGATAGGGATGGAAAGAGTTGTATCCCTTCTTTTCTCGTCGGAGAAGGGGAAGTTCTCAGTAAATATAGAGATTTTCGGCAGGGGAAACCTCGTGCTTACGAATGAAGATGGGATAATAGAGCTGGCATCAAGCTACAGGAAGTTCAGGGATAGAGAAATAGAAAGAGGAAAGCCTTATTTAGTCCCAAAGAGCAAATTTGATCTCGATAGCATTGAGCAGATGGATATAGAGATTTGGAAGGCCCTTACCAGCCTTGGTATAGGCCCCCCATATATGAACGAAGTTCTCGGCAATACAGGACTTGATCCCATGAGAAAGCTTTCCGAGATGAGCGAGGAGGAGATATCCTTCTTGAAGAAGGAGATTTTAAACCTGTATAATGCAATGAGAAACCCCACTCCTGTAATATATTTACAGGATGGAAATTATATAGATTTTTCATTTATAAAATTAAATTATATGAAAAGCAATTATAAGGAATTCGATGATATTATGAGAATGCTTGAGGAGTACTTCTGGGGATTTTTGGAGGAGAAAAAAGGGGAGAAAAGGGAGGAATCACTGGAGAAAGCGAGGAATAGATATCTGGAGGAGGCAAAAAGGATGAGGGAGATGGGAGATTTTATATTCAGCAATATTCCTGCCTTAGATCTCATTCTGGATAAGGTGAGAAAAGGTCTTGATGATCAAGCTGTCATGAAAATTGATAGAAGCAGAAGGTCCGTTGTCATCTCATTGAATAACATTGAGATAGAGCTTGATTACACGCTTAATGCGGTTAAGAATGCACAGAAGTACTATGAGATGGCAAAAAAGCTTGAGAGAAAAGCTGAGGGGATTGAGAGAATTAAGGAAGAAAAGGAGGAGAGGGAGGTTCTGACTTACAGGAAGAGGTGGTATGATGACTTCAGATGGTTTATATCATCGGATGGTCTCATGGTGCTAGCTGGAAGGGACAGGAACACGAACAGGATTCTGGTGAACAAGCACATGGAGGATGATGACCTGTTCTTCCACGTTGACATGCCAGGAGGGGCCGTTGTCATCGTGAAATGTCATGGAAAGAGCTTTGGAGATGCCACTATCGAGGAGGCAGCTGTCTTTGCGGCTTGTTTTTCTAGGGCATGGAGGGAAAAGCTCAGCTCAGCTGATGTGTACTATGTCAGAGGTGAGCAGGTGAGAAAACATCCACCACCCGGCATGTTCATACCCAAGGGATCCTTCTTCATAGAGGGAAAGAGAGAATACAGAAGGGTTGATCTAAGGCTTTCAATAGGAATAATAAGGCATGAGGATGAGCTTAGACTTATATCAAGTCCTCCAAGTGCCTCGTGGAGGATGATAGCTCATTTAAATATAAGACCGGGTAATATTACAAGGGAAAAAGCAGTACAGGTTATTAAGAAGGAGTTGGAGAGAAGGATGGGGGGCATGAAGTTGTCCTTGGATCCAAAGGAGATAATAAGAGCAATGCCTCCTGGGGACGTGGAGATAGAGGGATGAAGATGTGGGCTCCAATACCTCCTAAAAAGGAAAAACCTGAGGTTTCCCTTTTCATAGGGGAGATAATGACGAGAAATGTGATAACAGCATCTCCCAGCACCTCTGTTGCTGATGTTGCAAGGCTTATGAGGGACAAGAACATAGGATCTGTTGTTGTAATGGAGAATGGAAGAATAGCTGGTATAGTTACGGAGAGGGATATAGTCACGAGGTATGTCGCAAATCCCATGGGAAAAAGACCGGAAGAGATTGTCATAGGGGAGATAATGACGAGAAACCCGATAACAATAAGGGATAATGTGGATGTAATGGAGGCCGCAAGAATAATGGCTGAGAGGAATATAAGGAGGCTGATAGTGGTGAATTCGAGGGGTGAAATAGTCGGGATAGTTTCATCAAGGGATATAGTGAGAGTTGCCCCTCACATAATCTTCATAGCATCGGAAAAGCTAAGGCAGGCAAGACAGAGGACTGGATGGGCTCCATGAGGTGATCCATTATGAAGGTAAAGGATTATATGAGCTCTCCTGTTGTCACAATATCCCCTTATGATACGCTCGGAAAGGCTAGAAATCTGATGCTTGAGAGAGGAGTTCACAGACTAGTGGTGGTGGATGAAAAAGGCGCTCCGGTGGGAGTGATCTCAATATCTGATATCATAAGAGCTGTGTCATCGGGAGGTCCCCCTTGGAGGTGGAGGGACAAAAGCTCAGCGCTTTTGATGAGGTACATGAGCAAGGATCCCGTGACAATAGGAGCTGAGGAGACTGTTGCAGAGGCCGCAAGAATAATGGTGGAGAGAAATGTAAGCTGTCTTCCTGTTATGCTGAACAGGGAGTTAGTTGGGATAATAACAAAAACAGATATGACAAGGCTTTTCTCGGAGAGGTTTAGAGGGGCACTGAAGGTCAGGGATTTGATGAGAAACCCGACTTTTGTGAGGGAGACTCTTCCTGTCAAGAAGGTTTTAAAGCTCTTCTCGAAGAAAAGGGAGGATGCTATCGTGGTAGTTGCATCAAAGGAGAGACCTGTTGGATTTCTGACAGAAAGGGATCTGTTTTTCTATGAAACATCGAGAGCAAAGGGATATTCAGTCATTAACTCTGAGTTTGGAAGGATAAGCGGCGAGATAAAGGAAAGGAGAGTTTCAGAAGTGGCTAGGGAGATAAGGGCAACGCTGAATCCAGAGCTTGATGCAGCAAAAGCTGCAAGGATGATGCTGGACTGGGGTGTTACGGGGCTTCCTGTGGCAGATGGAGATAAGCTTATAGGTGTGCTGACAAAGAGGGATATAGTGAGGGGTGTTTCAATTGTCTCTAGCAGAGAAGAAGGTTGAGGAGCTGATGACAAGTCCCCCTGTCTGCATATCGAAGGATTCCCCTGTAGGAAAGGCATTAAGCCTCATGCTGGATCATGATTTCTCCCATTTAATAGCTGTTGATGGAAAAAGAGTTGCTGGAGTAGTTTCAATGTGGGATCTAGTTGATGTGCTGGGCTCATCTAGGTTCAGGAATGTACCTGTTAGCAGGATACATGTGAGCGCTGTGATGAGCGAGCCAGCTGTAACAATACAGGCTGATGATAAGGTGGAAGATGCAAAGAGGATAATGCTGGAGAGGGACTTCAGCTGCCTTCCTGTGATGAGAGGAGACAATTTAGTTGGGATAATAACGGAGACAGATATAGTCAAGATGCTGAAAGACAGCTCTGCTGTCAGGGATTTGATGAGAAGCTCCTATCCTAAGGTGATGCCGATAGACAGGATAGTTCATGCTAGGGCCATAATGATAGAGAACGGGGTGAGGGTGATACCAGTTGTTGAAGAGGGAAGACTTGTCGGCATTGTCACGGAAAGAGCTCTTGCAAAGGCCTTTTATCATCTTAGAGATGAATCAAGAGTATCCCATATAGAGGAAGCTGTCAGAAGAGTTATAGTTGAGGATGTGATGGAGGAGTCTCCTGAGGTCCTGAGAGAAGATCAGAGCATAGAGGAAGCAGCGGCTCTATTCTACAAGGCGAGAATACCTGCTCTTCCCGTGATAGAAGGGGATCTAGTGAAAGGAATGCTGGAGAGAAAGTCCCTCTTGCTCAGAGTGTAGCAGAATCGAGAAGCATTGCAAGAAGGCCGAACAGCATTGAAGCTTTTATCAGAGTGGATGCCCTGCTTGCAGTGCTCTTGCTTATGTTCCAAGATATAAAAGCTGAGTAGATGAGGATTATAACAGCCAATGTGGAGAGGATCAGGTATATAAAACCTGATAAGCCTAAGATAAACGGAATGTATGTGAATAAAATAGCTGAAAGACATGTTATAGAGATTGCAATGCCAGCAGCTCTTTCCCCCCTGGTTGCAGCTATGGTCCTGACTCCTGCAGCTCTATCTCCATCTATGTCCTCAACTCCTTTTGTTATCTCCCTGGCCAGATTCACCAAGAAGGCTATAATCGAATACATGATGACCTTTTGGCTTAGGGAGAAAAGCCCTCCGTAGATTATTGTGAATGAAACGCCCAAACTGACCAAGATATTCCCTATAAGCCCCTCTTTCTTCAGTCTGAGGCCGTAGAGATACCAAGCAACTGAGAAGAAAAGAGCTATTGCAAAGTGAACTATACTTATAAAATATGATAATAGAGTTCCAGCTGCAGACAGCGACAGGTATAGAAGGGCTGCCTCATTTCTGCTGACAAGCCCGCTTGGTATTGGCCTGTATGGCCTATTTATCCTGTCTATTTCGACATCAAAGAAGTCGTTTATTGCATTTCCTCCCATTAGAATGAGAGGTGGAACTAAAAGACATATTATAAGACGATCCATTGGATAAAGGGGGATTTTTGCAGATAACCAGCCAACAAGAGCTCCTATCGATGCCAGAATTGCATTTTTCGGTCTCAGAAGGAGGACAATTCCCTTCAGCTTTCCCATCGGGATAGCAGCCAAGTTAAATATATAAATGGATGCATCCTCTGGTCTTTATGAGAAGAGCAAAAGTGGGAGTAATTGGCTGCGGATGGTTTGGAACAGCGCATGCCAGAGTGTACAGAGAGATAGGAGATGTTGACCTTATAGCTGTTTCCGATATAAATCTGGAAAGTGCCAGAAGAGTCGGGGAGATGTACAACGCAAGATATTACGGATCGCCCGAGGATATGCTTGAGAAGGAGGACTTAGATGCCGTTAGCATAGCAGTAACCCCTCAAAATCTCGCAAAAACAGCAATTTTAGCAGCAGAAAAGGGGATAAACATGCTTGTGGAGAAGCCTGTTGCAACCAGCAAGCAGGAGCTTGAGGCTCTTATTTCCGCTGTTGAGAAAAGCGGCGTCATATTCATGCCTGGATTCATAGAGATATTCAATCCAGCTATTGAGGAGCTCAGAAAATGCCTTAAATCAGGAGATATAGGTGATCCCCTTATGATATCATCGGAAAGGATGGGAAGAAACCCAAAGAGGCCCCTTGGCTGGAACATAGGGGTCTCACTTGATCTGGGAATTCATGAGATGTACGTTCATACATGGCTAATGGGACAGCCTGTGGCTGTGAGATCAATGCTAAGAAGAGGGGAAAATGGGTACGATGAGGCAGCTGTCTTCATTCTCTCATTTTCAAACGATGTAATCGGGGTTATATCAACTAACTGGCTCACTCCAGCAGGTGTGAGGAGGATAAGAGTTTCTGGATCCAAAGGAAGCGCATGGGTGGACTATCTAAACCAGACATTGGTGATAGAGAGGTCCGATCACTCGCTGATGCCCCAGATAAGGAGGAAGGAGCCCCTTTTGGAGGAGCTCCAGAGCTTTATAAGCTCTGTTATAAGCGGAAGGAAGCCGGATATAGATGAGAGGTTTGCAAAGAATGTTCTAGATTCCCTTTTCAGTGGGATTGAGAGAGAAGTGGAGATGAAGTGATAAATATGATGAGGAGGGAGGATGGAAGGATAATACTGACAGGAAAGCTTGCAAAGGAGCTGTACCTAGAAGGATATGGTGAACTTTTGAAAGATGGTCTGGAGCTGGATCCTGTTGAACTCGCATCCCTTATACAAAGAGGCACAATAAAGGCACCTTTGAGGGATGCTCTTGAGGCTCTGGCCGGAGATCCAAGCCTTTTTGTCAAGTACATAGTTTACTCAGATCTCAGAAACAGGGGAAGAGTTGTTGTGAATGAGAGAAGCACGCCTTTCTTGAGGCTCTATCCAGAGGGCGCAAGAATAGGGGAAACATCATCTAAGATCCTGGTCCTTCCCCTTCAGGAGGACGATATCCTCAGGCATGGGGAGATAATAAAATCCCTGAGCACAGCTGGAAAGCTCAGGAAGGAGCTTCTTCTAGCCATAGTTGATGATAGGCTTGATGTAGTTTATTATGAGGCAAAGCTCTTCAATCCAAAGAGGGTAAGGGATGAGAAAATCCTGCCAAAAGCCGAGGGAACTCTGATACATGACAGAGTTATTATATGGGATGAGGATATCGGAGGTGAGTTATACAGGAGAGGATTCTGGGGACATCCTCTTGGAATTAGAAAGCCCCAAATAAATGAGAAATTCAAAGCAAAGCTTCAGTTAAATCTTATGGAGTCGATCTATCTGATGAAGAAGGGATTTCTAACAGTGAAAACACCTGATGGAAGGGAGATTGATGAGAATTATCTGCTTGACTTGGCAATGAGAATAAAAGGAGATGTGAGACAGAGGTTCTCAGTTTTCTCGTACTGGAGGGACTTGGGCTATGTTGTAAAGCCAGCCCAGAAGTATGGAGCAAACTTCATGCTCTATGAGAAGGGCCCTGGACTGGAGCATGCCCCATATCTCTGCTTAGTCAGCAGTTATGATGACAGGATAGCTCCTGTGGATTTAATAAGAGTTGGAAGAATAGCGACAAGCGTGAGGAAAGAGCTTGTAATAAGTGTTCTGAAAGGGGATAAGATAGTAAACTACAAGATATCTTGGATGAAGATCTAGTGCAGATCCAATCTGGCGATCCTTCCGGATATAATCCCCATGAACACGTCATGTCTTATGCCCTTTTTCCTAGCTAGATCTGATGAAATCCTGTACCCTCTTCTAGTTCCCTCCAGATCGGAGAGCTTTACAAAATAGAAGTTTCTATCACCTTTTTTGAACTTAACTGCTATCCAAGCCTCAGCTCCCATTAAAGATGAGAGTTTCTCCAGCTCCTTTACCTCTTCAGGATCTATGTAGACCTTTTCACCAGATGTTGTCTTCACCTCTATCAGGAAAAACCTTCCGCCAATCCCAACAACTAAATCGGATGCAGGATGACCCGTGGAGCCGCTTCCAGCTACTCTGAGGGCAGCTATTCCATTTGACCAGAATAAGTCTAGAAGATCCCTCTCAGCCTTAACTCCTCTCCTCATCTCAGCTCTTCTCCGTCAGAATGACAGCTCCATCCTCCGTTATCATCACTGTGTTCTCATACTGGGCAACTGGCATTCCTCTGGCCTCGACAAGAACAGGGTAATCGTAAAGCCCTCCTTTTTTTGCAAGCCCTTTCAGCAATTGAGCTGTATCCTTTCCTGCTAGATCCTTTCCCATCTCCTTCTTGACCCACCTCTCGCAGAATGGAAGTCCCATGAACTGCTTCTGTGCCAATCTCATCAAGGTTTTCTCCAAGCTTGAGCTTGTCCTCACATTTCTCTTGAAGGAGAATATGTATGTCCTGTTGTCGTTTAGCACAATTCCCTCCCCCTCTTGTGTCGTGACAAAGGGCTCAACTGCAAATACATCACCAGGTTTCAATTTGTACAGACTTAATGAGGGATAATTGGGCACATCTATGCCTGAATGAAGCTTGTACTTTGTTATCTTGTGCCCTGCTAGGTTTTTTATCGGCTTCATCCCCTCATTTTTTATCCTCTCATATATGGCCCTGCTGACATCCATTATCCTAGCTCCCGGTTTCATCACCCTCACAGCCTCGTAAAAAGCCTCCTTGGCTACATCAGACATCTTCTTGTACGAATCGCTGAAGCATATGGTTCTAGCAGCATCAACTATACACCCATTTAGCACAATACCCACATCGAGCTTGAGGACAGAGCCTCTCTGCACATAGGATCTGTCGGAGGGAAAAGGGGTATAGTGAGCTGCTATCTCGTTCATCGAAAGGTTGACTGGGAAAGCTGGTTTCATGCCCATCTCAGTTATCTCCTTCTCTATATCCTCTGCTATTGATATAAGGCTCATCCCCTCCTTTATTTTTGATTGCCATCTGTCGAGAATAGCTGAAAGGGCTTCTCCAGCCCTGAAGTAATCATCTTCTTCGCTCATCAAATCCTTTCACAACACCTAAATATAAAAGGATTCCCATCTTGCTGGGAGCTAGCTTGATAGCAATGGGAATAGAGTCAACTGCCCACACATTTGGAGTGGGAATAGCTGATGAAAGAGGCAGAATACTGGCCAACGAGATGTCATCTTATTCATCTGAAAAGGGTGGAATGAGGCCCTTTGATGTGGCAGAACACCACGCTAAAAGAGCAGCTGAGACCATAAAGAGGGCTTTGAACAAGGCCTCCATAAGCATGAAGGACCTTGATATCATTGGATTTTCTCAGGGACCTGGGATATGGCAGGCCTTATCAGTGGGGGCTAGCATTGCAAGAGCATTATCAAAGCTTCTGGAAATTCCATTAATCGGTGTTAATCATCCAATAGCCCATGTTGAGATAGGAAGGCTCCTCACGAGAGCTAGAGATCCTGTTGTAGTTTACATATCCGGTGGAAACACGCAGATATTGACCCATGCCTCAGATAGATATGTGGTGATGGGGGAGACCCTTGACATAGGGTTTGGAAATGCCCAAGAGAAGCTTGGAAGGATAGTTGGCCTCGGCTTCCCAGCCGGACCTGAGATGGACAGAATAATTGGAAATTGGGTGGATCTTCCCTACACAGTAAAGGGAATGGATCTAGCATTCAGCGGAATACTGACAGAAGCTGAAAGACTGATAAAATCCGGGCTCAGGAAGGAGGATGTCATCTGGAGCTTTGTTGAGGTTTGCACCTCTATGATAGCAGAGGTCGCTGAGAGAGCTCTTGCTCACACGGGAAAGAATGAGCTACTTCTTGTTGGAGGGGTTGCCGCATCTCCGAGGCTTCAGGAGAAGATGAGGATTATGTGTGAGGAGAGAAATGCAGTGTTAAAGGTACCTCCTGCGGAGTTCTCAAGGGATAACGGTGCTATGATAGCATGGACTGCAATACTCTCATTTAAATATGGAGGTGCTTTGAGCATTGAGGAGAGCAGCATAAAGCCATACTGGAGGATAGATGATGTGCAATGGCCCCTGATGGATCTTCCAGATAGCTGATGGAGGTGAATTGATGAAGATAGTAATAACAGGTTTAACTGGATCCGGAAAGAGCACATTAGGAAGGAGGCTTGCAAAGGAGCTTGGGCTGAGATATATCTCTGGAGGAGATCTTCTAAAGCAGATAATGGCTGGAGAAAGAGCAATGCATGCCGGTTGGTGGGAGACGGAGGAGGGAGAAAGAGCAATGGAGAGGAGAAGGAAGCAGGAGGAATATGACAGGGAGGTCGACAGGAGGCTGCTTGAGATAATGGAAAGGGAGGAAAACGTGCTTGTTGACTCCTGGACTGTTTCATATCTATATAAAAAAGAGGACGCTGTGAAGATATACCTGAAGGCTGATGTAAAGGAGAGGGCCAGAAGAGTTTCAAGAAGGGACGGAATTTCGGTTGAGGAGGCAGTTGAAGCGATAAAGAGGAAAGATGAAACGTCAATAGAGCTTTACAAGAGGCTTTATGGCTTCAGGCTTGATGAGGATCTAACTCCATTTAACCTAGTTCTTGACACGACAAAGCTAGATGAGGAGGATGCCTTCAATCTTGTGCTAATGTATGTGAGGAGGTGGTTCTCTGAGAAGGGATGAGCTAGCTAAAATGATAGATCACACCCTCCTCAAGCCTCAAGCAACTGAGGATGATGTGAAAAAGCTTGTGGATGAGGCAAAGCAGATGGGATTCTACGCTGTCTGCGTTAACCCTTGGTATGTGGGTCTAGCATCAAGATTGCTCAGGGGAAGTGATGTGAGGGTTGTTGGGGTCGTTGGATTTCCTTTAGGTGCAACTTTCGCTGAGGTGAAGGAGAGGGAAGCGGGATATATAGCTGAGATGGGGGCAAGGGAAGCTGATATGGTTATGAACATAGGGGCCTTGAGAAGCGGCAGGTACAGCGATATAGTCAAGGAGATAAGATCCGTCGTCAAGTTCAATTTTGAGCATGTCAAGGTGATAATAGAAGTCCCTCTTCTGACAGAAGAGGAGATAAAAATTGCATGCGATGCGATAGCTGATGGAGGGGCTGATTTCGTCAAGACATCCACGGGCTTCCTTCAGAGGGCAACAACAGCTGATGATGTAGCTCTGCTGAAAAGAATAGCTGGAGATAGGTTGAAAATAAAGGCTGCTGGTGGAATAAGGAGTTATGATCAGGCTTTGGAGATGATAAAAGCTGGAGCAAGCAGGATAGGGACTAGCACAGGGCCTGAGATACTGAGAGGAGCCCCGGACTGAGTTTAAGTAATGCTCAAAATAAAGCTTAAATAATAAATCTGAAAGTGCATAAGATTATAATTGAATCAGATATTAGATATATGAATGAAATAACTGTATTATTTTTAATATCTTCTGCGATTGCAGAGCTGGAAATTTATATTCTCCTCTCACCTATTATCATGAGATGAAGAGCTTGAGAGAGGAAGTCGAGGAGATAAAGGCTAGATATGGAATAGTCGGAAGAGATAGAGAGCTTGCCATGATCCTCTCAGCTATAAGGGCAAATAGGCATGTGCTTTTGGAGGGACCTGTGGGGGTTGGAAAGACCCTCCTAGCAAGATCTGTCTCCGAGTACATGTCAAGGGATTTCATAAGAGTGGATGGGGATGAGAGGCTCGACGAGAACAAGCTTATAGGCCACTGGGATCCTCCCTCTGTTCTAAAGCATGGATATGTGGAGAGCGCATTTGTTGAAGGTCCTCTCACAGCTGCTGCAAGAAAAGGAGGGATACTTTTCATAAATGAGCTGAACAGACTTCCAGATTCAGCTCAAAACGCGCTACTGCCTGCTATGGATGAGGGCATAATAGGGGTACCCCATCTTGGACAGATAAGGGCAAAGGATGGATTTCTAGTCATAGCAACACAGAATCCAGAGGAGAGCATTGGAGTAACAAGGCTTTCAGAGGCCCTGAAGGACAGGTTTGTCTTGGTGAAGCTGGATTATCAAAGCCAAGAGGAAGAGGAGGAGATAGTCAGGCTGAAGAGCGGGGTGAAAAGGGAGGAGATTGTAAAGATAGCTGTCTCCATAGCAAGGGAGACTAGAAGGGATCCCGCCATCAAAAGGGGTGCATCTGTAAGAGCTGCAATAGATATGGCCGTTCTAGCTGAATCGAGCGAGATGGACTGGCATGAGATAGCGATGATGGTCCTTCCAAAGAGGATAGAGCTCAGGGAGGATGCAGTTGGATCGGAGGAGGAGGTAATAAGGAGGATAGTTGATAGAGTTCTGTCCAAGGAGGAGGTTTTCCAGCAGGCGAGGGGGATTCAAGCCCCCCGATGAAGCCTTCAGAGATACATGAAAAAGTTCATCTGGATTCAAGAGTGCCAATAGATTACAGCCTTGTTGAAAGAGCTGCTATCTCATCCATAGGCGATATAGATGGCCTCTTATCCCTAGCTGGGATCAGCAGAGATGTTGTTGCTAGAGTTGTCTCGGATAACCTGAGAAATCCCCTCTTCCTATCAGAAGTGGAAAGAAGGCCTGAGCAGGGAGTTAGACTGTACAGAGCGATAAGATGGAGCATGAATGAGAGGGCCAGGAGGATATTCAGGGCTATTCTAAGCAGGATACTAGTGAAGGAGGGGATAAGGCTTTACTCAGCGATGAGGGGAAAGCATAGGATGAGAAAAGTGGACTATTCCCCTCCCATGGATTTCTCGCTGGAGGACACTTTGGAGAAGCTCGTCGAGAGGTCTAAGAGCTTGGATGAGATATCCTATGAGGACATAGTGGGACTTGAGAGGAGGGATCTGAGAAGATCAGCTGTGATAATAATAGATTCAAGCGGGTCTATGACGGGAAGAAAGATGACTTTAGCATCTGTTCTTGCTGCTTCTGTTGCTTATGCTGTCAGATTTGGGGATTACGCCGTAATAGCATTCAGCGATAGAGCTGAGATCCTGAAAAGCGCGGGAAGAAGGGTTAGGGTAGAGGAGGTTGTTGAGAAAATACTTGACCTGAGCCCGATAGGATACACAAACATGAGGGAAGCTCTTGTAGTTGCTAGAAGGGAGAGGGATTTGATGGGCGACTGCAGGTATGTCTTGATAACAGATGGGAACTACAATGTTGGAGGAGATCCATTGGAGATAGCCAAGAACATGAGAATGCTGAACGTGGTCAGGATAGAGAGGAGAAGAGATGACATAGGGAGGATAAACTGCATGAGGATAGCGGAAGCTGGAAGAGGGAGGGTTTTTGAGCTAGACAACATCAGCAGGATACCGGAGATTCTGTCGAACATATTTATGAATTAGATGTTTATATCTGCACTCGAGGAGATTTCGAAGCGGGGGTAGCCAAGCCAGGTCAAAGGCGCGAGGCTTAGGACCTCGTCCCTGAGGGGTTCGTGGGTTCAAATCCCACCCCCCGCACTAATTTACTAGTAATTTATAAATACGTCTTTGGCGTATTCTTATCTTAATGAGGCATGCCTAAGCTTAATAAGGGTAAGACTGAGACCATTAAGAATAGGGCGATCTACGTTTACCTGTCTCCTTTGGAGATGGTTGAGGATTGGAAACATAGGGCTGAGATAGCTGGCATGTATACTAAAGCTAGGGATTTAAATGAACACTTTAAAGAAAAAGGCGAAACATAAATACAGACTTTAAAGGCATAACAGCCACCAGAAAGAATGCGAGAAGACGGCTACTTCCACGCAGCCAAACTAATCACTCCGTGAAATATGGTTACAGAAATACCAAAGTAATACAACAAAAGCAAGAAAATTGGATTTTAGTTTGCTTAACGAAAGTTAAATATTTTAAAGGGCTATTATTTAATTGGGCATAAAATTGATTTCTGGTAAAGCTGTGAACTTAACTGAAAAGCAAATTCAAAAACTTTTGAAGGAAAATTGGATGTTTTGGAGGAAGGGTTAGAACATTGGTTCAGAAGTACAAATAGGTACCTGGTAGAACAGATACACTGGCAATAGATGGTGAAGGCAGATCCGTGTTTATTGAATACAAAAGACTTGGAGAATTTGATAAAGATGATCTCTCATCCAGCTTATGCCCTCAAGAAACCGCCTAAAACTCTCCTTAACTTGTTCTAGAGGAACATCAGCATGCAGCTGCCTCAAAATCTCCTTTAATGCCTTTTTACATTCTTCTTCCATTACTCCATCCATTTTAGGCGCCAACCTCAAAGATTTTCTTGGCTAATGCCTTTCCAATCTCCACTATGTGCTTCATGTTCTCGTTGGTTGGCGGTCCATTAATTTCTAGCGCGCCGACAACTTCGATTTTGAAGTCGCCGAGAATTTCTTGAATCTGTCGTATTGCACCTCCACCCCAACCATAAGAGCTTAAAATAACAGCGAATTTTGTTGGCGGGCGCAACACTTTGAAAAGATATGTAACGTAAACAGCCAATGGATGAGCCCCTCCTAAAACTGTTGGAGTACCCAAAATAATAGCTCGTGAGTCCACAAGATCTTTGGCTAAATCGCCAACATCAGTTACGGCTAAGTTGTGAAAAGCCAGTTCAACACCTTCTGATGTTAATGTTTCGGCTATCTGCTTAACCATTGCGTCCGTGCTTCCCCACATGCTGACGTAGGCTATTGTGGCTTTCGGTCGTGTTTCGCCAGCCGCCCACTGCTTATAAGCGCTTAGAATGCGCTCTGGCTTTCTGTGGATAGGGCCATGGCTTGGAGCTATCATTCTGATATCTAAGCCAGCAATTTTTTCAAGGGCTTTTTGCGCCATAGCCCTAAAAGGCATCATTATCTCGCCCCAGTACCGCTGAGCATGAACCAGCAAGTCCTCAATCTCGTCGCTGTAGATACCACCAGCCAAATGAGAACCGAAGAAGTCACATGGAAACAGCACCTTATCCTCTTCTAGGTATGTGAACATTGTTTCTGGCCAGTGAAGCATTGGTGCCTCAATAAAGCGTAGGGTTTTGTCGCCTAGGCTTATAGCCTCATTGTCAGTCACAACTTTTATTCGCTGTTGTGGAACGTGATAGTAGATTTGAGCAATTTTCGCTCCTCTGCCTGTAGCCACCAGTTTGGCTTTCTGTGCAATCTCCATTATGTGGGGTATGGCGCCGGCGTGGTCTGGCTCAGCATGATTCATTATAACATAGTCGATTTCTTCAATGCTTGTGAGACTGCGGATTTTATCCTCCAAATCTTTTTCGAAGCCGGGGTTTACTGTGTCTATTAGAGCTTTTCCATTTTTGCCGATTATAAGGTAAGCGTTATATGATGTTCCTTTTGGAAGTGGGATTAGAGCGTCGAAAATTCTGCGATTCCAGTCTCTTACGCCAACCCAGTAAACGTTTTCCGCTATTTTCATAATATTTCTTTCAGTCACAGCGTTCACCTTTATTATAGTTATAGTAAAGTATATTTAAGCCTTTCCCACAAATACTACAAAAAGAGAATAAATAAAATGCTACTACCGTGCAAAGCCTCCTCCCACCAGTAAGAGCGACAAAGATTGTAAAAGAAATTTGGATGGGGCTGAGCACATAATTTTATACAGTAAATTAATGCTGAAATTAACTTCCGCACCCAGTAATCTTTTTAATTCCGGCTTTAAAAATGCTGGATGGAGCTCGTGATATTTGACTTGGATGGGACGCTGATAGACTCAAGATTTGACAGAGTAGGAGCAAGGTTGTCGATAATAGAGCTGTTCAAGGAGAGAGGTGTCGATCCATCATCACTGAGAATAGAGGATCCTCTGCAGAAATACGTTGATCTAGCCATAAGGAAGGGCCTGCTGAGGGAGGTTGAGACCATACTAGAGGACTATGAGATAATTGCTTTCTCTCAATCGGAGCCGAAGGATGGGCTTTATGATGTGCTGGATTTTATCAGCAGAAGGGGATTTAAGATGGGACTTCTAACAAACGCTGGTAGAAAGGCAACAGATTATGCACTAGTAAGATTTGACCTGAAAGGTTATTTTAGTGCAGTGGTCACTAGAGATGATTGTCGTAGAATGAAGCCATATCCGGATGGGATAATTCTTATGATCTCCATGCTGGGATGTGATAGAAGAAAAACGGTGTTTGTGGGAGATACAGCTCAGGATGTCGAAGCTGCAAGATCAGCAGGAGTTATGTCAGTAGCCCTTCTTGATGGAGCTGGAAAGCCGGATGAGATAGAGATCAGCAGGCCTGATTACACAGTTAAATCGATAAAGGAGCTTTTAAATCTACCGATATTCATATAGCGGGCCCGGCGGGCTTCGATCCCGCGACCTCCCGGTTAAGAGCCGGGCGCTCTAACCATACTGAGCTACGGGCCCAACGTAGCTCAACTTTATATCGATCCTCCTCCCCCACTATCTAGGATAGATATGGCGAGGAGGAGGATCAACAGGAGGAAGAGCTCAGGCTATTTAAATATTGACTCGATAGTGGAATCAGTAGCTTCAACAGGGGACAGGAGAATATATGCTGTAAAAAAGGTTCTGAGGATCTTGGAAGAGGTAACGGGAAAGGAATACAAGGAGGCAATAACAGATATCGTAAAGGGCAGAATGGATGCATATGAGACAATAAGGAGCTTTCTTGCCAAGATACAGGAGGAGAACCTTGCGCCAAAGACCCTGAAGTTCTACCTTCACCTCCTCATAAGGATGCTCAGGATGGCAGGTGCTGAGATAAGATCTGATATTCTGAGGTACAGGATTGTCCTTCCACCAACAAGGGCTGTCAGGGCAGATAGGGCCCCAACTGTCGATGAGCTGAGGAAGATACTCAGTGTTATGGGGTTAAGAAATAAGGCGTTGTTTTTAACATTAGCATCTACTGGGATGAGGCTAATTGAATGCCTTCAGCTCAAGGTATCGGATCTCCATATGGAATCAGATCCCCCATATGTGGATGTAAGGACTGCAAAGACTGGCATTATGAGGAGGATATTTCTGACCAAGGAGTGCGTTGATACCCTGAGGGAATATCTAAAAGATAGGGAGAGGAACAATATGAGGAGCGATTGGCTCTGGCCTAGGAAGGGAGATCCCGATAAATTTCTCAGAAAAGCTCATGCCCAGCAGTACTGGTATTCAGCGATAAAGAAGGTTGGAATGGACTACAGGGATAGCAGCGGAGGGCATCAGCTCCACATCCACTCTTTAAGAAAGTTCTACAGGACGCAGCTTGAGAGAGCAGGAGTGTCAAGGACTACGATAAGCCTCTGGATGGGACAGGTCACAGGCCTTGATCTGAGCTACTTTAGACCATCAGAGCCGGAGCTAATAGAAGAATGGAGGAAGGCAGAGCCATTTTTAACAATATATAAAGCTGAGAGCCCTGAGAAGATAAAGAACGAGGCTGTTATAGAGGCGATAAGGAGGTTTGCAGCGATGATGGGAATAGATCCAATGAGAATAAGGGTAGAGAAGGAGAGGGAGCTTGGAAGGAATCTTACTGAGGAGGAAGAGCTCAAAATCATAGAGAATGAGATGAAGAAGATTAGGGAGGGATCTGGAGATCCGAAGAAGATAGTGAGGGAGGAGGATTTAGAGAAATACCTGAGGGAGGGATGGGACATATACACGATACTTCCATCAGGAAAAATAGTGATAAAAAGGGTTGCATGATATTAGTTGAAGAATTTGAAGAATTGTTTTAAATAAGGTTTCTGCGCGCACATCCACATGTTCGCGCACTACTTAGCTTCCTCCTTGATTATCTTTGCTCCAATTTTACGTAAAGTTTTCATTACTTCTGACTCAAAAGTATCTTTGCTTATCCCTTTTTCTGACGATGCCTCAATCTTTATTTTTAATGAAATTTCAGCCCCTTCACAATTTAATGGTCCAAGCACCCCACCAACTAGATCGGAAAGCCTATCCCAAGGAATTTCAGCCTCAATCATTATTCTTTGTAAGGTCTCTCTTACAACTCCCGTAGGAGCTACAATTCCTGTAGGAGGTACAACTTCCCCTGCCTTTGTTGGGTGTCCCCCAATCTCTACTTCTTTTATTTCCCCTTTCATTTTAACTGCTATTTCCTTCCTTAATATAATGGCTTCATCGCTTATTTCTGGAGGTGGGATGCTCTCTTGGTACCAAACTTTATCACCAATTAAAAGACCAAAAGGGTGAATATGGCAAGTTGTAATGAGCACGTAGAGTGTCTTCAAGAGGAAATAGAGGATCGCAGACACTTAGAGGATATCGGCCTTGTATTTATTTCAATAGGAATAGCTAGTTTAGGTCTTTCAACGATTCCTACGTACGCAATTGCTGGAGTTATTTTGGTGGTCGCAGGCATGTTCCTTTTTATTTTTGATGAGCGGAAGAAAAACAGAGCCGAAGCCAAACTATGTGAACTCTTAAAGCGTCTGTCAGAATCCCAAAAAGGGAGTTAAAAGAACTTCTGAAGCGATGCGTGCGCAATCTCCTCTCCTATACCTGAAATACTTTTTTCTTATTTTCTCGTACGCATTTATGGAAAAGCTTGAAAAATGCACGCGTGCACTTTCCCATCATTCACATGCATTAACTTCATTTTCTCATTTTAACGAAAAGTTAATATGGCGTGATTAGAGATATAACTATGATGCTTCATTCAGTCACAGGAGAAATGGAGAAAGCGTGGCTTGATTATGAGCCATTAACCCTCCTTTCTTTCTATGAATCACTTCTAGAACGAATCATTGAAGTTTATACTCCTTACAGGTATATGGTCGAACGTTATTCCAAGATTGTGCAACGTAAAGTTTACCCTATTACAAAAGATTACCTTGAAAGGAACCCTGAAATCGTGGATCAGAATGTTACTCTTTTAAAGAATGCAATGGAATTATGGAGAACAGCAACACGAGCTAGCGACACCGTAGCACCTATGCTCTATCATTATTCATGGCATTGTTTTAATTCATTCTTTATATATACATTCTTCAGGTGGGAGCCGGAGCATTCTACCTCCCATGGCTTACATATCTCTAAGTGGAGTGCAAATATCCAAGATATTGAGATTGCTTTTTTAAAGCAAAAAGTTAACATTACAAGAGGAATTCTGCAAAGATTGATAGATACATGGACACTGCTAGGAGCATCCTTAATTTTCTCCTCTTACTTACCTATATGGAAAAATGAAGAAATCGACTTTATTCCAAACAATTATATCAAGTTTAACTCTCTCTCAGTAAAACAATTATTATCTTTAAGTACTTCAGATTTTGAAGAAGAATTGCATTCAAGGATGAGGGGCAGACTGATTATTTGCCCTTTTCTTATCAATTCAATAAGTTTGCCTAGCGATTCCTTAATAAATTATCTTATTGTTTTCATAGCATCGAGTCTTTCAAGATACCGTCCAGCACTCTGGAATTCAGTGATACTTGGAAAAAATCAGGATCAAAGCATTTTTGCCTTGCGTTTTAGAAGGGCATTAGCGGAGTATGCGTGCGCAACTGGTCTCTTATATCAAGTTAATCGCCTTATAAGGGAGATAATAGATGGAAAATTTACATTTAAAAAATTTTGACTCAGCTGGATAATCAAGGAGGTTTACATCAAGGATGAGGAAGTTATCGTGATAGATCTGTGCATGCATTTCTTGACTTCAAGAAGCTGATTCTATCGTGTGCATGCGTGCATTGAGCCCCTTCCTCAGCACATGGGATGTGGATAACATGCGCGCGCATGCGCACGCTTCCATCAGGGAAGATAGTGATAAGAAGGGCTCCATGGTCTGTTGATGTGTGCACAGTATCAATAAGTTATTTCAAATGACCATCCCTGTGGTGCGTGCGCATTTCATTAAAATAATTTAAGGGAGGAATATGAAATCCCACGCACGCAGATTCTTTAACTAAGATATTTGCTTCTTCCTCCTTTTTTCTCCATCTTGTTCATCGATGCATACGATAGCTTGTTCATCTGGGCCGAAAGGTTGTCAATTCGGTTTATCAAAGCCACGATCAGGTTGGAAAGCTGTACAAATATAGGAGTTAGTGCATTCTGGTTCCTTAGATCAAGATAAACAGCCTGATAAAGATGGAGCATCGAGGCACCACCCTCCAGTATCGTCTGTATGAAGGATGTGGCCTGCTCATATGGAACCTCTATCCTCTGCATTCGCAGCTCCGCCCTTGTTTCACCGGGCTTATGCGCATAGACTCTTACCATGATATCGGAGGTCCAAGCTTGGTAGCTGAAGTCCCCTGATATCATCCTTTTTTCGAAATCGTATGTTATTTCATATTGCTTAACTATTATGTCCTCCTCCGAAAAGCCCAGGATAGATTTAAGCGTGAAAATTGCTGTTAGGAGCTTTTCAAATTGAATGTAGTCAAGAGGGTTGTCTGTTGACCGAAGGACTATGCTAGCAGCCCTGTTTTTGTGAACCTTAACCTCAAGAGACGAGTTCTCATCAAGCGGTATTGAAAGTGATCTCTGGGCAGATCTGCACTTTTTCACATGAAAGAAGGCATATGACAGACCTATATGCAGCTTAACCATCTTCTTTTTGCCTGATTTCTCCCCTTTTATGGAAGTCAATAGATCCTCTGGAAAACAAGTGCTTTCCTGCCTCCCGCCCGCAGGCCCCCCTACCCTCCCTCCAGACCCCAACATCTCAAGAACTAGGGGGCTGAGGATGTATTCACCTCTTGATACTCTTATGACAATTTTATCCTTAGAAAGTCTCCTTAGCCTACTCCTCGCAGTATCATATTTCAATTTCGGCTCATTCCTCCTGAGAACGCTTGACACGTTCTTTATGGACCATATCTCCCCATTTGACATTACCTCTATGACGCACCTGTACGCAGGCTTGCTGTATCTGGACTTAAACCTGCTATAGATGAGGTCTGGTTGGGGACTGGTTGAGGTCTGGGGCATCATCTACCCTCTTGAGATGTGAGGAGCCTAACGATCGTTTCGATTGTTTCCTCCTTTCTCCTGTATGCAATATCACTGAGGAGCTTTATCATCGCATTCGCAAAGGAAATGTAGGGCTCCAAGGCTCTGCTCACAAGGAAGTCAATGAACTCATGGATGAGCGTATTAACGGCCTTTTCCTCCTCCGATTCATATATGTAGATTGTCTTTCCCTTAACTTCCCCTGAGAGCTTGCTGTCAGCATCTGGAGCCCAGATTACTTCTAGGTCATCTGTTATACCTGCCTTTCTCTTGATCATCATAAGCTCATTCTTCAGCCTTTCCTCCATGCTCATTTAGGCTCCACTCTCCCATAGTACATGTCTCCTCTCGGCGTCCTTATGCATCCAATCTTTTCCTCAAGCTCCAGCTCAAGAAGCAGGATCTTCGCAGTGGTCCAGGCGATGTTAAGCTGCCTTGCAATCTCCGCCACTCCTATTGCATTCTCTGGGGATACCCCCTTCAGGATCTCCAGGGCTCTCGGCTTCAGCTCATCTACAACTCTCCTAAGCGGCATCATCACCACAAGCTTTAATACGGACCTGTCCACCATTTAGTGATATTGGACATGTCAGAAAAGAAATCGGGCTCGGAAATCGTTAAGCGCCATAAGGAAGTTTATAGGAGGATAGTAAGGGTATATGAGAAGCTAAAAGAGGGACCAGCTTCGGTAAAAGAGCTTGCTGATAAGCTGAAAAATGATAGTGCTTTTGCCGGAATCGCGCACGCAACTATAGATAAGGAGATCAGGTTTGCTTTGAGCGTTTTAAAGGGGATTGAGGTGGTAGAGGAGAGGAAAGATGGCAAATACAGGGTAGTAAGACGCAAAATTATATTGAAGGATGATGCTCTAAGAAATGTCCTCCTTCAGCACTCAAAATACCTTTTAAGTGATTTTTTGGCAATTTTAGGGAGATCCTACTTTAAACTTCCTGATCCAAGCGAAATTTTCTCAAATGAGAAATACAAGTATCTGTTGGAGCATCTCAAAACAGGATATCCAGAGATATATTCAAACATGGAGGAGATGATAAGGATCAAGGAGGAGATACAGGATCTCCAAAAGGAGATCTGTGAGAAGATAAGAGACTATCTCTTGGAATATAATATCCCCATAGAGGTTGAAAAAGAGGTTGAGAGTGGAAGAGTGTATTCTGCTATTTCTAGTATGTTCGGAGGTTCAGGGGAGGTCGTGCGCTCAGAAGAGGTCGTGGATGATAGAATCCGGGATGTCGTAAAATTATGCCTAATTGATAACATACCCCCGTGCAACATAGACTGTTTGCCAGACACTCTCGATATGCAAAAGACAGAGGGCATGGTCCAGCTGCTTATAGAGGACAGAGGTGGGGAGGTGATCTTTGCATGGCTTAAACCTGATTTGATAGAGGCCATCAATAAGGCTCTCTCTTTGGATTCCATCCGCATTACCTACGAGAAGCTGAAGGAGAATGAAAGAAATTATGAGGAGAGAAGAAAGAGGTATGAGGAGGACATGAAAAAGATTGTTACGGATTTTCAAAATGGATTTCCCCTTCTTGGCCGGTGTGATATTTGCCGTGACTATCTGGAAGATCTAAGTGAAAAGGGGAGGAAAAACCAAGAGGAGCTTGAGAGATACCTGGGGAACATGCTTACCGCTCTCCTCAGGAAGGGTAGCTGATAAGAAAGGATTTATTCTATCGGTATCTCCCAGCTGGATCGAATGGGCATTGTATTTCCTCATAAAGAAGGACAGGCCATCCTGATCAACTTTCAAGAAGCCCTCACTAAATACTTCCTGCTTATGCTCCCTTGGCATAGGCACAATATATTCTTGTGAAATAAGAACGAATGGACAGATTTAAATAGGACTGGGATGAATAAGGTTTTCAGGAACTCAAAGGCTTTTGAGTGAACATGAGGAATTGCTCAATGTTTATGTGTCTATATAGTATTGTGCTAAAATAGATACCAGTTCGATATCCCTTCATGAAAACTCTTTGAATGCAAGGAAAAATATTAATAAGGGATGTTTCAATTCTTATGGCATACTGGCTGTATTCGGAAAGACAAAGGAGGAGGGAGCTCGCTGATAGGGGGAGGGGCACAGAGGACCATATGGGAGGGATTCTGGGTGATATATTCGAAGAGAGCGAGAAGGAGAGGCAAAAAAGGAGGATAGAGGAGCTTGAAAAGGAGATCGAGGAGCTAAAAACGGAGCTTGAGGAGGTAAAAGAGGAGCAAAAAAAGAGGGAAGAGGAGCTTGAGAAGAGGATAAAGGAGCTTGAGGAGGAGCTGAAAAGGAGAGATCCGTTTTATGATGCGGAAAGGAGGCTTATTGAGATCATGAGAATGGGATCTGGAAAATACTTTCCAATTAGAATTCCACACGAGATTGACAAGAAATTAGAGGAGATGGCGAGGGAAAAGGGCTATAAAAAGAGCGAGATCGCTAAGCTCATCTTGGATATGGGGATTCGCATTCATGATAACAAGGATGCTACAGCTATATCACATTTATAACATATATATAAAGCTTTTGCTCTTAACAATGTATCTTTTCCTATATATCTAATACAGGATCATGAAGAAAATGATTCAATACATTGAAAAAAGAGGGTTTCAACGGAGGCCAAGAGTTTAAAAGACAACATTAATGTTGCCTGTTGAACTCTCAGATTTCATCAGGGTGGATTGAATGAAGGCCGTTTATATGTGGGTAATTTTGGAATATATGAGGCAAAGGAATGCCTTTGGTCGAGATGAATATGAATTCGTAACGAGAAGGGAGCTCATAGAAGCGCTCAAAATAAAGCCAAACATCCTAAGCATGACATTATATAGGATGAAGAACAACAATTGGGTCGTGGGTTATCCAAAAAAGCATTATAGCCGCTATTACTGTCTCGGATCAAGAGCTTTGAGCTTTCTCCGTAAACATCCAGACTTTCTAAATCATAAATATTTTGCAGGTTTCCAAGAATAGTACAACCTACGCAATTGCTCAGCTTTTCCATTTTTAGGAAACTTTCGAGCCTCAGCTTCTCATTTAACTTATAACAACTAAGTTAAATCTGATGACTGCTGAGGTTTATCTTACTCTTTTCCAGGAGGGAGAAAGTTAAATCTGTGTGCTGCTCCCTGCCTAGGTGCGTGCGCATGAAGAATATTAAGAACTGTTGCACGCGCATGTACAAATATAGAAGCGCATATCTGTACATCTAATTCTGATCGAAGTACCTTGGGTGCACGCACATAAGCTTTTTAGGCGTCCCGATAATATAGAGTGGGTGATAGCTTCTGCCCGAATGTAGTATGTGCGCGGTGGTAATATGTTGAGCGATGATCAAATTAGGTCTTTACTTTCAAAATTTAAGGAATCAGATTCTTATAAAAAGTGGCATGAGCATCGAATAGAGCGCTACAAATCTAATTCTGAATGGATTAATCCTGACTCTATTAAGAAACTAACGGATGATGAACTGCGTCAGAGATTTCTGGAATATTATAAAGGAGGTGAGGGAAGACAAACATTTAACCAAATTTATAGAGACAGAATCGTTAGAGACATATCCTTGTTCAGAAAAATGCTGTTACATCTTCTGAATGAGGAGATTCCTATCGAGCAGCGTTTTCGGGATGTTGTTGATGCGCGTGGAGATCATCACATAGATGGCGTTGGAAAAGGACTTGCTTCGGCTTTTTTGATGGATTTTAACATGGATAAGTACTGTCTCTGGAACAACAGAACTGAGAATGGTTTAAATGTCCTTGGATGGAAGGTTTATGACTGGGGTGATGATGCAGGAACAAAATACGTTAAAGTTCTCTCTGCTCTTAAAAAGCTAAGAGATGATATTGCTCCAGAGCTTAAGCTAACTTTTGATGATGTGGATTTCTTTCTTCACTTTATTTCCGCCGAAGAGGAAGGAATAAGACTTGTCCAAGATTTAACTGAGGAGAAGGAAATAATAATTCCTTCTCCCAGAGAGGAATGGATACAAGAAATAATTGAAGAGAATTTTGACGAAATTATCGGTAACAAATTGGGATTAGAGCTCTATGAGGAAGATCCCGAAAGCAGCGGAAGCCAATACCAGACATCAGTAGGGAGAATAGACTTCTTAACGAAAGATAAGAAAACAGGGGATTTCGTGGTAATAGAACTAAAATGTGGAAAGGCAACTGACAGCGCTCTGGCTCAAGTCCTCAGGTACATGGGCTGGGTGAAAGAAAATCTAGCAGAGGAGAAAAATGTGAGGGGTTTGATTCTGGCAGAAGGCATAGATGATAGATTGAAGTATGCTATAAAATTCGTGTCGAACGTGGAAGTTCTGACATATAAGGTTTTGCTGCAAATAGCACGCACAGAAGCAGAGAAGACAGGAGAAAGAAGTTGAGGAGGTGTTGCATGTGCGCGCACAACCGCTATCACTAGTTTAGCGTGTGTAATTTGGAAGAATGCTTAAGAATCTTTAAATCTTCGAGTCCTAACAATTCTCATATGGAAAGTACTGTAATTCCTCCGCTCTCTGATTCTGAAAAAAGGAAAATTAAAGAAATAGTCAAGTCTTATTACGGGATCGATGCTGATGACCGCTATATCGAGTGGATAGATAAAGGGCTGAGAAACCACTACTCTGTACTTCATCATCAAAACATAATAAGGCATCTTGTGACGGTGAACATCGACAAAATTTTGTTGAAACATAGAGATGAAATTGGAAGCCTTGAATTCGAAGAAATGGTGCTTGATAAGCTGATTTTTCATTATCTGACATTTGCCAGCATGTCTTACAGGGCGGGAATTCCTATTGGTTCAATATTTCTCTGCAGAACTGCTGTAGAAACAGGGTTAAGGGAGCGTATAGCAGAAGAAATGGCCAAGAAAGAAGTTAAAAGCGAGAAGGAGCTTCCCCAAAAGATATGGGAGGAAATGAAGAAGCTTGAGGGGAAGAAGTTAATCGAATTAATAAAGATGGCGGAGGAGCACAAAATCATTGAAGGAGGGGAGATCGAAGAAATTTTTAGGTCTCAAGGGTTGGAGAAAAGAGTGCTTGATAAATTTATTCATGGAAACATCGATTGGATAGTTAGATTTGTCGAAAGCAAGGACAGGGAATGCACAAAGGTCATAGGAGCTAAGGATATCTTGCAGGAAAAGAAGATAATAGCTGAGTTCCCTATCGATCAAATCGCAGTTTCTGCACTCAAGGCAACAACTCTGATAGCGGAGAAACTTTACTTCAGTAGGAAGGAAGAATGAAAAGAAGAATTAAACTTCATAAGGGTGCATAGCACTTGATAAAGCTTCAGATGAATCAAGAAAAATATTATTAAGACTCTTGGAGACACCTTCTTATGAGCTTGAAGAAGATTTTTGCTGGGATAAGTGTAATTGCTGTTATTTTCTTGGCTGTGCTAATCCTACGCATGGCAGTTAAGCCTTCTCTCACAGTTAAATCAGTGGAGTTGACGGATGTGACGCCCTTGGGGGAGGCGCACTATCCGGGCATAAAAATCCTCTTCAAGACTGACAAATATCCAGTTAAATTCTACCTCCTAACGCCTGAGGGGGAGGTGATGGACTCATATAAGGCGGAGCTTCCGGAGGAGGTCGCATATTTGACTATTGGCAATCCCTACGAGAACGTAATCGGATCGAGGGAGTACGTGATAAAGGCGTTCATAGGTAATGAGGAGGTGCTCAAGAGGGAGATCGAGGTTAAGGGGTTGAGCGGGAGCATCAGGATACTAGGTGTGAAAGTATCCATCACAGAAGGAAGGATAACAGAGCCCGAGATAGAGAAGATCCTAATCGAGGTGGAGAACACGGGAGATGTCCCGCTGTACATTGTCTCTCCCTCCTTGCTCTCTTCCTCCTCCCCGCTCAGTATAGATGGACACCCCTGCCTCTTTAAATCACCCAAGGAGGTCATAATGCCGGGAAGCAGGGAGAAAATCGAGCTGCCAATACCGCCGGAAGATCTCGAAAAAAGCCACACATTCACCATCTCAGTCCCGGGTGTGGGGAATGCCTCCTACACAACGGAGCCCCTGAGGCCGGAGGTGAGGATAGACAGGGTGGAGCTGAGGTATGAGACCTTTGTTGGAGGTTGGGTTCTGGACAACATCACGATGACCATCAGAAACACGGAGGCATATCCGATATCTCTCTACCGTTTCAAGGTGTACGCTGACGATCGGTATCTCGAGCTCTGCTATATCTCTCCTTATGAGCATTCATCTGAGAACGTGAATCCGGGGGAAGAGAAGACCGTGACGATAGAATGTGGCTCCCTTTCTGAAAGTATGGAAAATAAGCCCTCCATAGTCAGGGTGAAGTTGTACGGAACCGAGGCTGTATACAGGGTTCCATAAGAGTTGAGCGTATGTGCTGCGTGTTTTACTAGTCCTCACCATAAAACACTACTTAGCATGATATAAGGTTCAGACATTTCAAATGTGGATAATGGAGATTCCTCTTCGAGGATCATGCGATATGTGCGCGCGGTATCCCAGATACAGGTGCTGAACGCACGGTTTACTGCCGCCACTGGCGATGATTATGACCTGACGCTGGATATTAAGAACCTTGGGCCCGGAACTATACCGGCAGGAACATGGCATGTGTTTGTTAACAATACGAATTGGGGAACATACGATATGAGTAGTTCGCTCGCTTCAGGCGGTGTGGTGTCCTTCACCGTCCATACAACAGGGACAATCGACACATCTAGGCGGCACAACATAGTGGTGTACGGGCCGGGGAACACTCAAGCATAATACCTCTACTATTCGCCTCCGAGCTGACCTTCGCGCGCTACATGCGCTCTAGGTGCACATGTATTAAGCTTTTTAAGTGTCCGCGCACAATACAAGTGGCGGGAATATGACCCTGATTATCGCCTTAAAATGGCTCGATGAGAATAGCAAGGAAGGTGTAATCATCTCCTCGGATTCCAGGGCAACAGTTTGGCCCGTTAGCTACGAAACTAGGAAGATTTATCCGATATTTTTGAAGGTAGACGAGGAGTACATTCCTCTAGCTATTGCAGCTGGGGCTGGAGATGCGTCACTTGTTAAACAAAGC
>Ga0080004_1136678_pt1 | contig 147029 bp, 149 predicted proteins | sample WasSprMetagenome_FD_69207 | JGI IMG/M metagenome (GOLD analysis project Ga0080004, IMG submission 69207) | Sulfidic aquatic microbial communities from Washburn Spring, Yellowstone National Park, USA - WS (SPADES assembly) (version 2) | ecosystem: Environmental > Aquatic > Thermal springs > Hot...
TGACATGGAGACCTTGCGAAGCACCGTTTTAACTGTCATCGAACACATGGAAAGGGATGGTTAAGCCATCGAAGAGTCATGTTTTTAGTCACGGATGTTAACTTGTAAAGTGTACTTTACAATCTCGAAAGTTATTTAAAAGGAGCATTTAAATGATGTTTGAAGCGGGTGATTGATTGTCGGCGACGAGACCTCTTGGGGCTTTGCTTTGTATCGCTACGGTTGTGGTGGCGATCGCGCACATCTACTTTGGATATATAAGCGGCGGTCCTGGTTCCTGGGCGCGCGGGGCTCTGGCCTTCGCCCTGCCGGTGACCGCGGGAATCCTCGTGGTCTGTGGTCTGGGATTCTGGCTGGGCTGGATCATGGTGACCACGAAGGAGGCCCCGCCAACGCCGAAGACGGAAGAGAGCCAGCCCGAGAAAACCGAGTAGAGCCAGGCGCTCGTAGCCTTTAAGGTCTGTTCTTTCTAAACTTATTGGGTGTCAATTTGAACTACCGAAGATGGTTGCTCGCCGTCTACCTGGTTCTGATGATGGTCCTCTCCTTCTCGATACTCCTGGTCCCCGGGGAGAAGTACGACACCCTCACCACCTCCGACAGCGGCTGGGTCTACGACGTTGCGGTGGAGATCTCGCAGCGGGGAACCCTCGTGGACAACAACCCGCTCTCCCACGCCCCCTACGGCCTCCCCGTCCCCTTCAACGAGCAGCTGCAGCCCCTGCTCGCCGTGATGCTCTACCGCGGCCTAAACGCGGTGAACCCGGGCGTCACCCTGATGGATGTGGTGAAGTTCTGGGGCCCGCTGATGTTCGCCCTCTCGCTGATCCCGATTTTTCTCATCGGCCGAGAGCTCGGGGGAGATCTCGCCGGTGGAGCTGCGGTCTTCTTCGCCGCCACGATGACCACGACCATCTACTGGATGAAGGTGGGATCCTTCGACCGCGATTGCCTGAAACTCCTCCTCACCGCGACCTCGGCCTTTTTCACCCTGAAGCTGTTCAAGGCCTCCCGGGGCGACTTTCTGAAGTATGCCCTCCTCGCCGGCCTCTCCTTTGGCCTCTTCTCGCTGACCTGGCCCGGAGCCCTGTTCTTCGCGGCCGTCCCCGTCGGCGGGATCATCATCCTGCTGCTGGTTCGGTTCTTTGAGGCCCTCGCCCGCAAGTTCTCCGATGTCCTCGGGGCAGTCAAGTCCTCCCTTCGCGACCATCTCCACCACATCGTCGGCGTCATCGTCATGATGGCGGTCATGAGCGTGATCTACGTGGCTCTGGGAAAGCAGGCCCCTGACTTCTGGGTCGGGTTCCTCGGGATGCTGCTGAACTACGTCGGGATCGGCGGGGGCGGCGTGACCCTGCCCGCCTACGCCAGCGAGGCCCGGCCGGCCGGCCCCATCACCGAGACGCTGGGTGAGTTCTACACCAACACCATTCTCACCGTGGTCGTGGTGATCCTGATCCTGCTGGCGCTGGCGAAGTTCGCCTGGTCGAGGAAGAACTGGGAAATCCTGGTCTTCGCCTGGCTGATAGTTCTCCTCGCGATGGTCTATCCGGGCAAGGGGATGGCCAGGTTTGTTCGTGAATGGTGGCCCTTAGTGCCGGTGCTCGCCGGCGCCGGCTTCGCCGTCCTCATCAAACTCATCCGGCGGGCCTACTTCACGCCGTCCCTGGGCTGGCTGAAGGAGGCCGAGGATCCCCTCGCCGTGACAGCCCTGGTCGTCATCTTCGTCAGTCCCTTCGTCCTCAATGCCTACGCCTCCGCGGCGGCCACCACTCCCCCGCCCGATTGGTACGGGCAGACGGGGCTGAACAGCGCTTTCATGGATTCCTTCACCTGGCTCCGGGAGAACACCCCCGAGAACGCGGTGGTCGCGGTGGAGTGGTCCTACGGGCACCTGCTCACGGGAGTCGCCAGAAGGCCCGCGGTGGTTGATGGTGCCGAGATAGTCGCCGAGGCGGGCACCTGGGAAAACAAGCCAGGGGTAAAGCCCCCCGATTACATCTACACGGTGGTGGACTCGACCGGAAAATTCCTGAACCAGCACTTCACCATCAACGGCAGGCGCACCGACATCCAGAGGTTACCCGGGCTGGGGTCCGACGAGGAGATCGCCTTCTACCTGGAGACCTACCGCGACAACTACGGTGTCAAGATCGATTACCTCATCACCCACGTCTTCCAGGTTTACAGCATGCTGGATGTGGTCCTGGCCGAGAGCGGCGAGCGCAGCCAGTCAACGGGGTTTGACAACCAGCTGATTTTCAGGTTCGGGGAGGAGAACGTGGCCCTCGATGTAAATCACCTGGACGCCTACGTCCGGGGAGAGAATGGCGAGAGGCACTATGCCGGGGTGGTGATCCTCTACTACGACCAGACCGGCGGGGTGACCAACTTCCGCTACAATTTCCGGGACAACATTCAGATCCCCCGGGTGCTGCGGGTCTATGTGCCCAACTGGACCAACACCCCCTCGCTGGATCAGATAGCGGCGACCCGCGGTGATCCCTACTATTCCGGCCCACCGCTCTACGTGCGCCTCTTCGCCGGCATCGGTGCCCTGCCCGACTTCATGAGCGTGGCCCACGTGAGCAGCAACGGCCTGGTGAAGGTCATCAAGATCAACCACGGCTCCTCACCCCTTTACCCCGCCAACGGCGCCCTGATCAACGACAGCACCCCGGAGTTCCGGTGGACCTCAGGGATCGGCGCCACAAGGTATGAGTTCCTCCTCGCCAGGGACCAGGATTTCTCCGCTCCGCTGCTCCAGATTGAGACCACCGAGAGGAGCTACACGCCTTCGGCGGCGCTGGCCGAGGGCAGCTACTGGTGGCGCGTTGCCGCCTACAAGGGAGAGGAGCTGCTGGGCTGGTCGGACGCCGCTTCCTTCACCATTGACACCACGCCGCCGGCAGCGCCGCAGCTGCTCGAGCCGCGGGAGGGAGCAATCCTCTCCCGCTTTGACCTGGCCTTCAGCTGGTCGAGGCCCGAGCCCGGGGTGAAATATCAGGTCCAGGTTTACCGCGAGGACGACCCCGCGGTGCTCCTGGTCGACAACGAGTTCGATGTCGAGAACTTCGCCTTCACCTTCCAGAACAACGGCGCCTACGTGTGGCGGGTGAGAGCCGTCGACCCCGCCGGAAACCAGAGCGGCTGGTCGCAGGGCAGGTTCACCGTGAGCCTGCCACCCCAGCCACCGACGCTGGTTGCACCGGCCAGGGACGCCGTGATCAACAGCAGCCGCCCCGCCTTCAGCTGGTCCGGTGGCGTGGCCGACAACTTCAGGCTGGTGGTTGACGACGACATCAACTTCGGCTCTCCGGAGATCTTCCTCACGCTGGGCCAGGTCAGGAGCTACCAGGCGCCGGAGGCCCTGCCCGACGGCGTCTATCACTGGAAGGTGGTCTCGGTCGTGGGCTCCCAGCTGGCCTCCTCCCCCGTCTGGTCCTTCACCATCGACACTGTCCCGCCGGAGGCACCGGAGCTGCTGTCCCCGGAGAACGGCGCGGTGCTCCCGGACAACGTCCCGACCTTCACCTGGTCCAGCTCACCCGGGGCCTCCAGCTACCGGCTGGTCGTGGACGAGGACCAGGATTTCAGCTCCCCGGTGCTGGACAACGTGACCAGCGGGACCTCCTTCACCGCGGCGACTGGTTTATCTCCCGGGAGGTATTACTGGAAGGTGTATGCCTTGGACCGGGCCTCAAATGAAAACGTCTCCCAGGTGTGGAGCTTCACCATCGGAGGGGGATAGTGGTGCAGGCGCCGCGCGGGACCCGTGACCTTCTCGGCGAGGAGCTCCAGAGCATTCGCTACGTCATGCGCCGGATGGAGGAGATCTTCAAGCGCTACGGCTACGAGGAGATCGAGACGCCCATCTTCGAGCACCTCGAGCTCTTCACCAAGAAGAGCGGTTCCAGCGTGGTGAAGCAGCTCTACGCCTTCAAGGACAAGTCCTCCCGCGACCTCGCCCTCCGCCCGGAGATCACCGCCCCGGTGGCCCGGGTTTACATCCAGAGGCTCCGGTCCAGGCCGAAGCCGGTGAAGCTCTTCTACTTCGGCAGCTGTTTTCGCTATGAGGAGCCTCAGTCGAAGAGGTGGCGGCAGTTCCTCCAGTCCGGGGCGGAGATCCTGGGCACCTCAGATCCCCTCGCTGATGCCGAGGTGGCCGCGCTGAGCAGCCACATCATGGAGGACCTCGGCTTCGCTGATTTCGAGCTCAGGCTGGGCCACATCCGCCTCCTGCGCGAGCTCCTCGCCCACGCCGGGGTGAAGGGCGAGGCCCAGGACCCGATACTCCGGGCCATCGACTCCAAGGAGGAGAAGCGCCTCAGCGAGGAGATCAGGTCGGCGGGGATAAAGCCAGCGGAGGAGAGGCTGCTGCGGGAACTCATCTCGCTGAGGGGCGAGGTCTCCGTCCTCGACCGGGCCCCGGCGCTGCTCAGGGGGATTCCCGGCGCCACGGCGGCGCTGAAGAATCTCCAGGCCATCATCTCCTGTCTCCCCCCGATGGGCGTCAAAAATTTCTCGCTTGATCTGGGCATAGCCCGCGGCCTTGACTACTACACCGATTTTGTCTTTGAGGTCTACCTCGGCGGCGTCCAGGTTGCCGGCGGCGGCCGCTACGATGAGCTGGTGGAGCAGCTCGGCGGGGAGCCGACGCCCGCGGTCGGGGTCGCCTTCGGTATCGATCGCATCGCCCAGACCCTTTTGGAGCGCGGGATGGTTCCCCTCCGGGACCGGCTCGACTGCCTGGTCCTGCCGGTCGACGAAAGCGTTCGCGCCGAGGCGATGAAGCTGGTCTCCGAGCTGCGCCGGAAGGGCCTGGCGGCGGACATCGACCTGCTGGGGCGAAAGTTCAGCAAGGCGCTGGAATATGCCGATGCCATCAAGGTGAAGCGCGTCGTCCTCGTCGGGCCCAAGGAGCTGAGGGAGGGCCAGGTGGTCATCAGGGACATGACCACGGGAAGGCAGGAGGTCGTGGCCCGGGAGGATCTGGTCCGGGTGCTAAAATCTGTAGCCTAATTTTTCGAACTTTTCCTTCAGCACCAGTGAGTCCTGCTCCAGCACCGGTGACTCCGAGATTATCGTGATGTTCAGCTTTCGCTTGAGGACCTCCCTGACCAGCGGGTCCACCGGCGGCTGGTCAAAGGAGATGGGGAGGTGACGCCGCTCGTTGCCCCTTCCCGGCACCTTCGCCGGGGTCCACTCCATGCTGGTGAAGTGGGTGTGCAGGTGCTTCAGCTTCAGCGGCTCCAGCCGGTCGAAGATTTCCGCGTAGTCTATTTTCCCCGCGTTCCTGGCCCAGAGGTGGGCGAAGTCGACGACGGGTTCACAGCCCCGAACTTCCCGGCAGAGCTGCACCAGCTCCTCAAGGGTCCCGAAGGCGCTGACCTTGCCCGTGGTCTCGTGGCCCAGCACCACCCCCTTGAGGCCCATCGCCTTCATCCTGTCCAGCAGGTCGAGGTCGGCCTCCTTCACCATCTGGTACGCGGCCTCCGGGGTCAGGGAGCCGTAGAAGCCCGGATGAAAGACCGCGATCCTGGCGCCCATGTGATGGCAGCGCTCGACGGAGTCAAGGATCCTCTTCTTGGAGGCCTCGAGCTTCCTCCTGTCTTGGGAGCAGAGGTTGATGAAGTAGGGGCAGTGCACGGAGAGCTCAATTTTCAGCTCCCGGGCCACCCTGCCGACCTCCTCCGCCGTCTGGTTGCTCATGGCGACGCCGCGGACGAATTCAATTTCCATCGCGTTCAGCTTCAGCTCAGCGACCCTCTTCAGGCCGCCGATGGTGCTGGGGTCCTTGCTAGAGATGGGCACGCCGGCGGGGCCTAAATATATCATGTTCTCCAAAATCCTTATGGCGGCGGAGAAAAAAGCTTCCGCTGGTGGAGGTTGCCTTGCTGAACCGGCTTCGCGACAGGGTGAAGGGCTGGATAATGCCCGTGGCCAGGTTGTTCGCCAGGAGCGGGGTCAGCCCGAACGCCCTCACGGCGCTGGGCCTGGCCTGCGGAGTTTTTGCCGCCCTTCTCTTTGCCGCGGGCGAGCAGCTTCTGGCGGGAGTGGTTTTGCTGGTGGCGGGCTTCTTTGACCTCATCGATGGCGCCGTCGCCCGGCTGCTGCAGAAGGAAACGGCCTTCGGCGGGGTCCTCGATTCCGTCGTCGATCGCTACGTGGACTTCCTGCTCTTTGCCGGAATAATCTACGCCTTCATCTTCCACAGAATAGCCGAGCCCGGGATTCTCCTGGGCTGGGGCTGGCTCTGGGGGCTGCTGGCGATCGTGGGCAGCTTCATGGTCAGCTACCTGCGGGCCCGGGCCGAGGCCGCTGGTTCCGGCCGCCTTGACGTTGGCCTCGCCGAGAGGGCCGAGCGGTTGATAATCCTGGCCATCGGGGCCCTGCTGGGCTGGACCCCCTATGCCGTGGTCGTCATCGCGGTGATCTCCCACATCACCGTCGTCCAGAGGATGGTCGCGGCCAGGCGGAGGCTGGGCTAAGCCGAGAGCTTGGCGTAGGTTTCCTTGAAGTAGTCGATGGCCTCCTGCAGCAGCTCCTCTCCCTTCTTGGTGATCTTGTAGTACTTCCGGGCCGGCTTGCCGCGCTGCTCCTTCCAGGAAACCGTGACGTAGCCGCCCTTCTCCAAGCTGTAGAGGACGAGGTAGGAGGTCACGGTCGGCGGCTTCCAGCCGAACCTCCTCTGGGTTTCCTGGCGGAGCTCATAGCCGTACATGGGGCGCTCCTTGAGCAGCTTGAGGAAGTAGGGCCAGATCATCTCGGTCGTGGTCTTCCTCTTTATCCTCGCCATGGCCATAGAAAACCTGGATTTAACTGGGCAGCAAGCCTTAAATACTTATTTTTTAGATATATTTCAGAGGTTGAAATATGGCTGTAACAAATTTACATTGCGAGAACTGCGGCTATGAGTGGAGACCGCGGGGGATTCCGCGGAGATGTCCCTCCTGCCATTCCCTGCTGGGGCAGACGAGGGCCCGCAGATGGAAGCTGGCGGAGAGGAGGCTGGCCCAGCTCCTAGCGGCCCGCGGCTGGAGGCCTGGGCTCTCCCAGGGAAGGCCGATCGACGTCCTGGTGGAAAGGGAAGGGAGGAGGCTGTTCCTCGACGTCAAGTCGGGACGGGACTATCTCATCAGAGGGTCCCAGCTGGAGGAGCTGCTGCAGCACCGCGGGGATAAAGCCGAGGTGGGCTTTGCTCTGGAGAGGGAGGGAAAGTTCTACCTCTTCAAGCTGGTCGACGTGCTGGGGTGATGGTGTGGGTGAGATAAGACTGGCCATAGTTGGCGTTGGCAACTGCGCCTCCTCCTTGATCCAGGGGCTGGAGTACTACAAGGAGGCGCGGGAGGATCAGTTTGTCCCCGGGCTGATGCACGTTAACTTTGGCGGCTACCACATCCGCGACATAAAACCCGTGGCAGCCTTTGACGTTGATGCCAACAAGGTGGGCTTGGACCTCTCGCAGGCCATCTTCACCCCGCCCAACTGCACCAAGAAATTCTGCGATGTTCCCAAGCTGGGGGTGGAGGTCATGAAGGGCCCGGTCCTGGACGGGCTGGGCAAGTACCTCAGGCCGGTCATCCCCGTGGATCCCACGCAGAAGCCGGTGGACGTGGCCCAGGAGCTCAGGAGGGCCAGGGTCGATATCATGGTGAGCTATCTTCCCGTGGGCAGCTTTGAGGCCTCGCGCTACTATGCCCAGCAGGCGATCGAGGCCGGCTGCGGTTACGTCAACTGCATCCCCGAGTTCATTGTTTCCGGAAAGGAGTGGGGTGAACGCTTCAGAAAGGCCGGGCTGCCCTGCGCCGGTGACGACATCAAGTCACAGGTGGGGGCAACGATCCTGCACCGGACGCTGGCCAAGCTCCTGATCGACCGCGGCGTCAAGCTGGAGGAGAGCTACCAGCTGAACATCGGCGGCAACAGTGTCACTGGCGATGAAGAGATTTTGCTTGAAGTGGATGGCAGGGTGATCCGAACCAGGATAGGTGATTTTATTGATGAAATGATGAAAAAATATCCCCCCACGGTGAGAGACGGAAAAGATGTTCTGGACACAGGCTCAATAAAAGAGAAAATAAGGTGCTTCACCGTAACGGATGATTACAGGGTGGAGCTGGCCCCGGTGACGAAGTTAATTCGCCACAAAATTTCTGAACCGCTCCTTGAGGTGATCCTCAGGGAAGGAAACAGGATTAAAATCACGCAGGACCACAACCTCTTTACACTGGATGACGAGGGGAAGCTGAAGTCAATTCCGGCAAATGAGCTCAAAGCAGGTAAAACCTTCATAGTTGTGCCCACTCGTCTCCCCCACGATGGCGGGGCCATCGCATATGTGGATCTGACCCCCTACCTCAGCGATTCCTGGGCTGCGAGCATTGAGGGCGAGTTCTTGTCGATCCATGATCACCCGGAGATCAGGATACCGGTCAAATTCCCGATCACCAGGGAATTTTTGAGAATAGTGGGGTTGTGGTTGGCCGACGGATCCTTTGACGGGGGAGGCAGTTCAAACCTCGAAATTGCGGTCGGAAATGATCCGGAATGCATGCAAGTCGTGGAGCGGTGGGCCAGCGATTTCAACGTGCAATGGAAGAGGAGAGGGAAAAAGGAAGGTGCGGTGCGAATAATGCCGAAAACGTTGGCATCAATCATGAAAAAAGTTTTTGAACTATCTGGTGATTGCTACACAAAAAGGGTGCCCTCCTGGGTCTTCAACCTGCCGGCGGAACAGGTGGCGGAGGTCCTAAAGGGGTACTTCAGCGGCGACGGTTGTGCTATCGGCAAGCAGGTGAGATGCTCGTCAGCTTCCCCGCTTCTTATAAGGGATATCCAAACATTGCTGCTGAAACTCGGAATCGATTCAACAGTTTTCGTGGAGTCCCCCGGAAATAGCAGTCGGGGTCCATCCTCTCCCTCCTCCCAGGTCTGGCATTGCACAATTTCGTCTCAGGAAGCGCTCAAAACCTTTGTGGAGAAAGTTGGGTTCATCCAATCTCACCGGAATGAGCTGGTGAAAAAAGTTGTGGATAAAAGAGAGTTCGAGAAATCTTTCATCCCGAGAATTCGTCTGATAAGTGAGGCCGGAATAAAGCCCGCCACCGCTCACCAACTGACGGCGATTGAAAAAAGGGTAATCCTTGCCCAGCTGGATCAAGTGAAGGACAGAACAATCCGGGAGAGGCTGGAGAAAATTTGTAACGGGGATGTAAAGTTCGTGAAGGTGAAGGATATCAAGAGGCTCGACCCCAAGCCGCAATATGTCTATGATCTGAGCGTTAAGGGATACGAAAGGTTCGTGTGCTCCAACATCCTGGTTCACAATACAGACTTCCTGAACATGCTGGAGGAGGAGCGCCTCAGCTCCAAGAGGGTGAGCAAGACGGAGGCAGTCTCCAGCCAGGTGCCCTACGAGGTCCCGCTCAGGATCGGCCCCAGCGACTACGTTCCCTTCCTCAAGGACAACAAGGTCTGCTACATCTACCTCCGGGGGCGCAAGTTTGGTGACATCCCGCTCACCATCGACGTGAAGCTCTCGGTTGAGGACTCGCCCAACTCGGCCGGAGTGGTGATCGATGCCATCCGGGCGGTGAAGCTGGCGCTCGACCGCGGCATCTCCGGTCCACTGATCGGCGTCTCCGCCTACTTCTTCAAGCACCCGCCGGTTCAGCTGCCTGATGAACAGGCCCGGCAGGCGGTGGAGGACTTCATCGCCGGAAGGAGGGATAGCTGATGGCGCTGGATGTGGTGGTCATTGGTCACGTGGCTCTGGACGTGAACATCTTTCCCTGGGGGGTGGTGGAGAATGTCCTCGGTGGGGCGCCGACCTACTCAGGCCTGCAGTTTGCGGCGCTGAAGCAGCAGGTGGGCATCGTCTCCAAGGTGGGCATCGACTTCACCGAAAAATTCCCGCCCATTTACCGAAAGCTGGGCCTGGACACCGAGGGGATATATGTCGCCGGCGAGCACACGACCACCTTCGAGAACACCTACGATGAACAGGGGAACAGGACCCAGGTTTGCAGGCATGTGGCGCCGGGGATAACTCCCGAGGATGTCCCCAGCGACTACCGCGACGCCAGGTCCTTTTACGTTTCCCCGATTGCTAACGAGATCACCCCGGAGCTGCTGAAGCACCTCAAGAGGGAGTCAAACCTCGTGATGCTGGATCCCCAGGGAGTCCTGCGGGTGATCGGGGCCGATGGCCGGGTTAGGATCAGGCCCCGGGATCTCTCCGAGTTCTTCAGATATGTCGATATCGTCAAGCTGGGGAGGGAGGAAGCCGTTATCCTCGGGGAAAATGTTGAGAGGGGCATGCGCGGCATTCAGGAGATGGGGCCCAGGATAGTGATTTTGACCAAAGGTGGAGAACAGACCATGATGCTCTACGACGGGGAGTTTGTCAAGATCGATCCCCTCAAGGTCGAGGCGAGGGACATGACCGGAGCCGGGGATGTCTTCGGGGCGGCCTTCCTCACCAGATATCTGGCGACGCGTGATGCCCTGCAGGCGGCGAAATTTGCCGTGGCCGCCGCCGGGTTAAAGATCAGGTACAAGGGGCCAACGGGATTTCCTTCGGAGCAGGAGATCCTGGAAGCAATTTCACGCCTGAGGTAGCTGCGGGGCGTTGGTCCAGCAGTGGTGATGGATGGAATCAGTAGGTCTTGGCCAGCAACGCGTTGACCCTCGCCTGCTGGGAGCAGACCGGACATCGGGCGGACGGCTGCGGGGTGCTGTCTATTTCCTCCCCGAGCATCTCGCCATCGGTTTCCTCCGCGATCCTCTTGCCGCATGATTCCTGACCGCACCAGGAAATTCTGATGATGCCCCCCTCTTTTTTCAGCAACTCCCTGGCTGATTTCAGATCCGCGGCAGGGTGTATCGACTTCTCGAAGGAGCTTTTGGCCCGCTGGCGAAGGTGATCCGTGATCTGCCGCAGCACCTGCTCCACCTGGGCCTTCAGATTTCTCCTGGCGATGGTGACCCTTTCACCGGTGTCCCGACGCACGGCCGTGACCTGCCCCTTCTCCACGTCCTTGGGCCCGATCTCAATTCTGAGCGGGACCCCCTTCCTCTCCCAGTAATAGAACTTGTTGCCCGGGCGGAGGTCGCGGTCATCGAGATGGGACCTGAGGCCAGCGGCCCTGAGCTCCTCCCTCACCTCACCGGCGACCTTTTCCACGGGAGTCTCCTTTTCCTTGAACGGGATCGGGACGATGACCACCTGAATCGGAGCGACGTCCGGGGGCAGGCAGAGGCCGCCATCATCGCCGTGGACCATGATCGTCGCCGCGATCGCCCGCTCGGAGATGCCATAGCAGGTCTGATGAACGTAGTGATGCTTGCCGTCCACCCCCTCGTATTTCAGCCCGTAAACCCTGGCGAAGTTCTGCCCCAGGTTGTGGATGGTGCCGATCTGCAGCGCCTTTCCATCCGGGGTGACGGTGTCGAAGGCGATGGAGTAAACCGCCCCCGCGAAGGTGTCCCAGGGCGGCCGCTTGCTGATGACGCAGGGTACTCCCAGCTCCTGATAAAACTTCCGGTAAATGGCGATGGCCTCCCTGACCTGGGCCTCGGCCTCCTCGGCTGTGGCGTGAGCCGTGTGAGCTTCCTTGAAGGTGGTGACCTCGCGCAGCCTGATCAGGGGCTTGGTCATCTTGGTTTCGTAGCGGAAGACGTTGACGATCTGGTAAACCTTGATCGGCAGGTCGGCGTGGGTCCTGATCCAGAGGGCGAACATGGGATACATGGAGGTCTCGGAGGTGGGGCGCAGCGCCAGCCTCACCTCAAGCTTCTGCAGCCCGCCGTGAGTCACCCAGTAGACCTGCCCCTCAAAACCCTTGATGTGGTCGGCCTCCTTCTGAAACTGCGTCTCCGGGATGAGCAGCGGGAAGAGCACCTCCTGGTGCCCCGTGTCTTCATGGAGCTGCCTGAGCCTCGAGAAAACCAGGTTGCGGAGCTTCATCCCGTAGGGCCTCCAGACGTACAGCCCCTTCACGGGATAGCGGGTGTCCATGATGTCCGCGTCCTGAAGGATGTCGTTGAACCATCCGCTGAAATCCTGCCGCCACCGCTCCCTTTTCACCACTCCACCACCTTCCGATATTCACCGTCGCAGATTTAAGTAATTATTGAGGTGAAGGGGGACCTGTCGTTTAAAAATTCAGTCCACATCCCAGCCGATGATGGCCAGGTCGAAATTGGTGATCAGGCCCACCAATTTCCTGTTCCTGTCGATGACGGGAATTCTCCGCAGCCGTCTGTTTTTCATCAGCTTTACCACGTCCAGCACCGTGGCGTCGTTGTAGCAGGTCACAACCGATTTTGTCATCACATCCTTGGCCTTCATTTTTTTGGGGTCCTTCCCCTCATAGATCACCTTTCTGATGACATCGCGGAAGGTTATCAGCCCCATGAGCTTCCCCGCCTTGGTCACGGGAACGCATTCGACGTTTTTGTTTATCATTTTCTTGACCATGTCGAAAACAGGTTCCTCCGTTTCCACGGTGATGACGTTCCTTGTCATGATCTCCTCCACCGTCAGGTTTGACATCGTTTGACCTCTGAGAGGAGTCATGGCTTCCTTCATTCCACCACCCAAAAAACTTTGATATCAATTACTCCGTTGATTAATTAAACCTCACTCCTGTAGCATTCCAGAAATTTTTTCAGCGACCGGTCGTAAGTTCGTTCGACCTCCGGCGGGAAAAGGCAGGCCGGCAGTTCTCTCATCTCCCAGTGATAGCGGAGACACTCGCAGCAGATGCCCTTCCGGGGGCAGGGTTCGTAGGTGCAGCTGCAGCTCTCTTTGTTCTTCTCCTGGGTGCAATTTCTCCTCGTCATGAAAATCCCCAGAGAAAGTCACCGCAGTGGTTAAAAATATTTGTCCCCTGTTTCGCCGTTTTCCGCGATCGGAAGGAGTTCAGCGGCGTGCGTCATCCCCAGTCCCGAATTGGCACAGGTGCGGCCGCGGGATTCTGGAAAGTTCCCTCGGCCTCAGCTGGTCAGCGTTTCCCAGCCGCCGCGCTTCACCAGCACCGTGTCTTCCCAGCGGGCTCCCCCAACCCCCGGGACGTAAATTCCCGGCTCTACGGTCAGGACCATCCCCTGGCGGAGCACGTCTCGGGAGGAGGGATAAAGGCTGGGTGCCTCATGTATCTCCAACCCCACCCCATGCCCGGTGCCGTGGGTGAAGAATCTGCCGAACCCCGACCTCGTGATCAGGTCTCTGGCGGCGGCGTCAATTACCTTAGCCCCCACACCATTCTTTATCCGCCTCAGGGCAGCCCGCTGGGCCTCCTGGACTGTCCGGAGGATCTGGAGCTGTTTCTTGGTCGGGGAGATTCCAAAAGTCCGCGTCATGTCGGAGGCGTAGCCGTTGTATACCGCGCCCAGGTCCACGACGATGAGCTCCCCCTTCTTCAGCCTCTTCGCAGTCGCAGTCGAATGGGGCAACCAGGAGTTCTCTCCCGAGGCCACGATGGTGGGAAATGGTGTGCCCTCAGATCCCGCTCTCCTCATCTCATATTCAATTTCCGCAGCGATTTCCAGCTCAGTTTTTCCGGGCTCGATAAGCTCCGCGGCCCGGTTCATCCCGAGCCTAGCCAGTTCCGCCGCACGGCGCAACAGGGACAGCTCTTCCGGAGACTTGATCATCCTCAGGTTCTGGATTATTTCCGGTGCCCATCTGTAGCCGGCGGGATAGGCGTTGCTGATCTTTCTGATAAAATTTCTCTCGCCGCCGTCATACCCGATGGCCCGGGCGCCGGTCTCAGCGAGCACCTCGGCTATGAGCTGCCAGGGCTCCAGGAACAGGACCCTCTCGCCGCGCTGCAGCGGTGCCCTCCAGCTCGAAAATCCTCTGATGTCCCCAATTTTGCTCTCGCGCCTCGCCCGCTCCAGCTCAAGCCTGCTGCACACCAGAACCGGTTCCCCTTCCCAGGGCACAATTACTGCCTTTGCCGCGGTGGTTTCGGCCAGGTATCTGGTGTTTCTGAGGGAGAGATAGGCGTCGAGCCCATGCCTTTCCAGCTCTTCCCTTAACCGCTCAATTTTCTTCACAGGCCCACCAATGTGTTGATTCCCTCCGGTAAAATAAAGGGGTGGTCCAAGCAGCAGCCCCTTATAAATGACCGGCGTGCAAATTTTCGGCGGGTCCGTTGAGGTTAACCAGGTCAGTGTTCGAGAACGATGTTTTCCTTGATTCCGCTGCTCTCAGGGTCATCTTGGGGAGACATCCGGAGATGGGGCGGCTGGAGCGGCTGGAGGATGAGGATCGAGGTCATGAACGAACAGGAGGAAAAGGCGCCTCAACAGGAACTTGTGGAAGACTTACTGTCGATCGTAACTTCGTTCTCCGGAAGGCTTTACGGCATGCGCAGCAGTAAGACGAAAAAAGTCGTGGAGGTGGTGAAACGTGCAATCAGTTAGCTCTGCCCGCTTCATCACGCCGCCGCTTACACAGCGTAAGCGCGAGCTACTCGAATACCTGCTGAACCAGTTCGCTGCCTCTGTGAACTTCTGCATCCAGCGTTGCCTCGAGCACGGCATCACCTCTCGTGCTAGCCTACACCACATTGCCTACGAGGAGTGGAAGTCGAAGTTTGACTTGGCGACGCACTGGTTCCACTCAGCGGGACAGGTGGCCACGCAGACGTTGCGGTCGTGGCGGAAGCTCTGTCGTCAAGGCCGAGCAGACCCGAAAAGACCACCAGTCCACGACGCAAGAACGATGCGACTGGAACTCTGGGGCGAAGACAACGCTTCGGGTATTTGCAGGTTCCATGGAAAGGCAATCCAAATCCGTATCCGCAGGGGCGAGCACCTCTGGCTCCCCCTAGTCGTGACCGAGCACCATGAACGGATGTACCTCAAGGACTGGCGGGAAGGCAGGCTGAATGTCGGCGAGATCACCGTCTCGGCCTTCAGGGACAGGGCGAATGTCTTCGTGCCGTTCAAGCAGGAGGTCGAGCCAAAGAAAATTCAAGGGGTCTGTGGAATCGACATCAACGAGCGGAGCGTCGATTTGACCATCCTGAAGTCAAACGAGCAACCGAAACACATTACTCTCGATGTCTCAAAACTTCCAGCGATAAGGCACTCGTCGCAACTCAAGCGGAAGTCAATCCAGAAGAAGCTCGATGCGCCACCGCAGCGACCAGTGCAGAAGCAGAGGCTTAAGGCCAAATACTGGCGCAGGGAGCGAAATCGAACCAACCAGATCATACACATCATCAGCAAAAAGATAGCAGAAATTGCTGACCAAGAGCGAGTCGCAGTCGCGTTTGAGGGTATCAAAGGAATCCGCGGTTCGATGCGCTCAAAGCGGAAGTCGGAGAACGGCAAAGCTCTGCGGAAGGACATGCGGAGGCGGCTCAATCAGTGGCCGTTCAGAAAGCTCCAGTTCTACGCAGAGTACAAAGTGGCGCGGCAGGGCTTACCAACGGTGGAAGTGAGCAGCTACCGCAAGTCCAAGCTTTGCCCAATGTGTGGCCAGTATAATAGGCCGAATGGGCACGCCTACGGGTGCAAGGCCTGCGGGTTTGAGGCCAGCCGCCACCTAGTGGCGAGTTGGAACATAGCTAAGGATGGGGCGAGGCACGTCCCCGCCGACTGCTGGCAGATGCAGCCGATGGCGGAGCGGCTTGTAGCCGCCGAGAAACCATCGGTGGAGCCAGAAAGGATCCCGTTGCAGTTTGTTACGGGATTTTAGGACGGTCAGCCAGGCGGAGGACGCGCAGCTGACGTTCCGGGATCTGGTGATCAGATACCGCAGGGGCAGGATAGTTGGCATCACGGTGCTGGATTTCTCCCGGCGTGTTTTTCACCAAATTTAGTCGGTTGAACGCCTTCAGCAGCCGCGCTGAAAAGAATCGCTGATATTTATTTAGCGCGACTATCAATATTGGGGATGATTTTTGAAGACGGCGTTGATCGTGATCGACATGATCAAGGATTTTGTGACGGGGAAGTTTGGTTTCCCGGGAGCGGTGAAAATCGTGCCCGGGATACAGCGGCTCCTCGCCGCCGCCAGATCCCGCGGTGTTCCGGTGATCTACGCCTGCGATGCCCACTCTCCTGAGGATCCGGAGCTGCGCGTCTGGGGGGAGCACGCCATGGCCGGGACTGAGGGTTCTGAGGTGATTCCAGAGCTGAGGCCGGTTAAAGGGGATGTGGTGATGACCAAGCACACCTATGACGTCTTTCAGGCTCCGGGGCTGAAGAAGCTCCTCCGGAGAAAGGGCGTGGAGGAGCTGATCCTCACCGGGGTGGTCACCGAGATCTGCATCCAGCACTCTGCGGCCGGGGCCTTCTTCAACGGCTATCGGGTGATAGTGCCTGAGGACTGCGTGGCCTCACCCGATGCAAGGGCCAAGAGATATTCCCTGAACTACATGAGAAGGATCTACGGAGCACAAATCACAAATTCCCGGGAGATAATCAGGGGGTGGGAAAAATGAGGAAGTTCAACGTGGCCTCCGATGAGGAGATAAAGAGCGGCGGGACCACGGACATCTACTTCGTCCGGACGAGCCAGGTCCTGAGGGCGAAGGGCCTCGACGGGACCAGAGTGGTGGCGGAGGTGACGACGGGAGGGCTCCCGGAGAGATGGCCCTGGGGGGTCCTCTGCGGCCTGGATGAGGTGGCTGCTCTTTTTGAGGGCTGCCCGGTTGACGTTTATGCCCTGCCCGAGGGGACAATTTTTCGCCCGCAGGATCACTTCGGAAACAGATTGCCGGTGATGGTCATCGATGGCCCCTACGGGAAGTTCTGTGAGCTGGAAACGCCGCTGCTGGGGTTGATCTGCCAGGCCTCCGGTGTGGCCACGATGGCCGCCAGGCTGAGGAAGCTGGCGTGGGAAAAGCTGCTGGTCTCCTTCGGCATAAGGCGCGTTCATCCAGCGCTTTCCCCCATGATTGACCGGGCGGCCTACATCGGTGGCTTCGATGGCGTCTCCAGCCTCTCCGGGGCCAAGAAGATCGGGAAGGAGCCGATGGGCACCATGCCCCACGCGCTGATCGTCGTCTTCGGAGATCAGATGAAGGCCTGGAAGGCCTTTGACCAGGTGATTCCCCGCGAGGTGAAGCGGGTGGCGCTGGTGGACACCTACTTCGATGAGAAGGCCGAGGCCCTCATGGCGGCGGAAGCCTTGGGTGAAAATCTCTGGGGGGTCAGGCTGGACACTCCCAGCTCCAGAAGGGGTAACTTTTCCGAGATAGTTAAGGAGATCAGGTGGGAGCTGAACATCCGGGGCCACAAGAAGGTAAAGATCATCGTCTCCGGGGGGATAAACGACCAGAACATCAGCGAGCTGGTGAAGGCCGGGGTTGACGGCTTCGGGATTGGAACCTCCCTGAGCAATGCTCCGACGATAGATTTCGCGCTGGACATCGTCGAGATAAACGGGAGGCCCGTGGCCAAGAGGGGCAAGCTGGGCGGGAGGAAGCTGGTCTGGAGGTGCCGGAAGTGCCTGGAGGACGCGGTGTTGCCGGCGCGGGAGCGTCGGCCCCGCTGCCCCGTCTGCGGCGGGAGAACCTCACCGCTGCTGGTACCACTGATAAAGGAAGGAAAAATTGTTTCCGGGCAGGAATCCGTGGATGAGATAAGGTCTTATGTGCTGTCGCAGCTAAAGAAAATTCCAATGGTGGATTAGATGAACAAGGAGAGGAAGCGGCTGACCAAGGCGAAGAGAATTGTTGTCAAGATAGGCACGAGCAGCATCACCGATGAAAACCACCGGCTCGACCCGGAGAAGATCGGGAGGCTGGTGTCCAATGTGATGGGCCTGCGCGCGCGGGGCAAGGAGGTGATAATCGTCTCCTCCGGTGCCATCGGAGCCGGCGTGGGGCGCCTGAACCTCAGCGGCAGACCCAAGGAGATCTCCGCGCTACAGGCGACAGCAGCGGTGGGGCAGAGCATGCTGATGCAGGTTTATTCCAAGTACTTTGGTGAATACCAGCAGCCCGTGGCCCAGATCCTGCTGACGGCGGAGGACTTCAACGACCTCAAGCGCTACCGGAACTTCAAGAACATGCTGGCGACCCTGATGAGCTGGGGCGTGGTTCCGATAGTTAACGAGAACGACAGCGTGGCCTCCGAAGAGATAAAGCTGGGCGACAACGACATCCTTTCCGCCTACGTGGCCATAGGCGCCTCGGCCGACCTGCTGGTGATCCTCACCGACGTTGACGGCCTTTACATGGGATATTCCAAGGAGGGCAACCACGGCAGGATCATCAGGACGGTGAACGGAAGCACCAACGTTGAGCGCTATGTGGCTAAGGCCTCCCGAGGCTTCGGCGGCATGCTCACCAAGATCAAGGCGGCCCGAATGGCGACGAAGAAGGGCATTCCTGTGGTGATCGCCAGCAGCAGCGAGCCCCGCGTCCTAGAAAGGATTCTGGACGGAGAGGAGATCGGAACCATGTTTCTTCCGGAGAGAAAAAGATGAGCGATGTTTTTCAGAAGGCGGCGGCGGCTAGGAGGGCGGCCCTGAAGCTGGCCAACGTGACGACCGAGGTCAAGAACTCGGCCCTGCTTAAGATCGCCTCGGCCATCTTGAAGGAGAAGGAGGCCCTGTTGCGGGCCAATGCCAGGGATCTGAAGGCGGCCGAAGCCCTGCTGAGGAGGGGCAGGATAACAGCTGCCCTGGTTCAGAGGTTGAAGCTTTCGGAGGAGAAGTTGAGGGATATCGCCAAGATGGTTCAAAGCGTGGCCCAGCTGGCTGACCCGGTGGGGAGAACACTCTACGCCGTGGAGCTTGACCGCGGACTGGAGCTGTACAAGGTCTCCTGCCCCATTGGGGTCATCGGCGCGATATTTGAGTCCAGGCCAGATGTTCTGCCCCAGATCTCGGCTCTCTGCTTGAAATCAGGAAACGCGGTTGTGCTCAAGGGCGGTAGCGAGGCCAGATACTCCAACGAGGCCCTTTTTGAGGTGATACGCGGGGCCAGCGAGGAGGCCGAAATTCCCCCCGGCTGGATCCAGCTCATCGAGGCAAGGAGCGAGGTCAGGGAGCTGTTGAAGCTGGACGAGCTGATCGACCTCCTCGTCCCCCGGGGGAGCAAGGAGTTCGTGAAGTACATTCAGGCCCACACCAGCATCCCCGTTCTGGGCCACGCCGAGGGGCTCTGCCACATCTACGTCGACGCCGACGCCGACATGGAGAAGGCCCTGAGGGTTTGTTACGATGCCAAGGTGCAGTATCCGGCCGTGTGTAACGCGGTGGAGACCATCCTGGTGCACAGCAGCATCGCGGAGAGATTTCTGAGGGAGCTGGGCCGGCTCTATGCCGAGGCCGGGGTGGAGATCAGGGGCGACGAAAGGGTGAGGAAAATCCTGCCCTGGGCTAAACGGGCCACGGAGAAGGACTGGCGAACCGAATATCTGGACCTGATTGTTTCGATTAAGGTCGTTGACAGCGTTCAGGAGGCGATTGACCACATCAACACCTACGGTTCCAAGCACACCGACGCCATCGTAACCGAGAACGGGAAAAACGCGCTTCTCTTTCTCTCCGAGGTTGATTCCTCCAGCGTGATGCTCAACGCCTCGACCAGGTTCAGCGATGGCTACCGCTATGGCCTCGGGGCAGAGGTCGGAATCTCCACGGGCAAGATCCACGCCCGGGGCCCGGTGGGGCTGGATGGGTTGACCACCTCCAAGTACTATTTGCTCGGTCGTGGACACGTTGTGGCGGATTACCTGGGACCGGGGGCCAAGCCTTTTACCCACCGCCCGTTGAAGAGGGAATGGCTCGATGTCAAAAGGAAGCTTTAGAGGTCGATGGTGTTGAAGTTCCGGAAGGTTGTGGTCGGGGGGACGTTTGATTTTCTCCACAACGGTCATCTCGCGATCATCTCCAAGGCATACGAGGTTGGCGAGAGGGTGACCATAGGCATCTGCTCGGACGAGATGCAGCAGCTGCTCATGAAGGACTCGGCGGGCATTCAGCCCCTGGCCATCAGGTTGTGGCGGCTCCTCAACGAGCTGCACAGCCGGGGCTGGCTGGGGCGCACGGAGATAAACATCCTCTCGGATCCCTATGGCACCGCGGTCACCGACAGAAACATCGATGCAATTGTCGTCAGCCCGGAGACCAGGGCCAGGGCCGAGGAGATAAACAGGATCAGGATCTCAAGGGGCATGAATCCCCTGGAAATAGTGGAGATTCCCTTTGTGCTGGCTGAGGATGGTCGGCCCATCTCGTCGATTAGAATCCGCTACGGTGAGATAGATCTCCACGGCAAAAAACTGGACCATTCAAAGACTGAAATTTGAAAACGGATGACTTTAAATTTTGCCCAAGACAACGTTTAAGCGCGATGGTAAATCGTGGTGAATTTATGCATCCCTCCAAGGACATCGTGGGCACAAGGGGGAAAGAACTCAGCGGCCGAAAAATTGTCCTCGGCATCACGGGCAGCGTTGCCGCGGTCAAGTGCCCTGAGCTGGCCCGGGAGCTCATGCGGCACGGGGCAGAGGTGCGCGTCTGCATGTCCCCGCGGGCAAGGGAGCTGATAACCCCCCAGCTGATGCACTGGGCCACCGGAAATGATGTCATTGTCGAGTTGACCGGTAAACTGGAGCACGTGGAGCTGGCGAACTGGGCTGATTTGATCCTGGTTGCTCCCGCCACCGCCAACACCATCAGCAAGGTGGCCTGCGCCATTGACGATACACCGGTGACCTCGGTGGTCTCGGTGGCGCTCGGCCTGAAAAAACCCGTGGTGCTGGTCCCGGCCATGCACGCGTCGATGTTTGCTCACGAACTCTTTCAGCAGAACCTGGCGAAGCTCCGCTCGGCTGGGGTGCAGCTCCTGGGCCCGAGGATGGAGGAGGGTCGGGCGAAAATAGCTGAAGTGGCGGAGATCGTCCAGTTTGTCATCGGGGCCCTGGGGCCGAAGGACATGGCGGGCAAGCGGGTGTTGGTCACGGCTGGCCCCACCATCGAGCCCATCGACCCGATCAAGATCATCACCAACAGGAGTTCCGGAAAGATGGGACTGGCCGTGGCAAGCGCGGCAGCGGCCAGAGGCGCCAAGGTTGTCTTGATCTACGGTCCCGGCACCGAGACGCCGCCGGCCGGGGTGGAGGTCATCAGGGTGGAGACAACGCAGGAGATGCGTGACGCCTTTGTTAATGAGTTGCGGGCGCAGCCCGACATCGTGGTCTCCGCGGCGGCGCCCCAGGATTTTGTGGTGGAGAAACCGTTCCAGCGCAAGCTCAGGCACACGGAGCCGTTGACGCTCAGGTTGGTTCCCGCCCCCCGCGTCCTCTCCGGTGTGCGAGAGTTATCGCCCCGGTCCTATGTGGTCGGTTTCAAGACGGAGCATGGGGTCAGCGACGAGGAACTCCGCCGCGCCGCCGAGGCAAAGCTGGACGAAGGACTTGACATGGTCGTGGCGAACGACGTGAGTCGTCCGGGCGCCGGCTTTGGCACGGACACGAACGAGGTTTTGATCGTCACGAGATCGGGTTCGAGAAAGATGAAGGCCACCAAGGCGGAGATCGCCGGAGTGATTTTGGACTTAGCCCTGGGTGAACTGCGCTGAAAGCTGGTGATCAGGCTGGCCGGGTCCTTAAAAACAGGAACACGGCGCTCAAGCGCCTCGACCTTTGTTCCGGCGCACATTTCCGGTTTCTTCCAGCCCTGTGATGCCGCCGCGCCGGAAATGATGGGCTCCCGGAATGGCGGCCCCTGCCTGGACCTCGGGGTGGTGACCAAGGTTGGCGTTGAGATTTCCAACCGGACCAGCCTGAGTGTTTTCATCAATGGCAGGCCGGCGCCGGAGGCCAGGACCACTCTGGCGGCGGCGAGACAAATCCTGGGCCTGGTGCCCGGGAGCTTCAGGGTGAGGGTGGATCACCTCTGCCAGATCCCGATCGGTTCCGGTTACGGGGCGAGCGGGGCGGGAGCCCTGGGGACAGCCATTTCTCTGGCCGAGGCCCTGGGGCTGCGCGTTCCCAGGGACAGGCTGGTGACCGCCGCACATGTGGCCGAGGTCCTCTGCTACACGGGCCTCGGTGACGTGGGCGCACAGGCTTTCGGGGGCCTAGTCATCGGCCTTGAGCCGGGGGCGCCGCCGTATGGAAAGTGGAGAAGGATCCCGGTCCCGCGGGGAGTTCGAGTGATTTGCGCCACTCTGGGCCCCATCCCCTCCAAGAAATTTCTGAGCGATGGTGATTTCAGAAGGCGCGCCAGCGAGATAGGTTCCCTGGCCCTCAAGAGAGTTCTGAAACAGCCGGACATCCGGGGTTTCGTTGCCGCCTCGAAAGCCTTTGCGGAGAATCTCGGACTTCTCGACGAGGAACTCCTGGAGCTTGTCAACCTAGCCGAAAAAGCCGGGGCAATCGGCGCCAGCCAGGTCATGATTGGCCGCTCGGTTTTTGCCCTCGCCACCGGTAAAAAGGTCGAGGCGGTGAAGAAGGCTTTTTTAGAGGTCCTGAAGCCGGAGGCACTCATGGTGGCCCAAATTTATCAGGGAGCAAGATCCCCCCGTTCCGGATCGGTTGGCCGAGGTTAGAAAGTTTCTTGGTGGGTTCTCTCCCGCAGCGGTGTCCTGGGGGTTGGTTTCGGCTTTTCCCGGGGTTTACCGATGGGGATCATTATCAGCGGCCTGACCCCTGCAGGAGCTTTTATGGCCTCGGCGGCGGCGCTTTCGTCAAAGGCTCCAACCCAGCAGGTGCCGTAGCCCAGGGCGTAAGCCGCAAGGTGGATGTTTTGCGCGGCGGCCGCGGTGTCCTGGATGCAGTAAAGGGTCCTGCCCCTTTCCCCATAGCGGCTGGCGGTCCTGTTGACGTCCGCGCAGATCACGATGACCACAGGGGCCTCGGCCAGGAAACTCTGCCCGCGGGCGGCCTGGACCAGCTTCTGTTTTATTTTCTGGTCCCTGACGATGACGAATTCCCACGGCTGGCAGTTTCCCGCGCTGGGCGCGGAAATTCCAGCCTCCAAAATTTTTTCCAGGTCGGCATCACTGATCGATTCCGGTTTAAAGCTGCGGATGCTCCTTCTACCCTTTATCGCCTCAAAGACGTCCATTCTTTCGCCGAAGTTATTTTATAAAAAGAATATTAAAGATTTTTTGGTGGTCGTGATGATAGAATCCTCTGAGCTGGACTGGATCGTTCAAAAGACGGCCGAGTTCCTCGCCGACAAGGTCAAGGACGGCCCCCTGACCGATCGAGACATCAACTTGGCCTTTGAGATCTTCGCCCGGCCGAGGCTTGAGAGCCTGAGCTCTTCCTTCGAGAGCGACCTGGAGCGCATGCAGGCCCGCGACCTCATCATGATGAAACTCAACGACCGGGCCAAGCAACTGAACGCCGAGTTCTGGAAGAAAACGGAGTAACGATCGACAGGGTCCTTTCAGGTGGAAAGGCACACGGATGAGATTTCTTAAGGTGATTGAGGGCCTCCAGCGGTTGAGATGGCAGCGCTGAAAAGTTTACACCCTCTCTGCCGGTCCCGACTAGATGAGCAGCAGCGGCTTCCCCGTCCACAACCAGAACACTATCAGCAGGCAAATGATGGCAATGAGGAACAGCCCGAGGCCCCACTTCCTCGCCTGTGCCTTTATACAAATGTACCCGAAGATTCCGGTGGCGCCTATGACCGCGACCAGCACAATCGTCAGGATGACCTGCGCGGCCAGCTTGACCAAGCCACTGCCGAGCAGAAATCCGATGAGCGGCAGGACGACGACCAGGAAGACAACGATGCCCAGCAGATAGGTCGCCCGCACTTTTTCACCAATGCCCTTTAGGTGCGGTTCTTTTAAAAGTTAATGTAATAGCAGTAGGGGTGGAACATGCCCAGACTGGCGGTGATCAGACAGGACTTCTGCCAACCGAAGAAATGCTCGCTGGAGTGCTATCGCTACTGTCCCGGCGTCAGGACCGGAGATGAAACGATTCTAATCGACGAGAAGACGGGCAGGCCGACCATCTCGGAGCAGCTGTGCAGCGGCTGCGGGATCTGCGCGCACAAGTGCCCCCTGAGGGCGATTTACATCATCAATCTCCCCAGCGAGCTGGAGGGACGCTGCGTCCACCGCTATCAACCGAACGGCTTTGCCCTGTTTGAATTGCCGATACCGCGGGCGGGCAGCGTCACCGGGCTGGTCGGTCAGAATGGCGTGGGGAAGACGACGGCCCTTCAGATTCTGGCGGGGAGGCTCAGGCCCAACCTCGGCAAGGAGGAGGCGACCCAGGAGGAGTTGATGGAGTTCTTCAAGGGGTCAGAGTTGCAGAATTACTTCAGAAAGATCGGGGAAATGAAAGTGGTTTACAAGCCCCAGGCGGTTGACGATTTACCCAAGGCCGTCAAAGGGAAGGTTCAGGATCTTCTGGAAAAGGTAGACGAGCGCGGTGTGGTAAAGGAGCTGATCCGTTCCCTGGAACTGAGCGATTTTCTCAACCGGGAGGTGAAGACGCTGAGCGGCGGTGAGATGCAACGGCTGGCCATAGCAGCCGCCGCGTCCCGGGAGGCCGATGTTTATTTCTTTGACGAGCCGAGTTCCCACCTCGATGTTTACCAGCGTCTGAACGCGGCGGCGGCGATCCGCTCCCTGGCCGCGGCGGGAAAGGCGGTTTTGATTGTGGAGCATGATCTGGCAATGCTGGATTACGTTTCCGACTACGTTCACGTCCTCTACGGCAGGCCAGGGGTCTACGGCGTTGTCTCCTCCCCGCGTGGCGTCAGGGTTGGAATCAACGTCTTTCTCGATGGTTATCTTCCCGAGGAGAACATCATGTTCCGGCGGGAGCCCATAAAGTTTGAGGTGCGGCCGCTCTCAAAAGCCGAGGTCGGCGGCAGGCTGCTGCTGAGCTATCCCAAGCTGGTCAAGGTTTTCAAGGGCTTCCGGTTGGAGGTCTCTCCGGGTGATATCTATGCCGGTGAGGTGGTGGGGATTGTGGGCCCGAACGCGGTGGGGAAGACCACCTTTGTCCGCATTCTCGCCGGGGAAATCGCACCCACTTCCGGAAAGCTTGATTTCAACCTGAGGGTTTCACACAAGCCCCAGTATCTGCGGGTGGATTTCGAGGGCACGGTTGAGGCTTGGCTTCACCAGCAGCTGGGTGATTTCGACCCCTCCTTCACCCCGGAGATCCTGCAGCCGTTGGAGGTCGAGCCGCTGATGGAAAGGGAGCTGAAAAGCCTGAGCGGCGGGGAACTGCAGCGGGTCTGCATCGCGGCATGTCTGGGGCGGCAGGCCGACCTCTATCTGCTTGACGAGCCCAGCGCCTATCTGGATGTGGAGCAGCGCCTGAGCATGTCCAAGTGCATCAGGAGGACGATGGAGAAAAGGGAGGCGGCGGCCTTTGTCGTCGATCACGATGTGCTCAGCATCGACTATCTCTCGGACCGAATATTGGTCTTCACCGGGGAGCCCAGCAGGGAGGGCAGGACGCACGGCCCCCTGAAGATGCGCGAGGGCATGAATCTTTTTTTGAAGCATGTGGGGGTGACCTTTCGAAGGGACCCGCAGACGGGACGGCCCAGGGCCAACAAGCCCGGCAGCGCCTTGGATCGGGAGCAGAAGGCAAAGGGCGAGTACTTTTATCTTTGTTGACAAAATTAAGGTGATGGTATGGGAGTCGCTGAGGACATCAACTGGCTGAAAGCCGACGAGGACGGTGTCGGGAAGGTCTTCACCATTATCGCGAGCAAAGGGGGTCTAAAGCTGCGCGAGCTTAAGGAGCTTTACGGCTCCGAGGATTGGTGGCCGGTGAAGGCGTACGTCAGCTCCTTGATCGCCAGAGGCCTGGTGGCGGAAATGGAGGGCATTTACCGGCTGACCGAAGATGGTAAAAAGGTCTTTGAAAGTTTCAAGGCGATGGAGGTCGTCAAGGCGATCTAGGTCGAGATATCCGAGATGTTCCCTCCCTTCAACAGGACAAATTTGTGCTTTATCGGCCCCTTCTCCGTGAGCTCCTCGGTTTCCTCCAGGATGATGTTCATGTGTTCGTCGTAGTTTGTCAGCCTGCCACGGAACCTTCGACCGTCCTTGGCGGTGGCGGTGATTACTGTGTTGAGAAATTTCTCCATTCCGGCAATGGTCACAGTTTCCTGAGACTCTGCGTCCTCTTCCATAGAACCCATCAAATAATGAGGAGGCACCGCCTAAAATATTGTTCTCTGGGCAGTTTGCCGGGGGAGCAATACTTTCGGCGACCCCCCTCATCAAAAAACGCTTGAATCACGAGGGCGAGGGATTGAACAAAGAGGGATGATGGAAATGGTTGAACTTGAAGAACTTGAGGGAGTTGGCCCGGCGATTGCCGAGAAGCTGCGCTCAGCGGGTTATGACTCCATCGAAAGCATCGCGGTAGCCACTGCGGGCGATCTGATGGAAGCGGCCGAGATTGGGCTGAGGGTGGCAATGAAGGTGATAAATTCGGCGCGGGAGGCGTCGAAGATGGGCTATGAAAAAGCCCTAGAGGTCCTGGAAAGGCGAAAGCACCTCGGCCGCATCACCACCGGCAGCCAGCTTCTGGACAAAATAATTGGCGGAGGAATCGAGACGCAGGGGGTGACCGAGTTCTTTGGCGAGTTCGGTTCGGGGAAATCTCAGATTGCCCACCAGCTCTGCGTTAACGTGCAGCTTCCGCCGGAGCAGGGTGGGCTCAGCGGTAAGGCGGTTTACATAGACACGGAGAACACCTTCAGGCCGGAGAGGATCTCGCAGATGGCGATGGCTCTGGGAGAGGATCCCCAGAAAATCCTTGACGGCATCTACGTGGCCAGGGCACACACGACTGACCACCAGATGCTTCTGGCTGAAAAGGCTGCCGAGATCGCCAAGAATGACGGCGTCAGGCTGCTGGTGATTGATTCGTTGACGGCGCTCTTCCGCACCGAGTATTGCGGGAGAGGGGCTCTGGCGGAGCGACAGCAAAAGCTGGGTCGCCACATAGCGGAGCTTCACAAGCTGGCGGAGCTCAACGACATGGCTGTCTTCGTAACCAATCAGGTGCAGGCCAGGCCGGATGTTTTCTTCGGAGATCCTACAAAGCCTGTGGGCGGCCACGTGCTGGGTCACGCAGTCACCGCCCGCGTGTACCTCAGAAAAGGCAAGGCCAACATGCGAACGGCGCAGCTGGTAGATCATCCCGGGCTGCCACCTGAGAGCGCGACGTTTCAGATAACTGAGGCCGGCATACGGGACTGAAATGTCGGAACGCGCCTGGTAATTTTGAGCCGGTAGCGCTGGATCAGCATCTTCCATGGATAGGCGATTGCCTTAGCGAGGCGTCTCAGGTTCACCTCCATTATCCTTTTGAAAGCAGCCGCGCTTATGCTATTGGTGATCCTTTGGGGTTCAAGCTGGAGGCGCAGGGGCTGGAGATTGAGCTTGGCATCAAGCCCGCCGGCGGAGTCTACATTCACGAGGAGATAATCCCGCGGATGCTGGATCAGCTAATTTTGGATATCAAGCAAAACAACGAGGTCAGGAACCCGCTTATCGTGGACCGAAACACCTCAGTGGTGCTTGACGGCATGCATCGGGTGGCCGCCCTCCAGAGGCTGGGCTGTCGCTATCTGCCCGTCTGCCTGGTCGACTACAGCAGCCCGAGGATTCAGGTCGGCTGCTGGTACCGCGTGATTCAGGACTGGGTCAGTGATTCGTTTCTGCTGGAAATTTTTCGATCCCTGGGACTGAGCATTGAACCCTCCTCATTTGAAGCGGCCCTCAAGGAACTTGAAGCCAGGAAAGCCACGGCGGCGCTGTTCACGATGAAGAGCTGCTATCTGGTCAGGGCGCCGAAGACCGACATCGTGGAGAGCTACAGGTGGATCAAACGCTTCGAAGCCGCCGCCGAGGGAGAGGGCCTGCACATAAGCTATGAAATGGAGCATGATGCCGAGTGGCAGGTCAGGTCGGGGAAAGCCCCCGCGGCCCTGCTAGTTCCCCGGACCACCAAGGAGGAGGTTGTTCAGACTGCCTTGTCCGGAGAAGTTTTCACGCACAAGACGACTCGGCACATCCTGCCCGCCCGGCCAGTCAACGTCAATGTTCCTCTCAGCTGGCTGACGGGGGAAAAACCAATGGAAGAGGTGGAGAGGCTTTTGGTGGAGTATCTCTCAGGACGGAAGGTGGTGAGGCTTTCCAAGGGCAGTGTCTTTGACGGTAGGCGTTACGACGAGGAACTTCTGGTTTTCAGGTGAAGCCATTGGCAGGCAAAAAGTTTGTGATCGTGGTCGGGGACGGGATGGCCGATTACCCCGTCGAGGAGCTTGGTGGAAGGACCCCCCTGGAGGTGGCGGAGAAGCCCAACATGGATCTCTTGGCCAGAGAGGGCAAGGTCGGCTTGATCAGGACGATTCCCCGGGGAATGTCGAAGGATTCGGCCGTTGCCAACCTTTCCATCCTGGGCTACGATCCGAGGAAATGCTTCACGGGGAGGGGCCCCCTTGAGGCCGGCTCCATGGGCGTTTTCCTTGGCCCCAATGACGTCGCCTTCCGGTGCAACCTAGTGACGGAGAGGGAGGGCAGGCTCGTCGATTACTCCGGTGGCTGCATCACCACTGAAGAGGCCGCGGAGCTCCTCAGCGAGCTGCAAAAACAGGGCTTTGGTGAGTTCCACCTGGGAATAAGCTACCGGCATATCTTTGTGCTGCGGAATGCCCGGGTCAGCGAGGGGTGTTCTCCTCCCCACGACATCATCGGCGAGCCAATAGCGAAACACCTCATCAAGTCCCGGGACAGGATTTCCCTTCGCCTGAACGAGTTCATGCTGGCATCAAGGCAAATCCTTTCCCAGCATCCCGTCAACCAGAGGCGGCTGAAGCTCGGCAAGAACCCGGCCAACATGATCTGGCTCTGGAGCCCGGGCAAACGTCCCGATCTGGAGCCATTTGAGAAAAAGTATGGGATCAAGGGCGCCATCATTTCCGCGGTGAATGTGATCAACGGCATTGGGGTTTGGGCGGGGATGGAGGTCATCAAGGTTCCGGGAGCGACGGGTTACTACGATACCAACTATGAGGGCAAGGCCGATTACGCGCTGAAGGCGCTGAAGGCCAATGACCTGGTCTTCATCCATGTTGAGGCACCAGACGAAGCCGGTCACGCGGGCGACGTTGAGCGGAAGATAAAGGCCATTGAGGATCTGGACAGAAGGCTCCTGGGCAGGATAGTGAGGAAGGGAAGGGATGCAGCCGTGGCTGTCCTGCCTGACCATCCCACCCCGGTGACGGTCAGGACGCACGTCTCTGACCCGGTTCCATTTGCGGTGTTTGTTCCCGGCGGAGAAGGCGACGGGCTCAGGTTCACCGAGGCGGAGGCCAAGCGCGGCTCGCTGGGTTTGGTGCAGGGGCCAAGGTTCATGAAATTATTTTTGTCGCTGGGCTCGGCTCCCTGAGTGTCTTTCTCAGCAGGACCATTGCCGCGGCCTGGGCAGTTATGGAGAACCCCACCGCGACCAGGGCTAAATTGTTGTCCATCAGGAAGCCGAAAACGGCGCCGCTTATGAGGAAGCCAAAGCCATAAAGGGTGTGGAAGATTCCGTAGGCCGATCCCCTGACCTCGGCTGGCGTGAGGTCCGCCACTGCCGCCCTGTAGATGGACTCGTGCATTCCGAAGATTGCTCCAAAGAAAATTGCCGAGAGGATGACGAACTCCAGCCCGCCGAGGAAGATCAGGGAGGAGGGAATTACCGAGAGGGCAAAGGGCAGGTAGAGAAGCTTCCTGCCCATCCGGTCGTAGAGATAACCGGCCAGTGGTGCCGCCGCGGCGTCGACGGCCTGGGTGAGCAGATAAATGAGGGCCACTATCCAGGGCAGGACCTCAGGCGAGGCCCGGTACAATATCAGCCCGATGGAGACCAGCCCCGCCGCGTTCAAGGCCACCGCGGCTGAGTAGGTGGCCAGTTCACCAGGCAGCTGTTTGAGGCCGGTTCTTTTCGTGGTCATGGCCGGTAGTGGGATCAGCGGCCTGAGTTTGAGGTAGCTCCAGAGAAGGGTGATTACCATGAGGAGATAGGGGACAAAAAGGAAGGAGAAGGCAGCGCTGAAATTCCCACCGGAAGTGAACAATATCGCGGCGACCAATGCCGGCCCGGTTATCGCCCCGATCTGGTCCAGCAGCTCATGGATGCCGAAGGCCTTGCCGCTTCCTATTCCTCTGGTGGCATAGGAGAATACGGTGTCCCGGGCCGGTGACCTCACGGCCTTGGATAACCTTTCCATCAGAACCAGGATGACGGCTAGGGGCCAAGCGCCGGCAAAGGCGAGCAGGGGCACGGCGATGAGGAGAGAATAGCCCAGGATGAAGATCGTCCAGTAAGACCTGGTTCGATCGGAGAGAAACCCGAAGACCATCCTCAGGGCGTAGCCGAGGAACTCCCCGGCGCCGAGGACCAGCCCCACGATGAAAGCCGAGGCGCCGAAGCTGAGCAGAAAGGGCGAGATGATGCTCCTCGATCCCTCGTAGATGATGTCCCCGAAGAGGCTGATGAGGCCAAAGATGATTATGCTTATCGCGGCTACCCTTTTGGGCTGCATGACTATCCGCCGAAGAAGGTTGGACGCAGCGACAGCAGGCGGTTCATCGCCAGAGGCCTGAAGGGCATCCCCCTCGTCTGCTTTTTGATCTCCGCCGAGAGTTCCTTCACCGTCAGCGGCTTTAGTTCCTTTTCACCCCGGACTCTGACGGGAATTTTCTCCAGCTTTGTTTCCTTGTCGCCGATCACGACCACGTAGGGCACCCACTCCCGCTCGGCGTCCCTCACCTTCTTTGAGACGGATTCCTCCCGATCATCTATGTCGACCCTTATCTTGGCCTTCTCAAGCTCGGAGGAGATCCTCCGGCAGAAATCCAGGTGCCGGCTGGCGAGAGGCACCAGTCTCACCTGGGTTGGTGAGAGCCAGAGGGGCAGGCGCGGCGCCTTGCCGGCCATCTGGGCCTTGGCTGCCTCCTCGAGTATTGCGTAGATCCACCGCTCTATGGAGCCGATGGAGGAGTGCAGGATCACACAGCCGCGTTTTTCCCCCTTTTCGTCAATGTAGTGAATGCCGTAGCGCTCCGAGTCCTCCAGATCCAGCTGGATCGTGGAGAGCTGGGCATTTCCGCCGACGGAGTCGATCATCTGAAACTCATGTTTGAGAACCCAGTAGTGCTTGCGTTCGGTGAGCAGCTCGATCAGGGCCGGGCGTTTGACCAGCCTGAGCAAGCGGACGATAAAATCCCGGTTTTGGCGGTAGAAGTCCTCCACCACCCGGAAGACGACAGCGTAGTCCACCCCCATCGAGCCAACCATTTTCACATAAATTTTGAAGAGCCTCTCGTACTCCTCCAGGCCTTGATCCAGGTCCCGGCAGAAGCAGTGTATGTCGGGCATGGTGAAGGCCCTGAGGCGCTTCAGCCCCACGGTCTCCCCACTCTGCTCCAGCCGGTAGGAAGGGGAGAGCTCGAACACCCTGACCGGCATCTGTTTGTAGGTCATCAGGGTGCTCTTCATCATCTTAAACAGGCCGAAGTCACCGGAGAACCGCAGGATGAGGGTTCGGTTGGGCAGCTTGATCTTGTAGTCCTTTTGCAAGAACCTGGCCGCCTGTTCAGCGATGTCGGGTTCGTCGGCGCGGTAGAGCACGGGCGTCTCTATTCTGAGGGCACCAATCTCAGCAGCGATTTTTGAGGCGAAGTCCTCCAGCAGCCCCTTGACGAGGGCGCCGTTGGGGTAAAAGCGAAAGTGGCCGGTATCGCTGGCGGGCTCGTAGTCCACCAGCTCCAGGCGCCGCATCAGCTTGATGTGGGCCGGCTCTTCCCCCGACTTTTGTCCCAACACCTCACTCAGGATATACTGTTTCAGCACCGGGGCCTTCAACAGCGGCGGGCATGATTCTAATTTCGACTTATCCAGATCATGCTCTTCCCCCTCTGGAGTGAGAACGATCAGCCGGCTGGGTGCGGCCTCCGTGACAGTCTCCTCGATTTCCCGGGCCTCAGCGGTGATGGTGCGCGAGAGTTCTGATAGCGGGTGTCCCTTGCAGCTTATGGTGAATGCCTTGTACCAGCCAAAGGGCAGCCGGTGAACCTCAAACCCCATTTCCCGGAGCCGGGCGGCGGCGGCGTCGAGCAGCTTGACGGCTCCTTTTGGTGAGGCAAGTGAAGAGCTCAGGTGAGCGTAGGGGTAAATGGCAATCCTTCGGGCCTCAACTTTTCGGGCAACGTCGGAGATCTCCGCGGCGGCATTTTTCGCCACTTGTTCGATGTTTTCCTCATCAGCTTCTTCCGCGGCTGAGAAGACGACGAGCACATCGTTCAGCTGTCCTGAATGCTGTTCAGGTTTAAGCTCCTCGGCCACCGGCGTCCGTTGTTTTACCTCGAAGCGAAGGTAGTCGGCGTGTATCAGCAGCAGTTGCAAGCCAACACCGCGGGAACTTGAGTTTGTGAATTTAATAATTTATCGTTTTAAAATCGCGGAGGCAGATGTTTAAACGGGAAAAGTAGAGCTTGGTTGGTGCCGATGAAAAGATTCTGCTACAGATGCGGTGCTCTGGAGGACGAGGCCGGGCCGTTGATCCAAGGGCTGTGCCAGCGCTGTTTTTCTGAGGTACCGCTGTTGCAGCTGCCGGCGGAAGTCGAGGTTGTCCTTTGCAAGAGATGCGGCGCCGTCAGGATCGGCCGGCAGTGGCAGCTTCAATCGTCGGGGGCATCTGTTGAAGATGCGGTCAGACAGGCTGTTCTCCATGTCGTTCGGGTGACCCGAGACACCGAAGCCGGGAGAAAATTTCTCAGGCCGGAGGAAGCCGGCGTCCAGGTCGAGGTTAATCCCCGCCTTAAGGAGGGCCTGGTGGATGTCAGGGCTTCGGGAAGGGTTCATCACCTCCAGGTTAACCCCAAGGTTGAGGAGGCCACCTTGAAATTGAACCTGAAATACACCACTTGTAACCTGTGCAGCCTGAAAAGGGCCCGGCACTATGAGGCCATTTTACAATTGCGCGATTTTCCGTCAAGAGAGACGCGGCTCCGGGTCCAGGAGGAGATGGAGAGGCTCGCTGCTCAGTCAAGTAAGGTCAAACCCGGGAATTTCATCGCCGAGGTCAAGGAGCATCACGGTGGGCTTGATTTTTACTTGAGTTCGGTGAGCCTTGCCCGAATGATGGCGGCCCGGCTGAAGGAAAGTTTTGGGGCCACCACGGTTGAGAGCGCTAAGCTCATCGGGCAGACAAAGAACGGGCGGAGGAAATACCGGGTTTCCATACTGGCCAGGTTTAAGTAATATAAAGCAGGGAATTAATAACTTTATAACTGATGTCCATGGTCGAAATGACGGGAGCCAAGGCGCTTTTTGAGGCCCTGAAGGCGGAAGGGGTAAGGGACATCTTCGGCATTCCCGGTGGAGCCATGATACCAGTTTACGATGCACTTTACGATGAGCCAGAGATCCGCCACATATTGACCAGGCATGAGCAGGCGGCGGCGCATGCGGCTGACGGCTATGCCCGGGCCACAGGAAAACCGGGCGTCTGTTTCACCACCTCTGGTCCTGGTGCAACCAATCTGACTACGGGAATACTGACTGCCTATATGGACAGTTCTCCCGTGGTCGCCATCTCCGGTCAGATGCCGAACTCGGTGCTGGGTAGCGATGCCTTCCAAGAAGCCGACATGCTGAGCATCATGCTGCCGATAACCAAGCATAACTTTATCATCCGCCACGTCACTGAACTGCCTGCCATCATCCGGCTCGCCTTCAAGACGGCGACGACCGGGAGGCCGGGACCGGTGCACATTGATCTCCCCAAGGATGTCCAAGTAAGCAAGGCGGATCTGAAAATTCCGGCCGAGGTGAATTATCACAAGAAGATAAAGCTGGATCCCGACCCTGAGGATATCAGGAAGGCCGTCAGGATGCTGGTGGACGCCGAGCAGCCCGTGATCTACGCCGGCGGCGGGGTCATTTGGTCCTCAGCTTCGGCAGAGGTGGTTACCCTGGCTGAGATGTTGGGAGCCCCCGTGGTCACCTCTTTGATGGGCAAGGGGGTGATCCCCGAGGACCATCCTCTGGCGCTCGGCATGCTCGGCATGCACGGGAGGATGGCGGCCAACCTTGCCGTGAGCGAGTGCGATGTCCTGCTGGGGGTGGGCGTCAGATTCAGCGATCGAGCTACTGGTGATGTTCGTCACTTTGCTTCGCGGGCCAAGATCATTCACATCGACATTGATCAGGTGGAGCTGGGGAAGAACGTTCGCGTGGACCTGCCGATACTCGGCGACGCCAAGCGATCGCTTGCCGCGATAATTGAGGGAATCAAGCTGCAAGTGAAAAAGGGGAGGACCAGCGACTGGCTCCAGAGGGTGAAGAGGATGCGCGAAGAGCTGGCCCCGCGGATGGACTATGATGAGGTCCCCACAAAACCTCAGCGCGTGATCAAGGAGATAATGAGTGTGCTCAATGAAGACGCGATAATAGTGACCGAGGTGGGGCAGTGCCAGATGTGGGCGGCTCATTTCTATGTGGTCAAAAAACCGAGACACTTCATCTCTTCGGGAGGCCTGGGCACAATGGGGTTTGGTTTCCCCGCCTCCATGGGCGTCAAAATTGCCCGCCCGGAATGCGATGTGGTCACCATAGCCGGTGATGGCAGCTTCCTCATGAACTCTCAGGAGCTGGCCACGGTCGTGGAGAATAAGATAAACGTGGTCTCCTGCATCTTCAACAACCGCTACTTGGGGATGGTCAAGCAGTGGCAGGATCTATTTTATCAGAAGCGGCGATGTGGTGTTTATTTGGGAAACGTGCCCGATTTCGTGAAGCTGGCCGAGGCCTACGGTGCCTGGGGCGATCGCGCGACCAGGCCCAGCGAGATTGCACCGAAGCTGAGGGAAGCGCTGAAGTGCGGAAAGCCAGCGATCCTTGACATACCGATAGACCCCGATGAGCATGTTCTTCCCATGGTGCCCGCAGGGGGAAGGCTTGATGAACCGATACTTACCTAGGTGTTTGAAATGAAGACGCGAATGTTTTCGGTGCTTTGTCAGAACGTCCCCGGGGTCATGATGAGGATCTCCCGATCTTTTACCCGGAGGCAGATTAACCTGGATTCCATCACCGTGGGGATTGAGCCCTCCGGCCTGGCCAGGGTTATCCTGACCTTTAAGGCCGACGATCGCCTGGCGGAGTTCATGCGCCGGGTCCTAGCTCGAGCCGAGCCGATAATAGACGTGGAGGTGATTGATCCGGAGCGCAGCATTGCCCGTGAGATAGCGCTGCTGAAGACGAAAAAACTTGATGAAGAGCAACTCTGGAAGGTGGTGGAGCTGGTCGAGAGGGCCGGGGGCAAGGTGCTGGAAAACAAGGGAAACGTCTTGATCGTGGAGTTGAGCGGCAGCCATGAACATATAGAGAAGGTGATCACCGAGCTGGGCCCGGATATCCTCAAGGAGGTCGCCCGCTCGGGTCAGGTTCTTATATCCCGGGAGACAAGTTAAAGGGAATAACATGGTGAAGATATATTACGATAAGGATGCGGATCTAGCCCCGCTGAAGGGAAAGACGATCGCGATCATTGGCTACGGGAATCAGGGGCAGGCCCAGGCCAAGAACCTCAGGGATTCCGGCTGCCGGGTGATCATCGGTAGCCGAAAGGGTGCCAGCTATGAACAGGCGAAGAAGGATGGTTTTGAGGTCCTCGACATCGCTGAGGCCGCCAAACGGGCAGACATAGTTCACATCTTGATCCCGGATGAATATCAGGCGGAAGTTTATCGGGAGCAGATTCAACCCCACCTCACCGCGGGCAAGGTGCTTTGCTTCAGCCACGGTTTCAACATCCATTTCAAGCAGATAGTGCCGCCGAAGGACGTGGACGTGATCATGATCGCCCCCAAGGCTCCGGGGGCAATGTTGCGGCAGATGTACGAGAAGGGTTCCGGGACGCCGGGGCTGCTTGCGGTGGAGCAGGATGCCAGTGGAAAGGCGAAGAAGATAGCCCTGGCCATGGCCAAGGGCGTGGGACTGACCCGCATAGGGGTGGTCGAGACCACCTTCAAGGAGGAAGTGGAAACGGATCTTTTCGGCGAGCAAGCGGTTCTGGTGGGCGGGGTTTCCGAGCTGATGAAGGCCGGTTTTGAGACGCTGGTTGAGGCGGGTTACCAGCCGGAGATAGCCTACTTTGAGTGCATCAACGAGATGAAACTGATCATCGATCTGGTCTACGAACACGGTATCGAGGGGATGATGCAGGCCGTCAGCAATACCGCGGAGTATGGCGGCCGCACGAGGGGAAAGTGGATAATCGACCAGCGGGTGCGGGAGGCGATGAAGAGGATGCTTGAGGATATCAAGAGCGGGAAGTTCGCTCAGGAATGGATAGCGGAGAGCAAGGCAAAACTGCCCAACCTCCGCCGGATGCGCGAGGAAGGCAAAAAGCACTTGGTTGAGAAGGTCGGAAGGGAGCTCCGAAAGTGGGCGGGAATTGAAAAGTGATTTTTTCAGTTGCCTCAGTTGAACCACCAGAAATTTATATTGAGAATGTGAAGCCTTCTCGGAGGCAGGACCGATGAAGCTTCGCAGCCGAGAAGTTGTAGCAGGCCTTGAGAGCCTCCCCCGTCGGGCACTGTTAAGGGCTGACGGCTTGACGGATGCGGACATGGAGAGGCCCTTTGTTGCCATAGCCAACTCCTACACCAACATCGTCCCCGGCCATCTTCACCTGCGACAGCTGGGCGAGGCGGTTGCTGCCGGAATCCGGGAGGCCGGTGGTACTCCCTTCGAGTTCAACACGATTGCCATTTGTGATGGCATCGCGATGGGCACCCGTGGCATGTGCTATTCGCTGCCTTCCCGGGAAATCATCGCCGACAGCGTTGAGTTGATGCTGGAGGCCCACCGCTTCGACGCCGTGGTTTGTCTGGCTAGCTGCGACAAGATTGTCCCCGGGATGTTAATGGCCATGGCGCGGGTGAACATTCCAGGAATAATGGTCACCGGTGGCCCGATGATGCCGGGAGAATGGCGGGGCCAGAAGCTGGACGTGATCAGCGCCTTTGAGGCCGTGGGCGCCGTCAAGGCGGGCAGGATGAGCGAGAGGGAAGCGCGGATGGTTGAGGAGCACTGCTGCCCCGGCTGTGGTTCCTGTGCCGGTCTCTTCACGGCCAACACAATGGCTTGCCTTACTGAGGCCATGGGGATGTCACTTCCGGGCATGGCCACCATGCATGCCATCGACTCCAGAAAAGCAGCCTTGGCTAGGCAAAGTGGCTTTCAGGTGCTGAAGCTGCTTCGTCAGGGGATAACTCCGCGAAAGATCATGACGAGAGCAGCCTTCGAGAATGCCGTGATTGTTGACATGGCCATCGGGGGCTCGACGAACACGGTGCTTCACCTCCCCGCGATTGCCCATGAGGCCGGTGTTAAGCTGGACCTTGACACCTTTGACAGGTTGAGCCGGAGGACGCCGCACATCTGCAGCCTGAGGCCCGGTGGCCAGCATACCATGCTGGATCTGGACAGGGCTGGTGGGATACCTGCGGTTATGAAAAGGCTGGGTGGCCTCATCCGGGGATCACCTCTCACAGTTACGGGGAGGAGCGTTCAGGAGAACCTCAAGTTTGTCAAGATGCCGGAAAACGGCGTCATCAGACCGCTGAAGAAGCCTTACCACCGCGAGGGAGGAATCGCAATTCTCTACGGGAATTTGGCCCCGAAGGGTGCCGTGGTCAAGTATGCTGGCGTCAGGCCGAGCATGCTGCGGCACAAGGGCCCGGCCAGAGTATTTGACCGCGAGGAGGATGCCGTGAAGGAGATACTTAACGGCGAGATCAGGCGGGGAGATGTCGTGGTCATCAGATATGAAGGGCCCAAGGGAGGACCAGGAATGAGGGAGATGCTTGCCGCCACCTCAGCCATAGCTGGCATGGGGTTGATCGATTCTGTGGCGCTGGTGACCGATGGAAGGTTCTCCGGGGGGACAAGGGGAGCGGCGGTGGGGCACGTTTCTCCCGAGGCCGCCGAGGGAGGACCAATTGCCGCTGTCAGGGATGGAGATAAAATATTGATCGACATCCCGCGTCGCAGGTTGGAGGTGCTGGTCTCCGGGCAGGAGCTGGAAGAAAGGCTGGCGAAGATAAAGCGCCATGTCCCCCGAGTGAAAACAGGATATCTGGGCCTTTATTCCAGGATCGTCAGCTCAGCTTCAGACGGAGCCATTCGCCTTTAGCCCATTTTCCGGCGGCCGGCGTTGGTGCGGTAAAACTTAAAGATTGGGCCACGTAATCAGGTTGGGCAAGTTCATGGCGATGACCATTGCGGAGAAAATATTGGCCCGGGCGTCGGGGCGCCAGAGAGTGTCGCCGGGTGAGATAGTCGAGGCCAGAATTGATGTGGCGATGATCAATGACATCACCGGCCCGATCACGGTGGAGGCTTTGGAGCAGATCGGGGTTGAGGAGGTCTGGGACCCCTCGAGGGTGGTCATCGTCTTGGATCATCAAGCCCCATCCACATCAATCGAGGCCTCGCGGGAGCACAGCAAACTGCGCAGGTTTGCGGCTCAAAATAAAATTAGAAATTTTTTTGACGTTGGTGAGGGCATCTGCCACCAGGTGCTCCCCGAACGTGGTTTCGCGCTGCCCGGGGAGCTTGTCGTGGGGGCCGACTCTCACACCTGCACCTATGGGGCCTTCGGCTGTTTTGCCACCGGCATCGGCTCCACCGACATGGCGGCTGTTTTTGCCACGGGAAAGCTGTGGTTTCGGGTTCCCGAGAGCATGCTCGTCAAGGTTGAGGGTAGACTTGGAAGGCGGGTCACCCCGAAGGATGCAATACTGAAGATGGTGGGGGACATCGGGGCCGATGGCGCCACTTACCGCTCCATTGAATTCTCCGGCAGCGGCATGAGCCGGATAGGCATTGGCGGGAGGATGACGATGTGTAACATGGGGGTGGAGATGGGGGCGAAGACGGCGATTGTTCCAGCCGACGAAGTCACAGAGGCATACCTGAGGGGCAGGGCCAGGTGGAAATACAGGGCAGTTAACAGCGATCAAGGCGCGAGCTACGTTGAGGAGAGGGAGTATGATTTATCCCGGCTTGAACCCCAGGTGGCGCTGCCCCATAACGTGGACCGGGTGCGTCCGGTGCGGGAGGTGGCCGGGGTGAAGGTGGATCAGGCCTTTTTGGGCAGCTGCACCAACGGCAGGCTTGAGGACTTGATCGAGGCGGCAAAGATTTTGAAGGGCAGGAGGATAGCGCCTGGGGTGAGGATGCTCGTCGTTCCCGCTTCCCGTGAAATTTACTTGGAGGCGCTCAAGAAAGGAGTGCTGCAAAAGTTCGTGGAAGCGGGCGCCGTCGTCGGGTCACCATCCTGCGCGGCCTGCATGGGAGGACATATCGGAATTCTCGGCCCGGGTGAGGTCTGCATCTCCTCATCCAACAGAAATTTCCGTGGCCGCATGGGCAGCCCTGAGGCCGAGGTTTATCTGGGCTCGCCGGCCACCGTCGCCGCCTCGGCCTTGAAGGGGGAGATAACCGATCCGAGGGATGTCTGATGGCCAGGGCTTGGGTTTTCGGCGATAACATCTCAACCGATGACATCATCGCGGGGAGATATCTGGTTCAGCATGATCCCCGGGAGCTCGCGAAACACGTGATGGAAGCGGTGGACCCTGAGTTTGCTTCCAAGGTGCGGGCGGGGGACGTCATCGTGGCCGGGAGAAACTTTGGCTGTGGTTCAAGCCGGGAGCATGCACCGATGGCGCTGAAGGGTGCCGGGGTGGCCGCCGTTGTCGCCACATCCTTCGCCCGGATATTCTTCCGCAACGCGATAAATCAGGGCTTGCCAGTTTTGGTTTCAAAGGAGGCGAAGGAGGGCTTCAGGACCGGAGATGGCATCAGGGTGGACGTCAGCAGGGGTGAGGTGATTAACACCAGCACCGGAAAGGTCTACCGGGCCGAGCCACTCCCCGATTTCTTGATGGAGATCTTGCGGGCGGGAGGGCTGCTGCCCTATCTGAAGGAAATGAGGGGAAAGGAAGTCAGAAAAGGACAATCAGTTATTTAAGCTTAAGAAGTTCGGTGCCAAAATTGTTCGGGTGAAATTTTGACCAGATACAGGATCGCGGTCATTCCTGGTGACGGCATCGGCCCCGAGGTCATCCGGGAGGGCGTGAAGGTCCTCCGGGCTGCAGCCGATGCCGTTGGTGGCGTTGACCTCGACTTCGTGGAGTTCCCCTTCGGCGCCGAGCATTACCTGATGACGAAGGAGCTGATACCGGAAGAGGCGCTGAAGGAACTGTCCCGCTTTGACGCGATCTACCTTGGAGCTCTGGGAGATCCCCGGGTTCCTCCGGGCGTCCTTGAACAGGGCATACTGCTCCGGTTGCGCTTTTACTTTGATCAGTACATAAATCTGCGCCCCGTCAAGCTCTATCAAGGTGTCCCCTGTCCCCTGGTGGGGAAGGGACCGGAGCACGTGAACTTCTACGTGGTCCGGGAGAATACCGAGGACTTCTACGTGGCCCTGGGGGGCAGGGCCAGGGGCAGCTCCAGCGCTGAGCTGGATCTCCTCAGGTCGCTTTATGAGGCCAAGTTTAAACTGGACATCGACATCGACAGGGATGAGATCGCCTATCAGCTGGGGGTCATCAGCAGGAGGGGGGCGGAGAGGGTCATCCGCTACGCGTTTGAGCTGGCGCGGAGGAAGGGAAAAAGGCGCGTCACCTCGGTGGACAAGGCCAACGTCCTCAGCCACGTCTACGGGCTCTGGCGAGAGGTCTTTGAGTCAGTTGCCCGGGATTATCCTGAAATTGAAACCGAGTTTGCCTTTGTGGATGCAGTTTCCATGTGGTTCGTGAAGAATCCGGAATGGTATCAGGTGGTGGTGACGCCCAACATGTTTGGTGACATCATCACCGACCTCGGGGCCATGATTCAAGGTGGTTTGGGTCTGGCGCCGGGAGGGAACATTAATCCCGACGGAGTGAGCATGTTTGAGCCCATCCATGGGTCGGCTCCCAAGCATGCGGGAAAAAATGTGGCCAACCCGATCGCCACCATTTTGGCCGGACAGATGATGCTGGAAGAGCTGGGGGAAAAGAGGGCGGCGGATGTCGTCGAAGAAGCGGTTGCCGCGGTGCTCCGGGAGGGCAAGGTCAGGACATATGATCTGGGGGGAAAATCGAGCACCTCAGAAGTCGGCGATGAAGTGGTGCGAAAGATAGAAAACAAGTAGCCTTGGTTTCTACCGGTCTGATGGTGCGCCGATTATATTAACATGACAGAGATAATAGTGAGGAAAGCATGCGCCTGTTGATTGCCATAACCGGGGCGAGCGGTGCCCCCTACGGTTTGAGGTTGCTGGAGGCTTGCCGGGACTTGGGGGTGGAGACGGAACTGATCATCTCCAGAAACGCTGAAAAAATTCTGGAGCTGGAGCTGGAAAAAACCGCCGCGGATCTGGAGAGACTGGCCACGCGGAGTTATTCCCCCGATGATCTGGAGGCGCCACCGGCGAGCGGGTCTTACCCGGTCGACGGCATGGTGGTGATCCCCTGCAGCATGAAGACCCTTGGCGAGATTGCCAACGGGATCTCCCAGAACCTGATCACCCGGGCGGCCGACGTGATTCTCAAGCAGAACCGCACCTTGGTGCTGGTGCCGCGGGAAACCCCCTTAAATCTGATTCATCTTGAAAACATGGTGAAGCTGAAGCGGGCAGGGGCAATCATCCTGCCCCCCGCCCCGGCATTTTACATCAGGCCCAAGAGGATATCGGATCTGGTGGACTTCATTGTGGGGCGGGTTCTGGAGATGTTTGGAATTGAGCACCACCTCTATCCCCGGTGGGCCGGGCCGGGCGAGTGATCGGCTCTGGTCGAGGTGATTTGATGGGGTCAAAGCTGCCCCCGATCAGAAAGTTTGAGTGCATGGAATGCAAGTATGTTGATTACAGGATGTCCACCCGCGAGGTCGGCGAGACAGTACCTGGCGATTGTCCCAGATGTGGTGGCAACCTGCAGGTAACCGCGGTGGGTGCCCCGGACTGGCTGATCAGGCCGCTGGAGCTGGTTGCGCAAAAATTTGACATTTTGGATGTGGTGGCGCGCCCGGACAGGATTGAGCTGGAGGTTTCATCAAGAAAATTTCCCACGGCCTTCCGCTATCTTCTGAAGGCATTTGGAGGGGAGAATTATCTCCCGGTGATGCGGGAGCAGGAGGGTGAGCTGAGGCTCACGCTCGTCAGGCGCCAGGAGGTCCGGGCGGGCAGTGTTCTGGTGAATGTTGTCCTCTTCCTTGCCACCGTGGCGTCAACTTTTGTGGCGGGTTATTATCTCTTTGACGGCTCCATCGCCAGCGCGGCACTTTTTTCCGCCTCGCTGATGCTAATGCTGGTGGCCCACGAGCTGGGTCACAAGATATCGGCCTGGCACAACGGGGTGGTTTCCACCTTGCCCTACTTCATTCCCGCTCCTCCTCCCTTCCCCTTGGGAACCCTCGGCGCGGTCATCAACATCAAGAGCCCCATTCCCACCAAGGAGGCCTTGGTGGAGATGGGCGCCTCCGGGCCAATCACCGGCTTCGCTCTTTCCGTGGTGATTACTTTCATCGGGCTGACCTTTTTGAGCCCGGGGGGGCTGGAGGTACCCCTGCCTTTTGTGCCTGTGATGTTTGGCCTGCTGCAGCTACTGACCCTGGGCCGGGTCACCGCCACCTTTGCGCTAAACCCCCTGACCTTTGCCGGCTGGGTGGTGATGCTGTTGACGATGTTTAACATGATTCCCGTGGGGCAGCTTGACGGGGGGCACATCGCCCGGGCGGTCTTGGGCCGGCAGCGCCATTTTCTGCTGACGCGGGTGCTGGGCTTTTTGCTGCTGTTTCTGGGTCTGGCCTTTCCCGATCTACCGATCTTCTTCATCTGGGGGCTGTTAATACTGCTCTTTTTCAGGGGCTACCACCCCGGAGCTCTGGATGATGTCTCGCCGCTGTCATTGCGGCACAAGGCTTTGGCGGCGGTGGCGCTGGTTGTTTTTATCCTCTGCCTGCCCATTCCTTTAATGTAGGCGATGACTACATAGAGTTGAGAGAAAAATCAGCCATGGTGTGCGGGTGAGGGGAAAGTTCATCAGCGTCGAGGGGCTTGATGGCTGCGGAAAGAGCACCCAGGTGAGGCTTCTCGCCCGCTGGTTGCGGCGCATGGGCCACGAGGTCGTGGTCACCGAAGAGCCAACCGATGGGCCGATAGGCAGAATCATCCGGATGGTGGTGGCCGGAGGCTTCAAGGTGCCAGTGGCCGCCGAGGCACTTCTCTTCGCCGCCGACAGGCTGCACCATGTTGAACGGGTGATAGCACCGGCGGTTAGTTCAGGCAAAGTTGTCATCTCCGACAGGTACATTGCCTCTTCCCTCGCCTATCAATCGGCTCGCGGCCTTCCCCTCAGGTGGGTGATGAAGATAAACGAGATGGCTCCGGAACCAGACCTGATGATACTGATCGATGTTCCCGCCGAGGTTACAGCGGGGAGGATAAACCGTTCACGCAGGCCGGATGGGTTCGAGCGGGATCTTGAACTCCAGAAAAAGGTCAGACAGGTCTACTTGAACATTGCCCGGCGGTATAAAATGAAAGTGATTGACGGCAACCGCCCCGTCGACGAGGTGCAGGAGGACATCAGGAGATGGGTGAAGAGGCTACTGTGACCAGAAATGGCCACTTGCCTCCAGCTACATGTTTATCTGGGCTGAGAAGGGCAGGGTTTTGAAGACTTCGCTCGCGGCCCTTTCGACTTTCGTTCGATTTTCTGGGCTGGTGTAAACGCGGATGATATCGACGTATCCCTTCAACACATTGATCAGTCGCGAGTATCGGGAGAGCTGCACGAGTTCCTTTTTCCCGCCGCTGTTGGTGGTGAAGACGGGGATCTCCATCGGGTCTATCTCCCGCGGGTAATAGGGGATGGAGTCCAAGGTGGGCACGTCCACCACAACCTCGTCGCTGTCTACCCCCGCCAACTTGGCGATCTCCTCCTCCTTCTGGTGCCTGACGTTTTTGTCGCCCAGCAGCCTTGCCACGTAGGCATCCTTGATGTGAACATCTCTCTGGTAGGCGACCTTCAGAAGTTCTCGGTTGTCCAGCTTTCTCATTATTTCCTTGGCCTTTTCGGCCCGCCGGCGCTTCTCCGGTTCCTTGCAGGTGGTCGGGTCCAGCTCCCTCATTTTGGTCGCCACGTAGCCATCGTCCATCTTTAGAAAATCTTCAACGCTGGCGAAGGAGGTCAGGCCGATCAGCTCGTCGGCGTGGTCCATTGCCTTGTGAAGTAGGATCTCCGCCGCCCTGACGGCGTGGTGATAGTAGACGGCGAGGAACATCTCATATCGGGCTATCATGAATGCCTCAAGGGCGTAGAGCGCCTTGAGATCGATGGCGATGTCTTCCCCGCAGACATCCATCGCCTGGATGAGCCTGTTTATATCGATGCGCCCGTATTCGACTCCGGTGTAGTAGGAATCTCGAACCAGAAAGTCCAGTTTATCAGCATCAACCTGGCTGGCGGTGATCTGGTGCAGATAGGTTTTCCCGCCCGTTCTCTTTCCAAAGGCAAGCTCAATGATTTCATCCGGCCTATAGCCGCTCTCCTTCAGGGCATCGGCAAGCTCGCTCTCCTTCACAATTCTGGCCCCCATTTGCTCATGGTTGATGCCGAGTTTTTGCACGATGAGTTCCTCGTAGGAGTGCGAGAAGGGGCCATGGCCGATGTCGTGCAGGAGGCTGGCGAGCCTGACGAGTTGCCATTCGTCTTCGGAGATTTCCACGCTTTTTTTCAAAGAGTCGGCAATCTGGCCGGCCACGTGCATGGCACCGAGAGAGTGGGAGAATCGGGTGTGCTCGCCGCCGGGGTATACCAGTGATGCGATCGAAAGCTGCTTTATCCCGCGCAAACGCTGAACGGGCCAAGTATCTATTATCCGGCGCTCCACATCGGTTATGCCGATGTAGCCGTGGATCGGGTCGCGGATGTATTTGATCATCATACGCAATCCACTCTGTACCTAGATCTATTTAGCTCTCTCTAAAATTGCGCCAGAAAAAAGCCCATTTTTCACGAATTCGAGCACCTCGGTAATTCAACGCCAAAATTTGGAAGGGAAATTGTCTGCGGTGCTGGAGGCCAAGGAGGTTGTTTCGGAGTCGGTCACACCACTGGCATTATTTTGATTGCCGTCTTCGGTGGGCGATTCTGGATCGAAAACCGAAATTAATTAATTGTCGGGTCCGTTATCCCCTTTCCCCATATCTTTCAAAAACGGAGATGAAAATGAGGTCTTTATCTTGAACGTTGTACACCCGGTGGAACTCGTTGGGCGCGATCGTCACTACATCCTTCTCCCTCACGCGGCGTCGCCTTCCATCGGTTTCGATCTCCCCCTCTCCCTCCACAAAGAAGTAGACCTCTCCAACGGGGTGAGAATGTCCGGTGGTCTGTTTTCCGGCGTGCAGGATGGTGATGGAAAGCACTAGATTTTCGCCGACGCCCCTGTCGCAGACGATGTAGCGTTCATCGTTCTTTATCACCCGGGCCTCGCGGAAGGCCTGGAGATAGCTCTTGTGCGAGACATCATACCACTCACCGTTGAACAGGTACCCCTTGACTTTTTCTCCCCTCTCCATGAGGTGCTGTATGAAGAACCCCGGAGCATCCCGTTTTGAATTCCTGCAGAAATCTCCGAGGATTGGAAAGATGCGCTTGGGGAAAAGGTAAACACCGGTGCTCACGTAATTGCTCAACGGCGGCTTGACCTTTTCCTTGAAGTCGGTGAAGAAAAAGCTGTTGGCGGGCGGTGGGTAACCATCGCTGCCCTCAAACTCGACCGTGGCCATTTCCTCGGGATTCATCTCGGGGTTCTGCCCCACGTAATATACCCCCACCAGCGGCTCTCCGGTGTAGCTCGAAATGAATCCCTCAAAACCCGAGGAGAAGTAGTTGTCGGCGCAGACCACCATCAGATCTTCATCAATTTTCAGCTCTCTGATGGCGTTCCAGATCGAGGAGACGGCCCCCAGTTTCTGCTCCTCGGCCATCGCCTCCTCGACGATGACTTTTTCATAGCCGGAAAAAAACCGGGCAAATTTTTTGTTGGTCGTGATGATGGGCTCCAGGTTCACCGCGCGGATCTTTTGGAGCAAATGGTTCAGGATGGTGTCTCCCCGTTCCATGATCATCGCCTTGGGCAGCAGTTCCCCGATGGTGCCCAGCCTTCTGGCAAATCCGCCGGCGAGAATCAAGGCCTTCATCTCAGTACCGGGAAACATTTAGTTGCTATCTTTATTTATCTTTCATGAGAGACATTAGAGAAGTGAGCCAATGGTGCTGGAACAGCTGGGAAGGGCCCTGCACGGTGCCCTGCAGAAGATAACCCGTGCGACCCACGTGGACGAGCGGGCCGTGAAGGAGCTGGTCAGGGAGATTCAGCGGGCCCTGCTGCAAGCCGACGTCAACGTTGAGCTGGTGCTCGATCTCACCAAGCGGATAGAGAAGAGGGCGCTTGAGGAGAAGTTGCCCCCCGGGATGAGTCGCAAGGAACACGTGATAAAAATAGTCTATGAGGAGCTCTCTTCTTTCCTGGGTAAGCCGGCGCCGCTGCAGCTTGAACCAGGGAAGCCAAAGGTGCTGCTCATGGTGGGACTTCAGGGCAGCGGCAAGACAACATCGGTTGCCAAGCTTGCGGCTCATTTCAAGAAGCGTGGCTATAAAGCTGCCATCGTTTGTGCCGACACCTACCGCCCCGGAGCATACGAGCAGCTGAGCCAGCTCGGGCAGCAGATAGGCGTCGAGGTCTTCGGTGATCCTGGAGCCTCGGATCCGATAAAGATAGCCAGGGAGGGCGTGGCACGCTTCAAGAGGGAGCGCGCGGAGCTGATCATTGTCGATACTGCGGGCAGGCATCGGCGGGAGGAGGCCCTGATGAAGGAAATGCAGGAGATCGCCAGGGCCGTGGAACCTGATGAGATAATGTTGGTTATAGATGGAACCATAGGGCAGCAGGCTAAGGAGCAAGCCGCGGCTTTCAAGCTGGCCACACCCATAGGCTCCATTCTGGTTACCAAGCTCGACGGCACGGCGAAGGGGGGTGGGGCTCTTTCGGCCGTCGCGGCCACGGGGGCTCCGATAAAGTTCATCGGGGTCGGGGAGCACATCGAGGATCTTGAGCCCTTCGTGCCGCAGAAATTTGTGGCCCGATTGCTCGGGATGGGGGACATAGAGACGCTCTTGCAGAAGATTGAGGAAGCGGCGAAGGAGGAGAAGCTGAAGCCGGTTGACATGAAGGCGATGATGGCGGGCAAAATAACGCTCCGCGATGTCTATGACCAGTTGGAGGCGATGAGCAAGATGGGGCCGCTGAGAAAAATTATGCAGATGATACCCGGGGTCGGAGTTTCCCTGCCCGAGGAACAGATGAGGATCGGGGAGGAGAAGTTGAAGAAGTTCAAGTACATCATGCAGTCGATGACCCCGCAGGAGCTTGAGGATCCCAAGATACTCAACGCTTCACGCATCCGCAGGGTGGCCCGTGGCTCGGGGACGACCGAGGCCGAGGTCCGGGAGCTTTTAAAGCAGTACGAGCTGATGAAGAAGTTCATCAAGGCCTTCGCCAAGGGAAGGGGCCCGAAGCTGGGCCAGCTGGGGAAGATGTTCCGGTCGGGGTTTGGACCCGCGGAAAAGGGCCCTGGAAAAGGCTCTTAAACGAGGGAGTTAATCAACTTAATAGGCAGGGTAAAATCTGGTCTGTGTGGTTTAAATGTCCGGACGTTCTAAGGGCTTGAGGAGCAAAAGTCGGAAGAAGTTGACCAAACACCCCCGTCAGCGGGGGCTATCTCCCGTCAGCAGGGCGGTTCAGGATCTTCCGGTTGGCACCAAGGTCTCCATAATAATTGATCCGGGTGTGGTCAAGGGACAGCCGCACCACCGCTACCATGGCAGAACCGGAGTCGTCACCGAAAGGCGCGGCCGTGCTTATGTGGTTGATGTTCGTGACGGCGGCTCGATAAAAAGGATTATTTCCCGCCCCGAGCACCTTAGGGTGGTGGAGGCATGATCGGTAAACGCGTGGTGAAGGAAAAACCCGTGTCGCTCCCGGAGGTCCTCGGCATCCTGGAGAAGGTTAAGAAGGAGGGGGAGCTGGAGTACTGGCAGCGGCTCACCTTCGATTATGCGCAAAAGTTTGCCAAGCTCAAGCCCAAGGAGGCCCAGGAACTTTTGGAGGAGCTCCTCAAGATGGATAAGATTAAGGAGCACCAGGCCGTGGCGATCATCGACCTAATGCCGCAGACTAAGGAGGATCTCGAGCTCATTTTCTCCAAGGAGAGGGTGAAGCTCGAGGACGATGAAGTGAAAAGAGTTCTCGAGCTGGTCAAGAAATATAGCGGTTGAAATAAGCTGGCTCGGGGGCATGTTTTCGGTGGAAAAAAAGTACGAGGACCGGGGAATAGTATTGGACTTTCTCCCTCAGGGGCACCCGAATGATCCCAGGCCCATTCACCTTAGGGAGCCAATAGCCCAGATACTGGGCGACACCTTCTTCACCCTGCTGGAGGTCGTGCCCGTCAAAGGGGTTACCTTTTTGCCGCACGAGCGAGTTTCCATCGGGAAGGGGGAAAGGGACAAGGTCGAGAGGATAAAGCGCCGCATAGGTTATGAGGATTTGACCGCCGCCGCCAAGGCCGAGCTGCAGCCGGTTGTGGAAAGCCTGGTCAATGAGAACCCCGATCGTTTTGTTGAGTTCTTTAACCGGGCCGGGCCGCTCACGACCCGCTTTCATCAGCTGGAGCTGATCCCCGGAATAGGCAAGAAGCTCATGTGGGCGATAATTGAGGAGAGGAAGAAGAGTCCCTTTGTTGACTTTGCCGACATAGAGAACCGGGTGAAGGGCCTGGTGAACGTCAAGTCGTTGATTGCCAAACGGATAGTGATGGAGCTTCAGGGAGTGGACAAGTACCGGATATTTGTGCGACCTCCAGCGAGGAAATCGACGGAGGAGGCACCTTAAACCTTTCACTCTGCAGGGACCTTGAGTTCGTTAAGGACTTCAACCCAGGCGGTATCAAAACCCTGTTCATCCCTGGGTCGGAATTTCTGCGAGATCCTATTCTTCGCTTCGCGGATGATTTCAGCAATCTGCTCAGCGGAGTACTTTCCCTCCAGCACCTTGTTGATGGTGGCCAGCTCACTGCCCGATTCCAGCGCTGAGACCATCCCCTGCAGCGCCAACAGGTAGCCCCTGGTGAATTCGTCCCCAGAGCGGAGTTGGTTCTGGTTGGCCTCCAGCCATTCCCTGGCCCCTTTGATATCCCTCTTCTTCAAGGACTTTACCAGAGGCTTTATGTCGATGACCATCACTGTCCACGCCCCGGCCGCCTTTTAACCTTGATGATTCCCCGCATGTGCAGACAACAACTTCAACTCATCCTCACTCTTTAATCGTCTCCAAGATGCTGATGGCGTTCCAGATCAGGGTGCGGGTGTGAACGGGCATGTTGGGATCGTTGCTTATTTCGTCCAGTATGGAGATGGCTGTGGAAGCCCTGACCATGGCGTCGTTATTTTTGTTCAGAAGCGCGTTTTTGGCCTCGCTCGCGGCCCTGCGGATGTTGCGCGGAACCGTGGTGTCGTCTGCCATGCGCGACATCATCTCTGCAACCTGTTTCAGTTTTTCCTCGGAGGACACGGACACCACCCCGCCACATGCTCAATCACCTAATTTTAATCCTGAGACCCAATAAATGGTTTTGGGGTGGGGCATGAAGGAGGAGGACATACCCAAGGTTGTGGAGATGCTGATGGCCGGAGGCAAGATGTTAGCGGTCCACTGCGGTAATTGCCTGAGTCCCCTGTTTGAATATCAGGGGAAGGTGGTTTGCCCGGTCTGCGGCGGTAGGACAAAGGCGCTCAAAGCGGAGGCCAGACCCCCTTCCCTCGACAAGGTCAGGGAGACGCTTCTGGCCAAGATAAACTCCCTCACCGAGCAACTTGCCAAGGAGACCGATCACGCTAAGACTTTAGAGTTGCTGGACAGAATAAAATCAGCCCTCGAGGTGCTGGAGAGGCTTAAGGAGGGGTGATGGCTTGAAAAGGGACGTCATACTGAAGGCCCTGATGGAGGCGGGGACGCCGGTAACCACCGAAGAGCTGTCCAAGAGGACGGGCATAGATATCGTGAGGTTGCGGGTCGACCTTTACCATCTGTCTGAGGAGGGGAAGGTCGAAAGAAGGCTGCGCGGGAACACTCCGGTGTGGACGATAAAGCTGGGTTCCATCCCGGAAGGCCGCTGAAATCAACAGCACGTGATTTTTTTGAACTGGCTCGACTTGGTCAGGGTCATCGGTGTCGGGGTCCTGCTCGGCATCGTCGTGGGTCGAATAGTTGTCTTAAGACCCCGCCACCTGGAGAGGTTGCGACCCAGAGTTTGGCTCCCCGAGTTAAAGAGAATGAGCGTTCGAAGGTGGCTGGTCCTTTTCTCAGCGGCATTCTCGGTGGCGGTGGTCTCCCTCCTCTTTTCGACGGTGGTCGGCTGGCTTTTGCAGCTTTTCGAGGTGCCGGCTGTTTCACCTGAGGATTATCCCTTTGTCACCTTGGAGCGCGATTATCCTTGGTTGGTGCTGGCGGTGGTCAACATCCTCCCGATATTTGAAGAATGGATCTTCCGTGGCATCATAATCGATGAGGTGATCCGCTGGCGGGGGTCAAAGTTTTTCGCGGTCCTGATTTCCGCAGCCCTCTTTTCCGCCTTTCACCTCTCCAACCCCGGCACCTACCCGGGGATTGTCCTTTCCATGTTTCCGGCCAGCCTGCTCCTCTCCCTGTGCTATCTTTACACAGGGCTGGGCGGCGCGATCTTGGCTCATGATTTTTACAATACCCTGCTGCTGGCGATCGCCTTCCTGACGGGATAGCTGTTGAGACGGGGCTTAAATCCAGGGAGCCACCAGTGATCAGGGGGAAGGCCGTTGGTAATCAGGGTGGTCAAGTCTAACGGCGAGCTTGAGGATTTCCGGCCAGAAAAAATACTGCGGACTCTTCGCAGGGCCGGCGCTGATAAAAGGACGGCCAGAGAAATTGTCAGAAAAATTGAAAAAAAGGTCTACGATGGGATAGCGACCAGGGAAATCCTGCGGCTCGTCAAGGAGATGCTTTCCGAGGAGCAGCCACACGTGGCGATGCGCTATGACCTCAAAAGTGCGATAATGCGCCTTGGCCCGGCCGGATTCACCTTCGAAAACTTTGTCGCCGAATTGCTCAAGTGCTACGGATATCAGACCAGGCTCAGGAGCGTGGTGAGGGGCAGATGCGTTCAGCATGAGGTTGACGTGATAGCGGAGAAGTCGGACGGGGATTTTGTCAGGGCCATGATCGAATGCAAGTTTCACAATCTTCCCGGTGGCGCCGTGGGGCTGAAGGATGTCCTCTACACCTACGCTCGATTTTTGGACCTGAATGAGTTCGCCGAGGAGGGGAAGGGTGAAAGATTCGATGAGGTCTGGCTGGTTTCCAACACCAAGGCTTCCGCTGAGGCAACGCGGTATGCGGAGTGCCGCGGGATGAAGCTCATCTGCTGGAGGTATCCCCCCAAGCTCGGGCTGGAAAAGATGATTGAGAGGAAGGGAACTTACCCCGTGACCATCCTGCCCTCGGTGGACAGGGGAACTTTAGAAAAATTATCTGCGGCGGGGATAGTCCTGGTCAAACAGCTGCTGGAGTGTGATCTCAGCCGGATAGGCATCAGCAAGGCGCGGTTGAAGAAGTTGATCTCTGAAGCCGAGCAGCTGGTGGCCGAAGAAAGGAGCAATCGGCGAGGCGAGCACTGATTTTTCTCACTGGGTCATTTTTACCTTGGCGGCGACCACAGCCTGTCCCGCCGAGAGGCAGCCATCCCCTGGGGGCAGGGCCTCATGCCTGATGAATTTCAACCCGGCCCCCTCCACCTCCCTTCTCAGGGCAGTGGTGATCGCCCGGTTGCAGAAGACGCCACCAGAAGCCCCGACAGTTTTAATGCCCTCAGATTCCGCCACTTCCCGAGCCATCAGGCCCAGCCCCCGAGCGATCGCCAGCTGTGCCGCGGCTGCGATGTGCCTGCGCGGGACGCGCTTTTTCAGGGCGGAGAGAACATCGAGAAGCAACCTTGAAGTGTTCAAGGTCAGTCTTCCGCCAATTTTTTCAATAAGGGGATCGATCTCAGCCTCACTGGCATCACCCCCTCTGGCCGCGGCTTCCAGCTTTATCGCTGGTTCTCCCTCGTAGGTTCTCTGGCTGCAGATGCCCAGCAGACAGGACACGGCATCCAGAACCCGACCGCAACTGCTGCTCAAAAACACGTTTAGCCCTCGTTCAAGCTGGTGAAGGACAACTTTTCTCTCTCTCGCTCCATGTTTGAAGCCGCTGGGGCAGTAATCCTGGAGGAGCTGGTCGAGCTCTTCCCGGTCGAGGTGTCCCCAGAGAATTCCGGCCACCATTCTCGCCGGGTAGACGGCGGCCAAGTCTCCCCCCGGCATCGGCTGCTTCATCAGGCCACCACAGTGCTTGTAGGAGTCCAGCCGGGCCACCATGATCTCCCCTCCCCAGGCCGTTCCATCGGGCCCATAGCCCACGCCGTCAGCAGCGACTCCCACCATCTCTTCAATCCCGTGTTCGGCCATGAGGGCGCAGAGATGGGCATGGTGATGCTGGACGGCTATTGGCCTAGCCCCAAATTTCTCCGCCAGCCGCGGGGCAAGCCGTGAGGTGGCATAGTCGGGGTGCAGGTCGTGGGCCACGATGTCGACTTTCTTCAGATTCAGCAGGTGCATCAGCCTCGCCGCGGCATCCTGCAGGTACTCAAGGGTTTCGACCTTGGTGGTATCCCCGATGTGCTGGCTGAGGAAACACCTGTTGCCCAGCAAAATCGAAACTGTGACGTTGAGGTCACCGCCCAGCCCGAGCACGCTCAGGCCGCTGTTGAAGGCCAGCTTGATGGGCTCGGGGACGAAGCCGCGGGAGCGCCTCAGGAAGGCAGGCTTTCCCTCAATTATCTTGACCACCGAGTCGTCACACCTGTTGACAATGGTGCGGTTGTGCAGCAGCAGATAATCGACGACGTTGCGCAGCTTCGTTAGGGCTTCCTCGTTGTCCACGACCATGGGCAATCCGGTGACGTTGGCGCTGGTCATCACGTAGGCAGGGTCCTTGCCGGCCCGCAGGAGCAGGTGGTGGATCCCGGAGTAGGGAAGCATCACGCCCACGGTGTCGAGACCCGGGGCCACCAGCTCAGAGAGGTTATAGCCTGAGGAGCGGTTCAGGATGACGATCGGCCTGCGGTAGGAGAGAAGTATTTCCTCCTCTTCCGGGCTCACCTCAGCGAAGGTCTTCACGGTGTCCAAATCCTTTGCCATCACCGCGAAAGGCTGCTGCGGATGGTCAAACGTCTTCCTGAGCCTGGCCAGCACCTCATCGTCTGTGGTCTTCGTTGCGATGTGGATGCCGCCGATGCCTTTCACGGCGACGATGTGCCCCTCGTCGAGCAGCTTGGCGGCTTCCACGAGAGGGTCCTGCGTGGGCAGGATTTCGCCGCTGGGATGGTACAGCTCCAGGCGCGGCCCACAGACGGGGCAGGCCGTGGGCTCGGCATGGTATCTTCTGTCGGCCGGATCTAGGTATTCCCGCAGGCAGTCGGGGCAGAGGGGGAAGACCTTCATCGAGGTCCTGACGCGATCGTAGGGAAGTTCCTCAATGATGGTGAATCTGGGGCCACAATTGACACAGGTGATGAAGGGATAGTTGTATCTGCGGTCCTTTCTATCGAGCATCTCCCTGAGGCAGTCGTCACACAGGGCTAGGTCCGGAGGTATCACCGAGGGGAGGCCGAGGCTTGTCCTGTTGCTGGGGGACACCTGGAAGTCGGTGAATTCTCCGGTGGGGGGCTGCCAGGATAGTTGCAGTTCCTCAATTTTGGCGAGGGGCGGCTGCTCCGACCGCAGCGCCTCAACAAATTTTTCTATATTTCCTCTGTTGCCCTCAACAACTATCTGCACCCCGGCGTCACCCATGTTGCGGACAAATCCCTTGAGTAAGTGGCGCATGGCCAACCGGAAGACAAACGGCCTGAAGCCGACACCCTGGACGATGCCGCTGACCCTGATTTCGGCGCGAGCTTCCATATTTCCCCACTATATTCGTTTGAAATTCCTGAATTCCGATGGACTTAGGCACTATATCAAATTTTGCGCTTATTCGGCCATAAAACGCGATCATTGAAGTCCCACAACATTTATATAGTGCCAATTACCACTATAATCGTGTTCATCAGATACAAGCGCATCGGGAAGAACCTGTACGCTTACCAAGTCAGGACGTATTGGGACCCTAAAGCGAGAAAAGTCAGGCAGGATGCGAGGTATCTTGGAAAGGTCATCGACAAGGAGAAGCAGAAGTTCGAGAAAGTTCTGTACCGAAAGCATGAAGAGAGGACCATCTTGGACTTCGGAGACGTCTACCTCCTTTCCCACGTGTACCAGAACTCAGGCTTGGAAAAGATAGTGCACTCATCTTTTCCCAGACAATCGTTTTTTGTGAAGATGTTCGTCTTCAACAGAATCATCCAACCCCTCCCCCTGAAATCCCTCTATTACTGGGTGTCCACCAACGCTCTGAAGGAGGAGGGCGAAATCTCGCAGCTCACTTCGCAGAACATCACGGAGATGCTCGCGGATATCGGCTCGGAGGAGAACGTGAAGGAATTCCTGCAGAGGTATCTGGAAAAGTACGCATCAGCCACACCCACCGTCCTCATGGACCTCACGGCGATGCCAACCCTGATTTCGTCCATGCTCAGCGATTGGGGATACGCAGACAGCAACATCGAGCACAAAATCGGGCTGCTCTTAGTTTCTGAGAGAGATACCCGCCTCCCCTTGTTCTTCAAGCTCGTACCGGGAAACAGGACCAGTGTCACGCTACTCGACGAAACCCTCGATGAGCTTCGGGGGTACAAAATCTCCCAGCCATTCCTGGTGCTGGATAAAGGCTTCTTTTCGGCCGAAAACCTCGAAAAAATGAAGGACAGAAAAATGGGCTTCATCATCGGGCTCCCAGCTACGAGCATGCTGTTCGACCGACTGGTCGAAAAAATCGTCCCGACGATCCAGACCCCTTCGAACGCGTTCATGCTCAACGGCGTCCATCACTTTGGCATCGTGGAAAAAGTGAAAGTGGAAGGAATCCCTCTCTACGCCTACGTGATACTCAACCCGGAGCGGAGGACGAGAGAGGAGAAGGAACTCTACTCGGAAATCCTTGAAAGGATCGCGTACTTGGCAGGCAGGAAGAGAAAGAGGAAAGTTAAGGGCGAGTTCGTTGAGTTCAAGTACGGAAAGGCAAGGATGAAAGAAGAGGAGATCGAAAGGGAACTGAGGAGAAAGGGGGTGATGATTCTCCTCTCGACTAAGCGGATGGACTGCGCCGGGGCACTGGAGCTGTACTACTCGAGAGATGTTATCGAGAAAAACTTCAGGTATTTCAAATCAGACCTCAACCTCTTGCCAGTAAGGGTTCACAGGGAGGACGGGATCAGGGCATACATGCTCCTGATGTTTATCTCGCTCTATCTCCTGCTCCAGCTGAAAAAGGTGAAGCTTCCGATGTCCCTCGCCGAGGGCTTCCTCTTGCTTAGGATGGTGAAGAAGAAAATTTATGATGAGACTTCTGTGGTCGTAGGCGTTGGTAAGGAGCAGAAAGAAATTTTTGAAAAGTTCGGCTGTATAGTGCCTAAATAGGCCGGAAAATAAGAAATTATAATACAAACTGGAAGTTCTTAACCATGTGTTTTACGCAGATTTAAATCGAAGAGATTTCAGGGCCGCTGGGAAGTCGCGAACAAGACAGGGTAGGAAACTGTGGGAAGTGACTCGGCCGCTCCTTGGTTAGATGGCGCGTTAAACCTGACCTGCGTCTGACCATGTTGTGCAGGTGGCGGGCGAGGACGGGAGAAGGGATTTGAGAGGCGGGTTGCGAGAGCGGTCCTCAACTCCCTGACGAAACCCCACGTGAGGTAAAGCCACCGGCACCGGTTTCTGTGATGCACCGGAGTTGCCCGAAAAAAACAGGATTAAACGGTCCAATGAAGAAACAAAATTATGAAAAAGATAAGGAAGTTGGAAATAGCAGCGCTTTGTTCTACTCATTGCCGGAATTCTGTTAATCGGCAGCAGCGCTAGAAATGAGGCAACTTCTACCGAGACCGAAACTCTATTTCCCTTGGATGCCCCGCAGCTTCCGTCAAGGGGGTTCTTTATGGGTGTTTTGCCCACCACCGCTCGGGGGCAGACGTTTGAAGAAGCCTATGTCCAGGCCGCCCGATATTCGGAATTTGTTCCGGTGTGGGGCAAGCCTACACCCTTCTATGACCTGGCCGCCGATTTAAGTGGAAGCTGGGGACAAAACTTCGTCCAACAACTCATTCGCGGAAATGGAATGTTTCCGATAATTAACCTTTCTTTCATGAGTGCCGAATTAACCCTTGTCGCACCCCCGGAAATGAAAAATGCAACCCTAGATGATCCCGAATGGAGGGCGGCATACAAGCAAGCCGCACTCGACGTGGTGCGCTCTTCGCGCCCCCGCTACCTCTCGCTCGGAAATGAGGTTAATCGGTGGTATGAAAAATATGGAGAAGAGGGCCCCAACGGTTTCCTGAACTACGTGAGCCTCTATGAGGAAATTTATGACGCTGTTAAACTGATCTCCCCGGAAACAAAGGTTTTCTGCGTGTTTGCCAGAGAGATAGTTTCCCAAAACCGTGAAGCAAACCTGGAGATTCTTCGTTTGTTTAACCCTGACAAAATGGATTTACTCGTTTTTACCAGCTACCCCTACGCCTTGGGAAAAAGGGATCCTTCAATGATCCCCGATGATTATTATTCCAGGGCCGCCGCTTACCTGCCGGGAAAACCTTTTGGCTTCAGTGAAATTGCTTGGGCGTCACTCGATGCCATTGGTGGGGAGCGGGCGCAGGCGGATTTCCTCGTCCAAGCAACCGGTCGCCTCACTCGCGAGAGAGGGATGGATTTACACCTGTTTGGCTGGCCCTGGCTCCATGATTTAAGCGAAGATGATGCCGTAGGCCTGATCAGAATTGATGGAACCGAAAAGCTGGGCTACGCGGTTTGGAAAAGCATATCCGGAAAGTAAATGATCGGTGTTCGAAACTCCGGTTGATTTGCCGCCTCGCCCCAGGGGCCTCGTGGTGGTTAACAAATGGTACCTTTTTAGATGGGCCAACCGCCGCCGGCTTTGGTTCTTGCTGGTGTTTGGCAATTGACGCCGAGTTAACCAAGGGATATCTTATGAAAATTTGCGGACGAAGACAAAAACAGGGGCTGATACCGAGCCATCGCTTTAATCAATTCCCAGCCGCCGGCACTGCTCGTCGACCATTCTCTGGATCTCATTTATTTCCTCCTCGGTGAGGTGCCTGAATCTCCCCTGGAGCTTCAGGTATTCGGCGACCGGCCTCCGCTTGGCGGGCTTGAAGGTGACGGTAGTTTTGCCCCCCTCATGTTCGTAGAGAATCCAGGCCCCGGTCAGCACGGCTAGGCGGGCGACCTCTATGGATTTGCTGCTGTCTATTCTCCATCCCGGGACGCAGGGGGCGTGAACGTGCACGTAGGTCGGCCCCCTGATTGCCGCTGCTTTTTTTACCTTTTTCACAAAGTCAAGAGGATAGGCGACCGAGGCCGTGGCGACGTAGGGGGCACCGTGGGCGATCATTATTGCCGGAATATCCTTCTTCGGTCGGTCCTCCCCTCGCCTGGCTTTACCCACCGGCGTTGTGGTGGTCCAGGCTCCAAAGGGTGTGGCACCGCTGCGCTGGATTCCCGTGTTCATGTAGGCCTCGTTGTCATAGCAGATGTACAGCAGATCCTCCCAGCGCTCCACTGCTCCTGAAAGTGCCTGCAGTCCGATATCAGCGGTACCGCCGTCGCCAGCAATGGCCACCGATTTGATGTGTGTTTTTCCCAGAACCTTCAGTGCCCGGGAAACTCCAGAGGCCACGGCGGCGGCATTCTCAAAGGCGACGTGGATCCAGGGCACTCTCCAGGCGGTTTCAGGGTAAGGCGTCGTGGTCACTTCCATGCAGCCCGTGGCTTGGCTGATGATGATGTTCTTGCCCAGCGCCTTCAACGCGTGCCGCAGCGAGAGCACACAGGCACAACCGGCGCATGCCCGGTGTCCAGACGCTATCAGTTCCACATCCGAAATTTCCTTCATCTCCTTCACTCCTCAACTAGTTTTTCCTGAAGACCCAGCCACCTGATCTTCTTCTCAACCCTTCCCGTCTCAGCTGCCCTCTGCGTCTCCCTGACGGCCTGCTCCAAAAGGGCCGAGGTGACGTCCCTTCCCGCCAGACCGCAGATGAAGTTGATCATCAGCGGTGCCTCTCTTGTGTTGGCGAATGCGGCCGCTGTGTCGATGAAAAGGCCACCAGCGTGCCCGAGGGAGATGTCCTTCTCGACCACGGCGACGGCCTTGGCCCGGCCCAGCGCCTCAATTATCTCTTCCGTGGGGAAGGGCCTGAAGGATTTCAACTTGACCAGCCCGACTTTCTCCCCTCTTTGCCTCAGCGAGTCCACTATTTCCTTACAGCTGCTGCTGAGCGACCCCATGGTCAGTATCACCACCTCGGCATCGTCGCTCCGGTATTCTTCCAGAATTCCGTAACCCCGGCCGAAGCGCTTCTTAAATTCATGGTCGATTTCAACGATCTTGGCCTTGGACTCCTGCACTGCCTTCTGCAGCAGGTATCTGAATTCCATGTAGTATTCGGGGACACCCACGGGCCCCATGGTCACCGGCTTCTCCGGGTCGAGCGCGTAGGGGTAGTGGTATTCGGGCAGGAAGGCATCGACCTCCGATTGTTCCGGGCAGTCGACCGGTTCCAGCGTGTGGGAGAGAATGTAGCCATCGTAGCAAACCATGACCGGCAGCAGCAACTCCTCGGCGATGCGAAAGGCCTGAATGGTGGTGTCAAGTATTTCCTGGTTGTTTTCGCAGTAAAGCTGTATCCAGCCGGAGTCCCTGACCGTCATCGAGTCCTGCTGATCGCACCAGATGCTGAGCGGAGCGGAGACCGATCTGTTGGCGTTGGTCATGACGATGGGTAATCTGAGGCCTGAGGCGACGTAGAGCATCTCGCTCATCAGCAAAAGGCCCTGGGAGGAGGTGGCCGTGAAGGCGCGTACCCCGGTTGCCGCTGCGCCGATACAGGCACTCATGGCGCTGTGTTCGGACTCCACCTTGATGAACTCCGCATCCAGCTCTCCGTTGGAGATGTATTCGGCGAGCTTCTCCACCACCGTGGTCTGCGGGGTTATCGGGTAGGCGGAGATGACCTTCACCCGGGCCAGCTTTGCCGCCAGGGCAACCGCCTCGTTTCCGTCAATTATCTGCATCATTGGCGACACCCCTCCTTCATTGTTATTGCCTTGACGGGGCATTCATTGGCACAGATGCCGCAGCCCTTGCAGTATCTGAGGTCAATTTTGGGCGGTTTTCCCTTGGAAATCGCTGCTTCAGGGCAGAAAAGCCAGCACAGGCCGCAGCCAGTGCATTTGGCGGGGTCCACACTGGGACAGAAAGTTCTCCATCCCCCCGTTTCGTATTTTTCCGAGTTTCCCGGCTCGGTTATTACCGCTCCAGGCTTGAGTTTCATGAGATCACCGTCTCTTCAAATGCACGCTTGGCCGCGTTTATGTTTTTCTCGGCCAGCTTTCCGAACCTTTTTTCGATCACTTTTGCTATCGATTCCAGCGACACCACACCGGTGGCCTTGGCCAGGGCGCCGAGCATGGTGGTGTTTGTGATCGGGACACCTAAAGTTTCTATGGCAATCTTTGTTGCATCCACAATCGCGATTTTTTTCCCCTTGAGATTCTCCGGAGCTTTTTTGGAGTTCAGGATGACTATTCCCCCGGGGCTGAGCCCCGCCGCCACGTCGACGGATTCGACCAAGGTCTGGTCGAGCACTACCACGTAATTGGGCCGGTAAACCTGCTCGTGGGTGCGAATTGGCCGTTTGTCGATGCGGGTGAAGGCCACCACAGGTGCACCGCGCCTCTCCGCACCGAAGAAGGGAAAAGCCTGACAGTAGTTGCCCTCGAGAAAGGCGGCCTCTGCCAAAAGGCGCGCCGCAGTGACAGCGCCTTGACCTCCCCTGCCGTGGAATCTTATCTCTATCGTGAGAATCCCCTTCTTTAAGAAGACTTACCGTTTCCCTATAAATTTTAATCGGTTGCTGGATTCGGGAGGATAATCAGCCCAATATTTTTTGGTTCACTTTGGAAAAATCAGTTTTGTTTTTCTGTAGCGGATTTGGCGGGAAAGATAAAATAAATTCGTATCTCCTTTTTACAAGCTCAATATTTTTGGCTGCCTTTTCACCATAGGCTCGGTTGATAACTTCTTCAACGACGCTTAATGGGACCCCATAGAGGCTGGCGATGGCACCGATCATTGCTGAGTTTTTCATGATGGAAATGCCGCCCACCTCTTGGATCATGGTGGTGAGCGGTATCGGCAAAGGTTCGTGGGGTCCCTCGTACTTAACCGCGCCCTCGTCGTAGAGAACGCGACCGTCTCCCGTCAGCTCTTTCTGGTGCTTGGCAATGGTGTCCTGGTTAACTGCGGCGATGAGTTCCACGGACTCCCGATGATGCCAAATCTGCCTGTCCGCCGCCCTTATCTTGCAGAAGTTATGGCCTCCCCGAATGAGCGAGCCGTAGTCGTTTATCACGAAGGCGTAAAGGCCCAACCGGTTGAAGATTCTACCGATGAGTTCAGCCGCCCTCATCATTCCGTCTCCGGCTTGCCCACCGATGAGTAAAGAGACCTCTTGCATGGTATCAATAACGCCATTAACTTGGTTAAGATTTCTAAAAACCTTTTGATTTACTTTTCACCCGTCCGACAGCAGCGCCGATTGATAAATTAGGCTTACCTAAAGAATTTAAATGAGTTAGGATTACCTAATTACTGATGATTATGACCTGTCACCAGTTTAAATCGGATGTTTCTAGGCTGTCATCCTCGGAGGAGGAATACCTGGAGGCGATCTACCGGCGGCAGACGGAAGCCGGAGAGCAGGCCAAGGTGAAGGACCTAGCGAAGAGCCTAGGTGTCAAAGAACCCAGCGTGGTGCAGATGCTGAACAAGCTGAGAAACAGGGGCCTGGTCACCTACGATCGCTCGGGCGCGATGCTCACCGAAAGGGGCAGGGATCAGGCCTTTAAGGTGGTAAGGCGTCACAAGCTGGCCGAGCGCCTGTTGTGCGATGTCTTCGGGCATGAGCTACCCGGTGTTCACGAACACGCCTGTGAGCTGGAGCACGTCCTCGATGATGAACTGACGGAAAGGATTGACGCGATGCTCAAAAAGCCAGCCACCTGCCCGCACGGTGGGGTGATACCGCGAACGAAGGACAACTCCATTCATAGGGAGGGGCAAAGTCTGGTGAATCTTGAATGCGGTGAAAGTGGCACGGTGGTGACCATCCCTGAGGAAAGGGAGACGGTGGAACGTCTGCTGGCTTTAAACATTCTTCCCGGGTCACGGGTCAGGGTTGTGGGAAAGCTACCGCGCGGAGCGGTCATAGTTCAGTGCGGTAAGACCGAGGTTGCGCTCAGCCGTGAAATCGCGTCTAGGATAATGGTGAGCCGTGGCCGCGGCGGAGCCGGCGCCCGATATCGGAGAGGCAGGGGTTGGCGGGCCTGATTTTTCGGTGAAATCCATGCCAGAGGAAAAATCAAAATCAGAGATAGTCGTGGCGCTTGCCGGGACCCCCAACGTTGGCAAGAGCGCGATCTTTCACCAGATCACCGGCGCGGATGTGATCATTTCCAACTACCCGGGAACCACCGTGGAGATGCTGGAGGGGCGAGTGAGGCACGGAAATTACGATGTCAGAGTAATTGACCTTCCGGGCGTCTACTCGCTCGGGGCGCTGTCGGAGGATGAACTGGTTGCCCGCCGCGCCATTCTGGAGCAGGAGCCGGACGTCATCATGAATATAGTGGACGCCTCCAATCTGGAGCGGAGCCTCTATCTAACCCTGCAGCTGATGGAGCTGGGTCGCCCAATGTTGATATTGCTGAACATGTACGATGTGGCCTTGGCAAAAGGGTTGCGGCCCAGCCCGGAAAAACTTTCGAAGAAGCTCGGCCTGCCCGTGATCGCCACCGTCGCCACGAGAGGGGAGAATGTGGCAAGGGCCTTTGATGAGGCCATGAAAGTTGCCGAGAAGAGGACCCGGCCCAAAAAACGAATACCTTTGAGCAGGGAAACGGAGAAGGCGATAGCGGCGTTGGCCGAGGAGATTAAAAGAACTCTGGTGAAAATCCCCTTTGGTCTATCTCCCAGAAACCTCGCCATAAAACTCCTTGAGGGGGATGAACATCTCGTCCATGCCGTGGCTGATCTTCCCGAAAGCGAAAGCGTTTTGAAAAAGGCGAGAACGCTGGCGAGAAATATAGCGCGAAGGTACGGTGAACCGTCCGTCTACAGAATTGCTCGCGAACGGCATGGAATCGCGGCCATGATCTCGCGCGAGGTGACGGAGCAAATTACGGCCAAGCCCAGGCTGGTGCAGCGTTTGGATGATATCACCTCAAGTGTTAAAACAGGAATTCCAATAATGGTCGCTGTTTTTGCTGTTTTGATTCTGATGTTGATCTACGTCGGTGGCTTTCTCGAGGAGCTGCTGGTGGGCTCCTGGGAGGCATTTGTCTCTCCCGTTTTACATGCTCTGTTTGACGGACTGGGTGAGGTGGGCCGGGTACTCGACATTGGGATCAACCAGGGGATTTCCGGAATTTTGGCGGTCATGATCCCCTACATCCTTGTTTTTTTCCTCGTCTTGGCTCTGCTTGAGGATGTGGGATATCTTCCGCGCATGGCTTTCGTGATGGATTCAGCCATGCACAGGATAGGACTTCACGGCCGCGCCGTCGTTCCAATGCTGGGTGGTTTTGGCTGCAATGTCCCGGCCATCATGGCCACCAGGGTCTTGACGACGCGGCGGGAAAGGCTGATTGCCAACTTTCTCATCACGATGGTCCCCTGCTCGGCCAGAACCGCCGTAATTCTGGGCACAGTTGGCTTTTTCTTAGGGATTCAATATGCGCTGGTAATTTACGGCATCGTCTTGCTTCTGATTTTTCTCGTGGGCCTGCTCCTCAACCGTCTGCTGCGCGGCCAGGTGTCCGGCATGATCATGGAAATGCCTCCTTTACGTCGACCCATGATCGGGCCGCTGTTGAGCAAGACCTGGATGAGGATGAAACACTTCGTTTATTTTGCCACCCCGCTCCTGCTCCTCGGCAGCCTGATCATCGGGGCCCTTCATGTTTCCGGGCTGCTGACCGCGATAGCTGAGCCTCTGGCACCGCTGACCACGGGATGGCTGGGACTTCCGGCAATCACCATCGTTTCGCTCCTCTACGGTTTCATCAGAAAGGAGGGGGCGCTGGTGCTGCTGGTGACGATAGCTGGAACCTCAGACCTGCTGCAGTTCATGACGCCGCTGCAGCTGTTTGTTTTTGCCCTGGTGGTGACGATCTACGTGCCCTGTTTGGCCACGGTGGCCGCGCTGAGGCAGGAACTCGGGTGGAGAGATGCGGCGATGATAACGGTTGGCACCTTTCTCATCGCCCTGCTCGTTGGTGGGGCCTTCTATCACCTGAATCCCCTCCGGCTTTAAGGACCTCGATTGTGGCAAGTCTTATTATGTGTTAATGAACACAAACTATTGGTCCCATGAGATGTAGATGGTGCTGGCGAGGATATGAACCGGGGAGCCAGATGAAACTCAGATATTTGGGTTATTTACCTCAACCCTTGATTTTTGTTCCCGTTTTTCCGGTGGTCACCCGGCAGCAACTGGAGGAACGATTCACATGACTTTTGACGAGTCCCCGCGTTTAACATATCTTGAGGGCTTGATTCAGGAGGATGTTGCCAAGCGGATGAATGTTTCCCGTGGGACAGGCTGGCGTTGTTTGGAGAGCGCCAGAAAAAATGACCCGCAAGGTGGTTGAACGATGTCCTCTGCCAGTTACTCCCAAAACCCATCAGGAAAAGTAGCCGGCAACTTGGCCCCCGTGGATGAGATGAGGCTCACGGTTTTGGTCGAGGACAAGGTGAACCCGGAGAAACCTGGCCTTATCGCCAAGCACGGCCTCTCCTTTTTCATTGAACTGAAATCATCGGGGCAAACATGGAATTTATTACTAGATACCGGTCCCGCGGCCGACCCACTTCTGCAGAATGCTAGAAAACTTCGCCTCGACTTAAGAAAGGCCAGTCACGTTGTGCTCAGCCACGGACACTATGATCATACGGGAGGGTTATTGGGATTTCTGAATTTTGTTGAGACAAAGGTCCCGATAATACTACACCCAGATGCCCTGAAACCAAAATTCTTGGTCAAGAAGAGAGGACTTAAGAAGATTGGCTTTCCTTTCCGAGAAATGGAGCTGGAGGAGGCGGGAGGAGTCTTGGCCCTGAGGCGGGATCCATTTTCACCCCTGCCCGGAGTTTTGGTGAGCGGTGAGATACGGAGAGAGGCCCCGTTTGAGGTTGTCAAGGGATTTAGGACGATGGAAGGCGGTAGGCTGGTGAAGGATGAGATGCTGGATGACCAGGCGCTTTTTGTCTCGTTAAGGGACAAGGGGCTGGTGGTCATCACCGGTTGTGCCCATGCAGGAGTGGTCAACACCATAAGACAGGCGCGGCGTTTAACTGGAGCAGCCAGGATCCATGCCGTTGTCGGCGGGTTTCACCTCTTCAACGCGAGCACGAGGAGGATAATGGCCACCGTGAAGGAGTTCCAGAAAATTGGTGTTGAGTACCTGATGCCGTGCCACTGCAGCGGGAGGAGGGCGGTAGCCCGCTTCGTCAAGGTTTTCGGGGAAAGATGTCAAAGGCTCAGGACCGGCGATTCCGTTATTTTTTAACTTCGGCATCCTTAAATTTAGGTAAATCCTAAATTTTTCCGTTGATCGCAATGGTGAAAGTCACCGTAACGGAAAATGAGGCTAGGTATCTGAAGCTGATATATAGGAAGCAGGTTGAGGATGGTTCCCTGGTTGGGACCACAGATTTGGCTAAGTGGCTCAGGGTCAGGCCGGCGACGGCGACAGAGGTGATCCAAAATCTTTCCCGGAAAAACATGCTGAAGTACCGACCCTACCACGGGGTTGAGCTGACGGGAAAAGGGATTAGAGAGGCGCGGAAACTGCTGAGAAAACACAGGATACTGGAACGCTTTTTCTTCGATTTTTTGAAATACGACGTCCGGAGGTCATGTGCCGAAGCGTCGAAAATAGACTATCATGCTTCCATGGATTTCATCAACGATATCTGCCGGGCCTACGGACATCCGGACCAGTGCCCCTGCCAGAAGACCATCTTCTCCGACCCGCTCTGTGAAAAAAGGCGTTAGGATGAAGTGATCCGAAATGCTGGAAATTTTCTGGATATTGCTGGCAACGTTTGTTGTCAGCTTGATCTCCTTCATCGGCGCCGTGACCCTGGTCCTGTCGGAAAACTTGTTGAAGAAGATCCTGCTGGCTCTGGTGGGCTTCGCGGCCGGAGCGCTGATCGGCGGCTCCTTTTTACATCTGTTGCCGGAGTCGATAGAGAGAAGTGCGGCCGGGGACCTGAACCTCGTCTTTTACACGACGATAATCGGCTTCATCCTCTTTTTTGCCCTGGAGAAGCTGCTCTGGCGGCACTGTCACGAAAGGTCCTGCCCGATCCATGTCTTCGCCTATCTTAACTTGGTCGGCGATGGTGTGCACAACTTCATTGACGGGTTGATCATGGCCGCCGCCTATCTGACCAGCTTTCCGCTGGGGTTGACCACCACCATGGCAATTGCCGCGCATGAGGTCCCGCAGGAGCTGGGGGATTTCGGTGTTTTGGTCTACGGCGGTCTCAAACCGCGCCGGGCCTTGGCCTTGAATTTTGTGACCGCGTTGTCCGCCGTTGCCGGAGGGGTTCTGGGTTACTACTTCCTCCATCTGCTCGGGAACATGATGATTTTTCTGCTGTCCTTGGCTGCTGGCGGGTTCCTCTACATCGCGGCCTCCGACCTGATTCCGGAACTGCATAAGGAAAAGAGCACGCTGAGGACCGGTGTTTCCTTCATCACTTTTCTCATGGGAATCATTTTGATGCTGGTCATGAAAACCTTTTTCGGCGGTTAAAATATGGGCAAGTGCTTTTTCAGGCTGAGTTTGCCAAGGACCTTTTGGTGAGGACGGTCCCGATGGAGGATTCCGTGGTGATGGCTGCTTCAAAGGGCTGGGGAGAAAAATGAGAAGCCAACATCGCGATGTGGTTTATGGTCCGGTTTCCTCTTGGCGGCTGGGAAGATCACTTGGGGTTGATCCTATTTGTCAAGAGAGGAAGGTGTGTTCTTTTGATTGCATCTACTGTTCGCTGGGAGCAACGGAAGAGAAGACAGTTGAGCGGAGAGTTTTCGTTCCCGCCCGGCAAGTTGCTCGTGCCCTGAAGGATGCCTTGGGAAAGGTTGAAGCAGACGTGGTGACCTTTTCAGGAACTGGGGAACCAACACTGGCGCAGAACCTCGGCGAGCTGATTGAGGTGGCCAGGGAAACCTCCGGGCTGCCTGTGGCGGTTTTGACAAATTCCTCGCTTAAAATCAGGAAGGACGTGAGGGAGGATCTGGCTAAAGCCGACATCGTCAAGGGCAAGTTGGATGCTTCAAACGAGGAACTATTCCTGGCGGTGAACCGGCCCCATGCGGAGATAAGTTTTGGAGACGTGGTTTCTGGTCTCAAAAAGTTTCGGGCCGAGTTCCGGGGCAAATTTCAGCTGGAAGTAATGTTTGTTCCCGAGAACATGGCTTTCTCTCAGGAAATTGCCAAGATTGTCAGGTCGATTAATCCCGACGAAGTTCAGGTAAATACCCCTCTCAGGCCAAGCCAAGTCAGGCCACTTACCTCTCAGGAGCTGGAAATTGTGCAGAGGAGCTTCAGCGGGATGAACCTGCGTTCGGTCTACCGCTCCGAGAAGCCGCTGGTGGAGAAATCCATCGGCGAACACAAAATTAGGCGGCTCAAAAGATCTGATTAAAGATATTGTGCCGTTCTCAGGAAGCACCACGATTGGTCAATCTTCCCCAATTGTTTTGAAGAAGGATATGGTATTTCAACTCCAGTCAAGCATTGAATAATGAAGAATCTCGGTCGGGTGGAAACACGGAAGGAAAGCCGCTTGCCGGAGACGTCTGGGCCAATGTTCTTTCCTCTCAAAAGGAGGAGATCAACGGTTACCACATTTACAGAAGGCTGTCGGAATCGGCTAAAGATCAGCGCATTAAAGAGATTTTGAGCCAGATAGCGGATGATGAACTTAAGCACTACAATTTCTGGAAGAATTACACGCAGGTTGAAGTAAAGCCGAGCAAGCTGAGGGTCTGGTTTTACTTTTTAATTTCCAGGCTTTTGGGCATAACTTTTGGTTTGAAGTTAATGGAAAACGGTGAGGTGCGGACCCAGTTGGTTTACGACAGGTTATCCAAGTTCATCCCTGGTGTCAAAGATATCCTGAGAGAGGAAGAGAACCACGAAGACCAGCTCATCGATTCAATTAAGGAGGACAGGCTGGAGTACATTGGCTCGATAGTTTTGGGTTTAAACGATGCGCTGGTGGAATTGACCGGGGCGCTGGCGGGGTTTGCCTTTGCTTTCCAGAACAGCAGATTGGTGGCCGTTGCCGGGTTGATCACGGGAATAGCTGCCTCTCTTTCCATGGCCGCCTCTGAATATTTGTCGACCAAGGCGGAAGACGGTGGAAGGCATCCGGCTAAGGCGGCGATTTACACGGGCGTGGCCTACCTGCTCACGGTCAGCCTTCTGATTTTGCCCTTTTTGGTTCTCCAGGAAACTTTGATCTCGCTGGGTCTCGCCGTCCTAGCGGCCATCGTCGTGATCTTCATTTTCACGTACTACGTTTCCGTCGTCAAGAACCTCTCTTTTCCTAGGAGATTTGCGGAGATGGTCACCATCAGTCTTGGGGTTGCCGTTCTGACCTTTCTGATAGGGCTTCTGGTGAGAATTTTCTTGGGAATAGAAATTTAATTCTGTACTGTGATCTAGGCCGTATTCTTGGTAGCGCCGGTGGTTTTGTTTTTTAGAAACTGCGGCTGAGCCGCGGCGTTTACCTTAATGCAGAAACCTTTATATATTTTGTGCAATTGAACATAATTTGGTGAGAGAAATGGGCGGTTGGAGACGAGGCAGTGCTCCCGGCTATTGGCCCGGCAGAGGACCATTCAGCTATCTCCCTCCTTGGCAGCGCCCGGGCTGGCTCTACGGCCCCGGTACCTGCTGGCAGTTCTATTCCCAGCGTCTCTTACCAGAGGCTCCCCCTGCCGAAGAAATTGATTATCTCAAGGCTTATGCTGAGGAGTTGAGGCGGCAACTGGAAGAAGTCGAGTCCAGGATAAAAAGGCTGGAGGAAACTGGGGGAGAAAAATAACCCGTGGTTGTCATGGGCAGGGTTAAAATTGCCATCGCCACGAAAGGGCACAAAGGCCTGGGGGAAGAGGTGGCGGATCACTTCGCCAAAGCCGATACCTTTACTCTGGCCACCATTGAAGGTAAAAAGGTTCACCTCGAGGTCATAAAAAATCCGGCGAAGGATCTTCCCCGTGGCAGGGGCCGAGCTGTGGTTCAGATGCTGAAGGATAAAGGAGTCCAGACTGTGGTGGCGGGCGATTTCGGCATGGGGGCCATGGCGCTTCTCCGGCAAGGTGATTTCAAGATAGCAAAGGTTCAGTCCGGGGTTAAAGTCGGGGAAATTATCAGAGCAGGTCTGTATAAGGATCTCCTGCCAAAGCAGGAAATGGCCTCTGAAAGATAGCGCGATCTCAGAACTTATGGCGGTTCATCGCGGCGCATCAGGCAGCGATGGTGGCAGGCTCGGGTAAAGCCTGTTTTGATTTTTGGAACGGCAAAGGTCTTCGATGGTGTGAGTTTATTTAAGAAGAATGAGAACAATAAAATGCTGCCGGCGAGCTGGTGGGCGACTGTCGGGCGCAAGCCTGAGGAAATTCCGTCCATCGGGCAGGTCCGCGGCCCCGCAAGGGTACGGCCGAGAGGTCGGGAAGATGGCACAGAAACGACACCCCGCGGCTCGCGCCATGATGCGGTGACGCTGAGGTCGTGCCGACGGGGATGAAACGGCCATCACGCGGGATGCAAGGGCAAATTGCCGCCGATGAACGCCTGCCGGAGGCGGGTGGTAGCCCGCTTAGCTGAATGTCGCCTGAAAACAGAAGACGGATTACGGCCAGCACGCCGGCAATGCTCTAACTCAGGGGTAAGAGGTCTAGCAAATGGAAGACCATGCTCACGGCCCACATGACCATGCGGGCCACGGGGCTCACGGCCACGCCCACCATCTGCAGGATTTCAAGAGGAGATTTTTGATTTCTCTCCTTCTCACCGTTCCCGTGATGATCCTTTCCGAAATGATTCAGATGTGGTTCAACTTCACCCTCGTTATCCCGTACCATGGTGTGGTGCTGTTGCTTCTTTCCGTCTTCATCTATTCCTACGGTGGCTGGCCCTTTTTGAAGGGAATGGTTCAGGAGGTGAGATCCCGCCAGCCTGGGATGATGACGCTCATCGGCATGGCGATCTCCGTGGCCTTTTTTTACTCGGCGGCCACCGTCTTCACCGCCGCGGGAAAGGACTTCTTCTGGGAACTAGCCACCCTGATTGACGTAATGCTCCTCGGTCATTGGATTGAGGCGAAGAGCGTCCTCGGCGCTTCCATGGCGCTGGAGGAGCTGATCAGGATAATGCCGACAACTGCTCACTTGGTGGAGAACGGTGGGGTGAGGGATATTCCAGTCTCGGAGCTCAGGGTCGGGCAAACGGTGCTGGTGCGGCCGGGGGAGAGGATACCCTCGGACGGAATTGTGGTTGAAGGTTTGTCTTCGGTCAACGAGTCGCTTTTGACCGGAGAGTCAAAGCCCGTCGCCAAGGAGATCGGGGCGAGGGTGATCGGGGGGTCGATAAATGAGGAAGGGGTTCTGAAAGTGAGGGTGGAAAGAACTGGTGAGGAGACCTATCTGGCCCAGGTGATCAAGCTCGTCAGACAGGCGCAGGAGAGCAGGTCGAGGACGCAGGACCTGGCCAACAGGGCGGCAGCGCTCCTCTTCTACATCGCCCTCGGGGTGGGCATCTTGACCTATCTGGTCTGGTCGCTCTTCTCTGATCCGGGATTCGCGATCGAGAGGTCGGTCACGGTCATGGTGATTGCCTGTCCTCATGCTCTGGGGCTTGCGATTCCCTTGGTGGTCGCCATTTCCACCTCCCTCACCGCCAGAAGCGGCATTCTCATCAGAGACAGAAGGGCCTTCGAGATGGTGAGGAATGTGGACGCGGTTGTTTTTGACAAGACGGGGACGCTCACCGAGGGGAGGCTTGGCGTCACCGATGTGGTCGCCATAATCCCTGAGGAGGATCTCTTGAGGCTCACAGCGAGCGTTGAGATCAACTCCGAACACACGATAGCCAGAGCCATCGTCAATTACGTGAAGGAAAAGCATCTCGACATCCCCCCTGCTGAGGAGTTCAGGGCCATGGTCGGCATTGGTGCCCGGGCCAGAGTTCTGGGTAAAGAGGTTTACGTGGGCGGACCAAATCTCCTCAAAGAGCTGAAGAAGGAGCCCGAGGATCCGAGAATAAAGGGTCTTCAGGAGCAGGGAAAAACAGTCATCTTCACCGTGGTCGATGGTGAGTTGGCCGGTGCTTTTGCTCTCGCCGACAGGATCAGAGGCGAATCTTATGAGGCGGTGAAAAGGCTGCGCGAGATGGGGGTAAAAGTTTACATGATAACCGGGGACTCCGAGGAGGTCGCCAGAGGAGTCGCGGAGGAACTTGGTGTCGACGCTTACTTTGCCCAGGTGCTCCCCGAGGAAAAGGCAGAAAGAGTGAAGGAGCTGAGAGAAAGGGGTCAACGGGTGGCGATGGTCGGTGATGGGATCAACGATGCCCCGGCTCTGGTCACGGCTGACGTTGGCATCGCGATAGGGGCGGGGACGGACGTGGCCATCGAGAGCGCTGACATCGTTTTGGTGAAAAATGACCCGAGGGATGTGGTCAAGGCCATGGAGCTTTCCCGCCGCACCTATTCCAAGATGGTTCAGAACATCTGGTGGGCGGGTGGCTACAACATCGTCGCCATCCCTCTGGCAGCCGGTGCCCTTTCAAACTTCGGCGTTATTTTGAGTCCGGCGGTGGGGGCCCTGCTGATGTCGCTGAGCACGATCATTGTTGCCGTCAATGCCCAGACCCTCAGAAGGCATGGGCCGAAGGTTCTCCCCATTGAGCGGCGGACGGTAAGGGATCCCGTCTGCGGGATGGAGCTTCAGCCTGAGGAGGCTTTCAGCGAAATGGAGCACCGTGGTCAGAGGGTCTACTTTTGTTCCAAGGAGTGTGCGGAGAAATTCAGGGAAGACCCGGATCGATACCTTCTTGACAGCAGCGGTCGGAAGGAGAATGGAGCTGGGCATCATCACTGAGTGTCATCGGCGGGGTAGATCGGATGAAAGACTGCAGCAAAAAATTCGTCCCTTTGGATCAGTCGGATGTTGGTTGCCATGTCTGGGGATGAGGTCATCAGAAGTCCGGACGTCGAGAGGAAAAACAGAGTTCCACCGGGTCAGAAGATCACCGACCACTGGCCCGTCCTTCATTACGGTCAAGTCCCCAGAGTAGATCCCTCACAATGGAAGTTGACGATATCAGGATTGGTAAAACGCGAGCTTCGTCTCAGCTATGAGGAATTCCTTTCGCTTCCGCGGGTGAGGGTCCTCTCCGATGTTCACTGCGTAACCGGGTGGTCCTATTTGGACAACCTCTGGGAGGGGGTGAGCACGGGGGAGATAAAAAGGTTGGCGGGGTTGAAGCCTGAAGCCAGGTTTGTGATAGTGCATGCCGAGGGCGGCTTCACGACCAACCTCTCCGTCGAGGACTTCTTCCAGCCGGATGTTCTTTTCGCCATCAAACATAATGGGAAAACGCTGACCCCCGAGCACGGTTATCCGGTTAAGCTTGTGGTGCCGAGGCTGTACTTCTGGAAGAGCGCCAAGTGGGTGACCGGGGTGGAGTTTACGGCGGAGGACAGACCGGGCTTCTGGGAGACTCACGGCTATCACAACCGCGGTGATCCCTGGAAGGAGGAGAGATACTCAACAACAGCTTTTTGAAACAGCCTTTTATTTGCGGGACTCCCTTTTTTAGTTGGGTGATGAAACTGAAAAGCCAAAGGCCCAGCGGGGGCCTGGTTAGAAAGGTCCTGAGGCTAGCGGATCTGATAAATTATCAGGAAGGCGCGGTGGTCAGCAGGGAGATCATCAGGAAAGAGGCGGGGACGGTAACTCTTTTCGCCTTTGACCGGGGGCAGGGACTGAGCGAACACACCGCCCCCTATGATGCCATGGTCCAGATAGTCGATGGCGAGGCCGAGATAACCATCTCCAAGGAGAAGTTCCACGTTGCTGCGGGTGAAATCATCATCATGCCGGCCAACGAGCCCCACGCCCTTTTTGCCCGGGAAAGGTTCAAGATGCTCCTGACGATGATAAGGCAAGAGTGACCGGTGCTGAATTTTCCCCACCGTTTTACCCGGGCACCAAAATAGTTATAGCTCTTAACCTCCAAGAAATTACGTTGAGAACATGGGCAAGAAGTGGGGCCACTATAAACCCGGCGGCCGGAGCCAGCCGGTGTCGTGTGTTTACTGCGGTCGCCTGACACCGCGCATCAAGGCAGTTCCCGTGAGAAAACATTACGGAGTGGGTGACCTGCGCAGCATCCCGGGTATCGACCGCAGGCGCGTTTTCCTGCCCCAGATGAAGGAATATGCCTGCATCTCCTGCGCCAAGCACCGCAAGTTGATCTGAAGTTTCATCGGCTTCTTCTGGCGGTTTTAACTGCCTGAACGATCTCCTCTATCTTTTTCCGTCGGTCGTTTGCCTGCTCCACGACTGTACCGGTGACGATGATATCGGCGCCGGCCTTGACCCTTTCCGCAGCCGCTTCAGCCGTCCTTATCCCGCCGCCGACGATCAAAATCACGCTGGTGGCCTCCCGCACCGCCTTCACCATCTCCACGGGCACCGGCCTGTCCGCCCCCGAGCCCGCCTCTAGGTAGACCAGCCGCATGCCAAAGTACTGGGCCGCCAGCGCGTAGGAAACCGCCAGCTCAACGTTGTCCCGGGGAATCAGATCGGCCTTGCCCACGCGGCCCACGGTTCCACCGGGCTCCACGACCAGATAGCCCATCGGAAGGGGCTCAATGCCGAATTTTTTAACGATGGCTGCCCCGAGCCTCTGGGCCCCGATTAAATAATAAATGTCGCGAGAATTGAGCATGCTCATGAAGAAGATGGCGTCCGCATATCTGCTGATGCCGGCATCGTTGGCGGGAAAGAGAATGACCGGCAGCTTCGTGGCCCTTTTTATCGAGATCACGGTATCGTCGAGCAATTTACCGCTGGCGCGGGTAGAGCCGCCAACCATGATGCCGTCGGTTCCGGCGGCGGCGGCATCGGAGGCGATTTCACCGGCTTGATCGGGTGGCTGTTTTTCCGGGTCGATAAGCGTCAAGTGAGCGGCGCCGTTGAGAGTGATGGCTTGCCTCAGTCGCTCCTCCACCTTCATCCTCGTGGCTCCTTGCTCTTGGGCCGGAGTCCTGAGTAACCGCACTTCCGGCATTTGGTTGCCTTCATGGGATTATGCGCGTTGCAGCGCATGCAGATTTTGGTGTTGAACAGACGCCTTTCCGCCACTTCAAATCTTGCCATGGTTTCACCCCTTGCCTCTTACCTCCTTGAAGACTTCAGGTATTTTATCGATTACGTCTGAGGCCACAAACTCATAGCCCTTTTCCCCCAGGCAGAGATCACCCGCCCGCCCGCAGACCCAGGCACCGGCGGCGGCGGCCTGGAACGGAGAGGCCCTCTGGGAGAGGAAGGCCCCAACAATGCCGGAGAGGACATCGCCGGTGCCGCCGACGGTCATTCCCGGGTTACCCGTGTAGTTCAGCTTGAGGGCGCCGTCCGCGGAGGCGATGATGTCCACGTGGCCCTTCAACAGGATCACGCATCCCAGCTCCCGCGCGGCCCTGCTGGCCATCTCGGCGCGGCCCTGCAGGTCGGCAGGCAGGTCGTAGCCGGTCAGAATTTTGAACTCTCCCGCGTGGGGGGTCATCACCCAGGGCATGTCCTTGAGCAGCTCCGGAGCCCGGCCCAGCGCTTTAAAGGCGTCGGCATCGAACAGAGCCGGCAGTTCCGGGTGTTCCTTCCTCAGCAGACGCGCTAGGCTGATGACCGCTTCAAGAGTTTTCGGCAGGGAGCCCAGCCCGGGTCCAATGACGACTGCGGTTGAACTTTCCAGCTCTGAAGAAACATCAGGCAGAGCGGAGGGTTCGAGGTCCTGGCAGCGGAGTTTAACCGTGATCAGATCTGGTGAGATGGTGTTTATGGTCCAAGCCGTCCTCTCCGGGGCGGCGATTACCGCCAGGTCGACACCGGAGCGCAGCGCCGCCAAACCGACCAGGGCCGGCGCCCCCACGTAGCGCGATCCACCACCGACGACAAGCAGCCTGCCAAAGTTTCCCTTATGCGATTCCGCTTCACGTTTTGGTATGACTGCCTTGACGTCGGCCTTGCTGACCCGGTATCTTTTTTCCATCAGCACCATCACTATTGAAAACGAGGGGCATTGGTTAAATAGTCTGCTAATCGGTGCTCTGCTGGTTTGCAGAGTGGTGCCGGGGCGGGGAATTGAACCCCGGACCTCTCGATTTCTCACATCATCTCGTGAATCAGAACTCACAACGTTGTTTTCTCGTTATGAGTCGAGCGCTCCAACCAGGCTGAGCTACCCCGGCACATACCAATTTTTTCTGTCAATTCCTTAATCTTTTTTGGTTTTTGTCGGTTGTTCTGATTGGGCCCTCAAGAACTTCAGGAAGCTCCTTTTATCCCGCAGGACCGTGCAGCCCCGTTCATGGCCGACGTAAACCAGGTCGGCAAGTCCGGCGAAGAGCCCGTTGTCGATCACCCCGGGAAGACCGTTGATCTTCTGCTCTAATTTTGCCGCGTTGGTAATCCTAGGGAACCAAGCTTCGACGAGATAATTTCCGTTGTCCGTCACAAAAGGTGCGTTGTCCTTGGTCTTGAGGACGGGGCGGCTGCCGAGTTCGGCCAGCCTTTTCATGGTGTAGTCCTTGGCAAAGGGGAGGACCTCAACCGGCACTGGAAAAATTTTTCCCAGCCTTCTGACCAGCTTGGTCCTATCGACAACGATCACCACCATTTTCGCCGCTTGGGCAATGATTTTTTCCCTGGTGTGGGCGCCGCCGTGTCCTTTTATCAGGTCAAAATTGGGGTCGACCTCGTCGGCGCCGTCGATGGTTATGTCGAGACTGCGGTCACCGTCAAGAGGGCTCAGCTTCAGGCCCAGATCTTTAGCCAGTTTCTCCGATGATGAGGAGGCAACGACGTAGGTGGCATTCGGGTTGAGCCTGGATAAGGCCGCGATTACCTTTGCCACCGTGGTCCCCGATCCCAGTCCCACCAGCATGCCGTCCCGAACCAGTTTGGCCGCCTCATCTGCCGCCGCTGTTTTCCACGATTCCACGTCCATGCCAATCAGAAATAAATGGCTTCTTGTGCCTTAAAGAGTTTTAAGCAGAAAATGACAATATGGGATTGGTGGCACGATGAAACGAGTGATTCCCGTTCGTGAGGCCATGCGCACGGAAGTTTTGACGGTGATCAAGGGGACCAACGTTGCCCGGGCAGCCAAGCTGATGGCGAAGAACGATGTCGGCAGCATCGTGGTGGTCGAGGGCAAGAAACCGGTTGGCATCCTCACCGAAAAGGATCTTTTGATGAAGGTCGTCAGCGAGGATCTTAAGCCGAGCAAGGTTCGAGTGGGGAAAATTATGTCGGCTCCTCTGATTACCATTGACCCCGACGCCGACATCGTTGAAGCGGCGAAGATCATGGCCAGCAACAAGATCCGCCGGCTACCCGTGGTTAAGAACGGAAAGCTGGTTGGCATCGTTACCTCCTCGGACATCACCGCGATATCCCCGGCTCTCTCGGAGCTGATGGCGCATCCGGAGAGGACCACCGAGGAGCGCGTGGATCAGAGCGTCTGCGAAAACTGCGGGGAGGTCACCACCGACCTGTATGAAGTTAATGGTATGTGGGTTTGTGAAAACTGTCGTGATTCGATGGGCGAGTAGATGGTGTGATGGCATGCCGTGACGTGCTCAGCGGCGTGAAAGTTGAGGACGTGATGCGGCCCTGCAGCGTATTCGTGAGTTCCAATGATCTGGTTACCAAGGCGCGAGCGGTTATGCGCTCAACCGGCTTCAGGAGCCTGCCGGTGATCGATGAGGGAAGGCTGTCCGGGATCATTACCATCAGAGAGGTCATGCAGGTGACATCGACAAGGTCCAACATCACCGTCTCCGGGATAATGTCACCATCCAGGCTGGTAGCCACCCCAAAGATGTCGCTGGTTGATCTGGCCAGGCAAATGGTTGACCTCGAGGTCTCCGATGTTCCCGTGGTCCGCAGCTCGAGTGACCGAACAGTGGTTGGCTTGGTGAGGCTCGATGACATACTGACTCAGATCTCCGGGAGAATTTCCCCAGGAAAGCTCGTGGAGGAGCTGATGATCACCGATGTGATCACCTGTGAGCCCGATGATGAGATTTCCAAGATTTGGGACCTGATGGAGAAAACAAATAGTTCCGGGCTGCCCGTGGTCAGGCTGGACAAGCGGCGAAGGCGGAAGCAGGTGATAGGCATGATCACCCGCTCCGATATCATCAGGTCTGGAACCATCAGGCTTTCCGAAGAGTCCGATAAAGGACGATTCAAATCACCACCCCGGGTCAAGTCGGTGATGAGGACCCCGGCGATCGCGGTGAGCCCCAAAACTTCGGTTTCCGACGCCATCGACTTGATGCTGAGCAAAAGGGTCGGAAGGCTGGCGGTGGTTGTCGATGGATATCTTGTGGGGATTTTGAGCCGCTCGGATGTTATAAAGTTCGCCTGTGGTTGATCCCATGCAGAGAATACCCCACTACAAGTCGCTTGATCGTGGCCCGATCGAGTTCAGGTCACGAGTTTACCGCAAGGAGGGGGACATCATGACCATCGCCAAGAAGCCGGTTGTTTCCGTCCCCCAGACGATGAGGATAAAAAATGCCGTTGACCTGATGGTGAAGGAGGGCATCAGAAGGCTGCCGGTCACCGAGCCGGGGACGAAGAAGCTGATCGGCGTCGTCAGGACCCGGGATGTCTTAGAGTTCCTCGGCGGTGGAGAAAAGTTCAACATCGTCAGGGTGAAGTTCGGGGGCAATTTTCTGGCAGCGGTGAATGAACCGGTGAGGATCCTGATGGAAAGGGATCTGACCTACGGCACCAGCCGCATGTCGATAACCGAGGTTGCCCGGCTCATCCTCAGCAAGGGCGTTGGCGGCGTTCCCATCTTGGATGACAGCAAGAGGATAGTTGGAATTGTGGCGGAACGGGATTTTCTCCGGTTTATTCCTAGGACCACCGGAGCGAAGGTGAGCTACTACATGTCACGGCACGTCGCCACCGCCGAGCTTTCCTTCAAGATCTTGGATGCCGCGCGCACCATTGTTTCACGCGGCTTCCGCAGGCTCCCGGTCGTCAGCGGCGGCAGGTTGGTTGGAATCGTAACGAGCATGGACATCCTGCGCTATCTCAGCTCCAATAAAATCTTCGACCGGATGAGCTCCGCTAGGTTCGAGGATGCGATGTCCGTCGGCGTCGAGGAGATAATGACCCGGGAGGTCATCAGGGCCACGCCGGAGATGGATGTGGGCGAGGCTGCCGAGATTATGCGGGAGAGAGGCTGCGGTGGCCTGCCCGTCGTTTCCGGCGAGGAACTGGTGGGGATAATCACCGAACATGATCTCATGAGGTTGTTAGTTTGAAAATGAAGGAGATCATGAGCGCGCCGGTAGTAGCGGTGAAGCCGACCGACACCGTCGCCCACGCCAAGAACCTGATGCTGAGGAAAAAGGTGAAAAGGCTGGTGGTGATGGAGAGGGGCAGGGCCGTCGGCTTGCTGACCCTGGATGATATCGTTACCCGGCTCAGGGCGGAATCACCCGCCTGGCGCCTGCGAACCCTGGACAACGTGCTGGTGTCCCGCGTTATGAGCCGGGATGTTCAAACGGTGTCGCCGGAGACCGATGTAAACAAGGCTGTGACGGTAATGCTTGACCGCGATATCGGCAGCCTGGTGGTTGTGGAGGGGGAAAGAGTGGTGGGGATCTTGACCAAGACGGATGTGGTGAGATACTTTTCGAGGGACCTGGAGACAAAGTTTAAAGTGAAGGAGCTGATGAGCAAAGATGTCGTCAGGGTCAGCCGGCACCACTCGGTGGCGCACATCGTGGAGCTGATGCAGGAGTACCGGGTCAGAAGCGTGGTGGTGACGGATGGGGAAAGGCCCGTGGGCATGATTCTGGAGAGGGATCTGGCGTTTGCCCAGCTGGAGCACCCCGAGAAAGGGGTGAGGGAAAGGGAGGTCAGATACACCAGGAAGGTGGAAAGGGGCGGCAGGCCAAGGGCGCGATATGTTAAATATGTGGCGCTACTTACTGCTGATGATATCATGCGCCGGGATATCGTGACCATCGGCCCCGAGGAGGATGCCGCGCAGGCCGCGGGACTGATGATCAGGAGCGGGATGAGCGGTGTTCCTGTGGTGGAGGGAGATCGGCTGGTCGGCATCGTGACGAAAACCGATATCATCAAGGGCATCAGGAGGTTGGCGTCTAAATGAGGGTCAGCCACATCATGAGTTCACCGGTGATTACCCTGGACAAGGACAGATCTCTGGCCGATGCCATCGACTGCATGAAAAGGGCGCAGATTTCCAGAATTGTGGCCACCAAGAATGATCGCGTAGTAGGGATACTGACCGAGAAGGACATCGCTCGGGAACTGGGCTCGCTGCATACCTACCGGCTGCCCCCGGGCCGGCTGCACATTTCCAGCGTCATGACTCCCGACCCCATCAGCGTGGCGCCGGATGTCGTGGCGAAGAGGGCCGCAGAGCTGATGCTGGATCACGATGTCAGCGGCTTGCCGGTGCTGGAGGGGACGAAGCTGGTCGGCATCGTCACCAAGATGGACTTTGCCAAGATCTGTGCCGATTTTGAGGACGTTTACGTGGGGCAGGTCATGCAGGTCAGCCCCACCACCGTTTCCCCCGGCGACAGGGTGATCCATGCCCGGAAACTGCTTCTCGAGGAGGAGATCCTGGCCCTGCCGGTGGTGGAAAATAAAGTTCTGGTAGGCATCGTGACGACCAGGGATGTGGCGATGAAGCTGGCGGCCTTTCAGGAGGTCGTCCCGGACAGGTACAAGAGTGAGCGCATCAGAAATCTTCTGGTCGGGGACATCATGACGCAGCCTCCGGTGACGGTCCGGACCGACACCCGATTGCCCGAGGCGGCGAAGCTCATGCTGGAGAGGAGGTTTTCGGCACTGCCCGTGCTCAACCTCGATGGCGAGCTGGTCGGGCTGCTGACCAAAGCTGAACTGACCGAAGTGGCGCGCGAAAGGCTTTAGTTGTCCTTTTCTTAATCTTTTTTGGGCGGCCGTGGTCCAGCCTGGTTAAAGCTAAATGCTGCCAAAAGACTCAGGCTTCCCAAGAAAAATCGGTAAAAGCCTGCTACGCGGGTTCGAATCCCGCCGGCCGCACCATCACCTTTTTTTAGGAAATACCTGACTGAGACATGACTTCGTCATTTGCCGTCAGTTCTTGTTTTTCACACCATCTTTGGTGGTCTTAGCAGGCAATCTTTCCAAAGGGAATGGCAGCATGTTTCCGCCACGAAAAGAGCTATTCCTGACCTTGGAAAGGTAATGTTGCGACGTGACTCATTTTGCCCATCTAAAATTCATTACGGCGTCAGACGAGGTGTAGCCGCGTTAAATCAACAATAATGCAGTCTCAAGTGAATGGTTTAAATCGACAAAAGTGCTGATCGTCGCACAACCTACGGCTTTCAGGTAAATTTCTCAACGTTTAAATTTATAATAGAATTTCGAATTTCCTTTTCTTGCTTGTAGATGACAGCGGAGTCCTTTGAACTTCAGCATTACGAATTCGGAAAAGATGAGCAACAATATTTCTCGACTCGCTGAGTTCTGCAGAAGCGCCGATGGGAAAAGGGGCCTCAGCAAAGCCGCCGCGATCACCAGAAATTCAAATCTAAAGGAAGCAACGTTATTAACGTGGAGCCAATCGGTGGTGGTATGGTCAAAACCCTAGTGCTGAAAGTGAGCCCGGTGCAACCAGAGCCGGAGAAAATCAAAATAGCGGCCCAGACGATCAGGGATGGTGGCCTGGTTGCTTTTCCCACCGAGACCGTTTACGGGCTGGGCGCCAACGCTCTTGATGAGAGGGCGGTTCTGAGAATTTTTCAGGCGAAGAACAGGCCCACTGATAATCCGCTCATCGTTCACATCGCGAACAAGGAAGATGTTTACCTCTTGGCTGAGACGGTGCCGAGCAAGGCGGAGATCCTCATCGACAGGTTTTGGCCCGGGCCCCTGACGCTGCTGATGCCCAAGTCGGAGCTGGTGCCGGCCGCCACCACCGCCGGTTTGGCCACCGTTGCGATAAGAATGCCCAGCCACCCCATTGCCCGGGCGCTGATAGCCGAGGCAGACGTGCCGATCGCCGCGCCGAGCGCGAACCTTGCGGGCAGGCCTAGCCCCACCACAGCGCAGCACGTTTGGGACGATCTCTCGGGGAAAATTGAGGTCCTAATCGACGGCGGCGAAGTTGGTTTTGGTGTTGAGTCTACGGTCCTTGATTTGACGGCCGATCCGCCCACCGTTCTCAGGCCTGGACCCGTGACGGTGGGGGAGCTGCGGCAGATTCTGGGTCGGGTCGAAGTTCACCCGATCGCCACGGCCGAAATCCCGGCGGAAGCTGTCATCGCAAGAGCACCGGGGATGAAATACCGGCATTATGCCCCGAGCGCCGAGGTGGTTGTGGTCGAGGGGCCGCTGCCGCGCGTCGTCGGGAAAATCCAGGAGCTCTGGCAGGAGTACCAGCGGGAGGGTAAAAGGGTCGGCATCATGGCGACTGAAGAGACGGCCGGAGAATATCAGTCCGCCATCGTGAAGGTGGTCGGAACGCGAAGAAACCCCAGAACAGTTGCAAAAAACCTGTTTCAAACCTTTAGGGATTTTGATCGGGAGGGGGTAGATGTCATTTTGGCCGAGGGCGTGGAGATCTCCGGTATCGGGCTCGCGATCATGAACCGGCTGAGAAAGGCGGCGGTCCGGGTGATTAAAGTCTAGTTCTGGGGCCCGTTTGCCGGCGGGTGACAAAAATTTTGCCTCTACTGCAGCGGAGGATGTTTTCGAGTTTATAACGGTGAGGATAATTTTTGGGCACGGCAGCGGCATGGACATTACCTTCATCGTCGAGATCCTGGTATTTGTCGTGGAAATTCTGGTGATAGTTTTGATCCTGATTTCACTTCCACAGGCTGGAGTCCAACACCGCGGCGGTCAACCGGCTCATTCGGAAGCTGGATGATCATCTGGTTGAGCTGGACAGGGACTACAAACGCATTGAAAAGTGTATTTGTCAACTGTTGGAATCAAGACCCAAAAAGCGCGGTGGCCTGAAGGGAAGCGGGTGATAGCTTCCGGGGCTAGCGTCAAAATTCAGCAGCGCGGCCCAGCCGAAAATCCGATGCCTCATGATTTTTAAATGACCCCTGGTCAACCATCGAGGACATCGGTTAATAAACCTGAAAAATAACCGATTAGTGATGGTCAACCGTCTGCGCGCGCTCTCCCGGATCCCCAGCTACTCCCGTGAGCTCGGGCTGGATCTCAGACGCCCCAATGATCGCTTCAAGTGGTTCCTGGCCTCACTGCTGTTTGCCAAGAGGATCTCCGCAAACGTGGCTCTGAGAACCTACAGGATGTTTGAGGCCGAGGGGCTGGTGACCCCGGAGGCAATTCTGGCCGCCGGCTGGGACAGGCTGGTTGAGGTGCTGGACGCGGCGGGCTACGTGCGCTACGATTTTTCCACGGCCTCCACTCTTCTGGAGACGATGGGAAAAATAAAGGAGCTGGGCGGCCTTGAGCGCATACACCAGGAGGCAACCGACCCCCAGGATCTGGAGAGGCGGCTTCAGGAGCTGAGGGGTGTCGGCCCCGTCGCCTGCAACATCTTCCTGAGGGAGTTGCGCGGCATCTGGTCCAAGGCGAGGCCACAGCCGTCAAGGGTGGCCGTTGAGCTGGGGAGGAGCCTGGGCCTCTCCGGGCAGGAGATCGAGAGGTTTGAATCGGCCCTGGTTAGGATCCACCTAGAGTTTTGTAAGCGACAGGGGTGTGTCAGCTGCCCCGTGGGGAATAATTGCCGAAATTTCAGATCGCAGAGATCCAGGGCGCGAGGGTGACCCCAGGTTCACTCGACGATCGGAAGTATTTCCGTCATGATGAAGTCAACAAATTCCTTGACGGTGGACCTGCTGAAGAGGGTGACCACCGTGTTTCTGGTGATGCCCACGACAAGGCCCCTCTTGGCCACCTCCCAGACCACGTACCACAGTTTCCCGTGTTCCAGGTACTCGCGGTAGAGCTTGGTGTCCGCCAGCCCCGAACCGGCCAGCGCCAGCTTGCCCACGCCAGGGATGTCCACGTTGTCAAACCAGATCAGCTTGGTCGCGTGCGGGTTTGACTCGTGGAGCTCCTTCAGAGTTTCATGGGAGATCTTGGTTTCCACGATGGCACCTGTTCTGATGAAGAGGATGTCGCTGAGCTTGTTGGCCACGTAGTTCGTCAGCAGCTTCTTCACCCCACGCGCCTTCGAGGGGGCGAGGACAATCAGGAAGAGGCGGTCCTTATACCTCTTGATCCAGAAGGGCACCTCCTCGGTGACCACCGTCTCCACCAGCCCCCTCTTGTAGTAGCGGCTGATGACGAAGTCCTTGCTGAAGATCGCCGAGAAGGAGTCTCCCTCAAGCTTGGGTTCGATGATCTCGGTGGTCAGCTTCTTGGTTTCCTGCCCCGAGCCATGAGGTTCCTCCTCCCGGAAGGACCTGAGCTTGCGCGCGGCGAGCGTGAGTTCAATCGGTTCCTTCAGCTCGAAGACCTTTGCCACCAGCACCATGGTTCCACCCCAAAATTTAAGCGCAGACGTTGCCTTATATAGGAACTGCAAAGTTTAAACTGATTCCTATGTCGGCCCTGATCCGGGAGATAATACTGGAGAACTTCATGTCCCACGAGTACTCGAGGATCCCGCTCAAGCCGGGCCTCAACATCATCGTCGGGCCCAACGGAGCCGGGAAATCCTCGATCCTGCTGGGACTAGCGGTGGCTCTCGGACAGACCTACACCGAGCGCTCCCGCAGGCTCAGTGATCTGATCAGGAGGGGCAAGGACTTGGGCCGGGTCAGCGTGGTTTTCGACAACACCCCTCGCGATGGCAAGCGCCCGATCGCCAGCATAAATTCCGACACCATCGTCCTCTCCCGCTACTTGAGCAGGGACGGGAACTACTGGCACGAGATCAACTCCCGAACCTCCACCAAGGGAGAGGTGATGCACCTGCTGAGAAGGCTCTCCATCAATCCCGACAACATGCTCATCATCATGCACCAGAGCATGATCGATGTCTTTGGCGCCATAGATGCCAAGGAACGGCTGAAGGTGGTGGAGGAGGTCGTCGGGCTGAAGGAGTACCGCGACATGATTCTGGAGGCGAGGGAGAGGCTTTCCCACAGCCTCAGCGAGGAGGAGGCGATCAAGAGCCTGCTGGAGAAGGCGCAGGAGACCCTTCGCTACTGGGAGGGGGAATACCAGCGCTTTAAGAGGAAGCAGGAGCTGGCCTTGAAAAGGCAGGAGCTTGAGCTGGAGCTGGCCTGGTCGAAGTTCTTCCGGCAGATGGAGTCGGTGAGTGGCCTTCAGCAACGGCTGTCCGATCTCGAGGGAGAGCTGAAGGAGATCAAGGAGGATCAGCTCAGGAGCGCAAGGGAGGAAGAGGCGCTGGAGAAAAGGCTGAAGGAACTCGACTTCGAGATAGATTCAACCTACCAGCGGCTCATCGAGCAGGAGCGGGCGCACGCTGAGGCCGAGGCGCGCGGCAAACTGCTGGGGAGCCTGGAGAAGGCCTTTCAGAGGGTCAAGGCCGATTTCGGGGAAATTCTCGCGGGATTTGATTCAGATCTGAGGCGGGCCAGCAGGACGGTGCTGGAGGTTGCGGAGCGGATGAAGGAAACCCGCTCGAAGCTGGTCGCGGTCAAGAAGGAGAGCGAGCAGGTGAAGGAGGCCTACATCAACGCCAGAGTCAGGGGAGCCGTCCTCGGCCTCAAAAGGGAACTGCTGGAGAAGGAGGTTGCCGAGGTGCAGTCGGAGCTGAGAAGGGCGCGGCGGGAGCTGGAGGAGATCGAGGCTGAGGCCAGCAGGGTCGGGCCCCGGGTTGAGACCAAGAGAAAGCCCCAGGAGGTCATGGACGAGCTGAAGGTGACCAACGTGCAGCTGGCCAGCCTGGCTGATGTCTCACCGGACGTGGAGCGGATGTACCTGAGCTACCAGAGCACCCTGAAGGAGCTGCAGGCGAAGGCCGAGATCGCCGCGGCCAACAGGAAACGGGCCCTCGAGGAGCTTGATCTCCGCCGGCAGAAGTGGAAGACCGAGATCAACAAGCTGCTGAGGGAGGTCAGGGTGAGATATGTGGAGATACTGAAAAGGGTCAACGCCACGGGAGACGTTCGGCTGGAGAACCCCGATGACATCGACGAGGCGGGCCTGCAGCTGCTGGTTGGCTTCCGCGGTGCCGAGCCGCAGGTGCTGGACCCGCACACGCAGAGCGGTGGCGAGCGCACCACGGCGATCATGTGCTTTTTGCTTTCCCTCCAGCAGAGGATCAAGTCACCCATCAGGGCGATAGACGAGTTTGAGATGCACATGGACCCGAGAAACCGCGAGCAGATGATGACCGAGATCCTCAACTCCATGCGTGAGGAGACCGCGCAGTACATCGTGATCACCCCTGGGAGGCTGGTGAACGTGGAGGGCGTCCCAAACGTGATAACCGTGCAGAACATCGCCGGCCTGTCCAGCGTGAAGGTGGCCGCCTGATGCCGAAGGAACACCAGGAACTGCTGCAGCGCATCGTGGAGCTGTGCGATGCCGTGCGGAAGAGCGGGCTGGATCCATTCGACGTTGAGGTTCGTGAGTTCTTCGATCGACTCCGGGAGCTGCTACCCAAGCTAAAGACCAATGAGGAGCTCTACCTTGATGTTCAGGCCGTGCTCGGGCTGGCCGATGTTATCTTTCAGCAGGGCGAATGGATCAAACACAAGTCGTCGCTGCTCTATCTGGATCCCCTGCTCATCACGCTCAAGCTTTACGCCCTTCCCGCGCGAGATCTGGCCGAGGTGCTCGTTCGTTCCTGGCATCCGATAATCGATCTGGAGAGCCTGTCGCTGCCCGCGATCAGGGAGGGCCTCGACTACTGGAGAAATCTGCCCGCTCTGGATGAGAGGTTCAAGGAGCTGGGGGTCACCGAAGTCATGACCGGGGAAATAGCCCGCCGGGAGCTGGCCAAGATGGGAATACTCAGCGACGAGGACCTCACCGCCCTACTCGACCGGACTTGGCGGGAGCTGAAGGAGGCGGTGGGCGAGAAGGAGTTCATCTCCTACTGGAAGTTCATCCAGGGTAAGAGCTTCGAGGAAACGGTTTTCCGGGCCTGGCTGGTCAGCTTCCTGGTGAGCTACGGCTATGCCACGCTGGATATCAATCCGCTGGAGGAGGAGATCAACCTGAAGCCGCTGCCCAAGCCCCAGGTGCTGGAGAACGTGGCAACCTTTTCCGTTCCCATCGCCATCAGCCGCGAGGAGTGGCTGAAGAGGAGGCGGAAGCATGCCTGAGACAACCGATGTGGCCGAGCTCAGGGAAAAGCTCTCTCGGGCGGCCCAGCTGCTCTTCTTCAGGCATCACCTGCAGCCCGGGGCCAAGGCCTGGGAGCTGAGGCGGGCTCTGGGCAGGGACTACGAGCAGATCCTGAAGCTGCTGGACGCAGAGCTGGAGAAGCTGGGGCTGATGGTGAAGAGGGTCAGCGAGGGCGAGGAAGGCTCGGAGTCGGACAGATACTTCATCACCCTCCGCGGGCATCCCAAGCTTGCAGATGCGCGGACGTTTGGCTGGCGGGTGGACGACATGGCGATGCTCACCGTGGCCATGGCCCACGTCCTCTCCAAGGGGGGCAAGGCGCCGCTGAAGGAGGTCGAGCGCATCCTGCAGGAGAAGTTTCCCCGGTGGCGGGTGGAGTCGACGATTGACAGGTTCATCAGGCGCGGCTATCTCTCTGAGGACGATCAGGGCGTGCTCTACTTGGGCTGGCGGGCGCTGGCTGAGGTGGATCAGAGAACACTGCTGGGTCTGCTGCTGGGTAAAGAGAAGCCGGAGGGAGCAGAGGCGGAGAGGGAAGAGGCCAATGAAGAGGAGAAAAAAATGGAGGAGCAACCTGATCGTGACCGTTAGCTGGACGGGAAAGCTGGATTTCGCCTGTTCTTCAATCGACAGGGCCCCGCGTCAAGGCGGCCGGGAGTTAGGAGAGGTTTTTAAAAGGTCCTCTCAAGGGGTAATGGTGAACTGGTGATAAAAGGCTTGAAATATTTTAAAAATGCGGAAATAGTTTTTGGCTGGGGAGCAATTCAGCACGTTCAAAACCTGGGATGCCGGCGGGCTGCCATTTTAACGGACAAAAGGTCGATGGGAAGGTTGGGATTCGTTGAAAGATTGGTTTCCCTTCTCGGTGAGTCCGGAGCCGATTCAGACGTGATCATCAGCATTGAAAGAGAGCCCACCACAGAGGACATCGATGCCGGAGCAGCGGAGCTGTCAAAATTTAACCCCGACTGGATAATCGCCCTGGGCGGCGGCGCGGTCATAGATTCGGCCAAGGCCATGTGGGTGCTTTATGAACATCCGACGCTCACTAAAGAACAGCTTTTTGTTCCCTTCGCGGTCCCACGGCTGCGCAGAAAGGCGAGATTGGTGGCCATACCCTCTACCAGCGGCACCGGGTCAGAAACTTCCTGCGCCGCCGTTTTTGTCGAGCCGAAGGACAGGACAAAGCGCCTGATTTTGTCTTTTGAGATAATACCCGACGTGGCCATCTTGGACCCGGAGATCCCCACCACCATGCCCCCGCAGGTTACGGCCTCCAGCGGGATGGACGCCCTGAGCCACGCTTTGGAGTCCTATGTTTATGCCTTATCAAACGATTTTTCCGAGGCCGCGGCTGTTCAGGCCACCCGATTGATCCTCGAGAACTTGGAAAAAGCGTACCGGGATGGGAAGGACAAAGTCGCCAGGGAAAAAATGCACTACGCTGCGACCCTGGCGGGAATTGCGATAAATAACTCGGGCACCGGCCTTGCCCACGCCATGGATCACATCGGGCCCCGGTTCGGCATTCCCCACGGTGTTGCCTGTGCAATTTTGTTGCCCTATGTCATGGAGTTTAACCTTGGCTCGGAGGTGGCGCGGAGAAAATATGCGGATTTGGCGAGGATACTCGGATTAAACGGCGGGGAGGAGAAGGAACTGGCCTTGGGTTTGATAGAGGCAGTGAGAGAATTAGAGGCGACCCTCCAGCTGCCCCAAAGCATTAAGGAGGCGGGAGTTGCGGAGGAAGATTTTTTCGCCTCGCTTGATTTGATGGTTCAGCACTCCCATCAAAATGTCAGCGCCAGGCTCAGCCCTAGGCCGCCAACTCCGCTCGAGGTCAGAGAGCTTTACCTGAGGGCTTACCACGGTCAGCAGTTGAAAAGCTGATAGCCTGGAATGGGCCAGTGCCGGTGAAGATCAGAAGCAACTCATCCGTGTGCGGCAGTTTTCCTGATTTTTCCACTTTTAACTTCCTGCCTCTGCTACTGCCCCGCTTTTTTAATCAGGCCCTTCACATAGTGTCTGGACCAGCTGAAGACGACCATGGAGCCGATGATGTTTGCCAGCACGATTCCCCACCAGACCCCGATCAGACCATAGTTAAGGACGAAGGAGAGCAGGAAGATAAAAAGCAGCGTCAGCACCAGCGAGCGCAGCACTGTCGCCATCAGGGAGCTGATCCCCCTGCCCACCGCCTGGAACAGCGCTGAGGACTGCATTCCGAAGGAAACGAAGGGCCAGAAGAGACAGGCGATTCTGAGAAACAGAGTCAGGTCGTCGGCGATGCGGGCCGCCCCCTCGGAATAGGTGAACACGGCCGCTATCTGAGGGGCGAAAGCAAATGTCACCGCGGTCACGACTGCCTCAATGATCAGACCGATCTTGATCGCGTGCAGGTGTGAGACGTTTATTTTTTCATAGGCCTTCTCGCCAAAGGCGGCACCGCAGACGGCGACCACGGCGGTGGCGATCCCGTTCAGCGGCAGCGTGCCCACGGTGGCAACCCTCCAGCCCGCCGAGTAAACGGCGACTCCATCCGTGCTGCCACCGGAGATCTGGACAATGAGAAAGTTGATCAGCAGCATTGAGATGGACATCGAGAGCTGGACTATTGAGGAGGGTATGCCGACCCTGAGGATATCCTTCAGTATTTTTCCGTTGAATTTGAAGCCCCTGAACCCGATGGAGAGATAGGTGTCGTTTTTTATCATCAGCCAGTAGAGCAGCAGGGCTGAGGAAACGGCCAGCGATAAAATGGTGGCCAGCGCCGCGCCGGCAACGCCGAGGCCCAGGGGGTAGATGAAAATCGGGTCGAGAACGATGTTCAGCGTGGCCCCCAAGGCTAGAGCATACATCGCCCTCTTGGCGTCTCCCTCACCCCTCAGGGTGGCGTTGCCCACGTTGTTGAAGAAGAGGAAGATTGACCCGGCGAAGATGATCCTGCCGTAAGCCGCGGTCATCCCGAGCGTCGCGCCGGCACCTATTGATCTGAAGAGAGGCTCGGTGAAGGTGACGAGTGGTACAGTAAATGCCAGCGCCGCGACGACCGTCAGGATTATCGAGTGGGTGGCAACGTTATCGGCCCCGGCCTTGTCCCGGGCACCGATCCTGCGGGCAATGGCGGAACTGCTTCCCACCCCCAGTCCGGTGGAGATTGCCATCATGATGAAGTAAAAGGGAAAGACGAAGCCCACCGCGGCAAGGGCGTCAGCGCCGATGCCAGCGACCCAGATGGCGTCAGCGAGGTTGTAGGTGGCTTGGATCAGCATGGCCATGATCATTGGCAGTGAGAGTTTAACGATGGCCCTTTTCGGGTCACCCAGGAGGGTCCTGACGCCTTCGGTGTATCCCTTCTCCGGCGGCAGCACTTCTTCAGACATGGCCACCACAACCCTCCCTTTTGACGGTAGCGTTGGTGACCAGCCTTTCCAAGAATTCGGACAGCTTTTTCCTTTCTTCCTCGGAAAATCCGGTCAAAAGGAGACTCGTCCAGTCCTCAGAAATTTTTTCGATAATTGGTCTGAGTTTTTCGCTTTTTTGGTCAGATGGATTCGATGAACTCTTCTGTCGGCCGCATCCACCACCTTCATCACAAAACCCGCCCTTTCCAGTTTCTTTATCGCTCTGGTGCAGGTGGCCTTGTCGACCAGGAGTTCGCTTGCCATTTGGTCTTGGCTGATGCGGTCGCCGTGATAGAGCCTCATCAGAAAAAAGACCTGACCGCTGCCGACGCCATATTTTTCCAGCCGGCTGTGCACGTGGCAGGCCGTCAGCCGGTGGACACAGGAGATCAGCTTCACGATTGATTTGGGCTCTTTCAAGTTAACGCCTCTCTTAAGGACAGGACCGCGCCATATAAAAGTTGCTATGGCAACTATTTCGGGGTTCCATTCCCAGCAGCCATCCGAAACAGCCAAAAAATATATTCGCTCCGGTGAATAAACACAGAACGCTGGTTGGGCGAGATGGAAGAGATAAAGAAGATCCAACAAAGTTTCGGCGTCATCGGCAGGGAAAGGGAGCTGGAAAGGGCCCTAGCGGCGGTGAAGGCCGGCAGGCACCTTCTGATCGAGGGCCCGGTCGGCGTCGGTAAGACCGTCATCGCTTTGGCCATTTCCCATTACCTACAGAAGCAGGTCTACCGGGTCGACGGCGACGAAAGGTACACGGAGCAGAAGCTCACGGGCTGGTTCGACCCGCCGGTGGTCATGAGGTTGGGCTATGTCAGAGAGGCGTTCATTCCCGGACCGCTGACGTTGGCGATGCAGAACGGCGGAGCGCTCTTCATCAACGAATTGAACAGAATGCCGGAGTCGGTTCAAAATGTGCTGCTGCCCGCGATGGACGAGTTCAGAATCGAGATACCTAAGATAGGAAAAATAACCGCCGCCAAGGGATTCGTCATCATCGCGACGCAGAACCCGCGGGAGTTCATCGCCACAAGCCCCATCTCCGAAGCGCTGCGGGACCGCTTTGAGCTGGTGACCTTGGGATATCAGCCGGAGGCGGAAGAGGTCGAGATCGTGAAGTTGCACACCGGCGTCGACGAGGACTTCGCCAGACTGGTGGTTCGAATAGTGAGGGCGACGCGCGAGCATCCCGACATTAGAAGAGGGGCTTCGATCAGGGCCGCGATCAGCGTTTGCCTGCTCGCCCTTCAGCTGGGCGGTGATGCCGAGGCCGTAAGAAAGGCCTGTCATCTGGCCCTGCCGACGAGGGTTGAATTGAAGGAGGAGGCCAGGAACCAGCTCGATGAGGTAATTGACGGAATAGTTGATTCGGTACTGAAAAGGACAGCTGGTTTTGAAAGGCCAGCGGTGTCAGCCGAAGTAAAAAAAAAGACCTGATGGGGGCCCCGAATTTAGTAATAGTTGACGCCCTGAAGCTTCCCGCTGAAAATGGTGATTTCGGCTGGCTGCTGGCCCAGAAGTACCCCAGCATCAAGGGCAGGCTTGAGGAGAGGGAAAGGGAGGCGATCAGAAAGATAGCCATCGAGGCGATTTTGCGTCGGGCTCTGAGCAGCCTGGGTCCGACGAAAAGGTCAGCGAAGCTGAGGAGGGAGAGCTATCGCCCCGGCGCCGATGAGATAGATCTGGAGGCCACCTGGGAGAGGATAGTGGGGAAGCCAGATTATCAAGCTGAGGATATCATTGTGGAAACAAGGGAGAGGAAGAAGTTGGCCTGTTCCCTGATGGTGGACACCAGCCTTTCCATGGCGGGGGAAAAACTTGCCGTGGCCGCCGTGGGGGCCTCAATGCTGGCCATCGAGCTGAGAGAGGACAACTACTCCGTGGTCACCTTTAATTCCCAGGCTCGTGTTGTTAAGGAGATGGGGCAGCGAAAGGACCTGCGGAGCGTCGTTGCAGATCTCTTGGGAACAGACGCCTTCGGGTACACGAACATGGAGGAGGGCTTGAGGGCGGGGCTGAGACAGCTGGAGAGGGCCCCTTCCGGAGAAAGGCTGGGGATAATGATAACCGACGGCAAGTGTTCAGAGGGATTTCATCCAGAGAGGGTTGCGGCCGGCTATCCTAAACTCTGTGTGATTATGGTTGAATCCCCTCACTCTGATGCCGGCACCTGCTCCCTGCTAGCGGAGCTGGGGCGGGGCAAAGTCTACCGGGTGAAGGAGTATTCTCAGATACCTGGGGCCATTCAGAAGCTTCTCAAGGAGTTTGCCTAGTTTTAAAGTCCTTCATCCCCAGCGACATTACCGCGGCAACCGCAGCGACAGCGACCAGCCCGGTAAAAGCCCAGTAAAAGCCAGCGATGTCGGCAACATAGCCCACGGTGATCGTGGAGATCAGGCTCAAACCCTGTGAAACCCCGAAGACGATGCCCACACACATCCCGGCGCTTTCTGCAGGAGCCAGCTCAGAGGAGTAGATCAGCCCCACGCAGCGCGTCGACTGGCCGAAGAAGGCGAAGAGGATGAGAAAGGCGAGGGCCAGCGGGCCTGAGGAGTTCAGGAATCCCAGCAGGGAAAAGGACAGCAGGAGCAGCGAGATGAAGAAGGTGTTTCTGCGTCCGATGTAGTCGGATATCGTTCCACCCAGAGGTTCAGCGATTATCCCCATCCCCCAGACGAGGCTGGTCAGCAGGCCCATCTCGATCGCGGTGTTGCCCTGAACCGAGTAGAAGTAGACGGGCATGAAATTGGTGAAACCGCGGAAAACAAACAAGGTCAGGCCGTAGACTATGCCCAGCAAAATTATCGGTCGCCAAGATATTTTTCCGCCGCCTCCTACCGGTTCAGGCGCGGGCTCCTTTACCACAATCCAGAGAAGCAGGGCGGCAACGCAGGCGGGCAGAAAGAGGAGTGAAACCGTTGGTCTCCAGCCGATGGAGTAGGCCAGGGGGGTCAGCAGCAGCGGTGAGGCGAAGAAACCGATGGCCCCACCGGCGCCGTGGATCCCCATGAACCTGCCCTTGTGATTTGGGTAAAGCGAGGTGATGATCTTGGTGGCCTGAGGGTGATAGGAGCTGAACCCGATCCCCATAATCACCGAGACGAGCAGTAGGGTGGGATAATCTCTGACAAACTGCAAGGCCGAGACCGAGAGACCGTAGAGCGCCAGACCCAGGCACATTACTGGCTTTCTTTTTCGGTAGCGATCGGCGAGGTGGCCCAGCAGCCCGTTGAGAACCACCGCGGAGCCGAGGTAAACTCCCAGCAGCAGCCCGCTTTCAAAGTAACTCAGCCCGAACTCGGGGATGAGCAGGGGCAGGAACAGCGGCAGGATGAACTGGAAGAAGTCGGTGAAGAAGTGGGCGAAAGTCATTGTTGCTAGCGGCAACCATCTGTTCTGCATGGAAGGTACCCTCGCGCTTCTTAACAGTTATCCTGGGCCGTGCTAATAAATGAGGACGGTGCCAGTTTCACCGATTTACCAGTCTTTTCACCTGTTTCTTCAACTCGGGAGCCGGACCATTTTTATAGACTTGGGCCATCAGCTCGGCAACTCTAAGCATCTCGGAGGAACCCATCCCGCGTCGCGTCACCTCGGCGACTCCTATCCTACCCGCCATATCGATGAAGATGTTTACCCTTTCGAGCTGGTGGCAAAATTCCCTCGCCTTTTCCGGGCTCAGGTCGAGGAGGATCTGGTGACTTTCGGTATAGCCCCTCCGCCTGAACCTGACCGGGACCCCCGACTCATCTAGCGCCCGGGCCAGCATTTTGGCGTTTCTGATTACCCGTTTGCCGTATCCCCTGTCTTTCAGCAGCTCCTCCAAGGCCACCCCCAGGGCAGCGATCCTGTTTACATGTGGGTTGTCGACGAGCCCGATCCCGGTTTCCAGGTCAATATCGAGTAAATTTCTCAGTTTTCGTTCGTGTTCCGCCGAGTTGGTGAGGATCATCCCTCCCTGGGGGCCGTAAAGGGTCTTGTGGGTGCTGCCGAACAGTATTTCCGCCCCCTCCCGGAGAGGATCCTGAAATTCTCCGCAGGAGATCAAGCCCAGGATGTGGGAGCCGTCGTATCCCAACAGGCACGGCAGTTGTGCGTCCTTGATGAATCTGCCCAGCTCTTTGACGGGGTGAGGAAAGAGAAGGTAAGAGGCCCCGAGGATGGTCAGCTTTACCTTTTCTTCGGAGATCAGACTCTTGGCTTGGCAGATGTTGATCTGTTGGTCGTCGTCCACGGGAAGGTGAACCATTCTGCGGTGGAACTTTTGGACGCCCAGCGGAAAGCCGCCGGCGCTGAAGGGAACCATTGCCACGGCGTCACCAGGTTCGGTGTAGGCCAGCATCACGGCGAGGTCGCACATAGTTCCGGAAAGAGGCGAGACGATGGCGTGTCTGGCGCGGAAGAGCCTTTCAGCCAGTTCTTCCGTGGTTTCGATTACCTCCCGGGCAAACTTTGAGCCGCCGTAGAAGTCGGAGTGGTAGCGCCCGGCGAGGTCGCTGGCCAGCGCCTCACGGGCCGCGGGGGAGAGATAATTTTCTGAGGCGATGAGGTTGAGACCCTCTGCCCTGAGCTTCTCATGCCTCTTCACAATATCGGCTATCTTGGATCTTGTCAGGTGAACCCCTCGCCTGTTTTCACGCTCAACACTAAATGGCTGCGGGATTATTTAACCCATATCAGCCGCCCCACTTGAATCTCCTGAACATGGCCTCACGTTCTTTTTTCAGCACCAGCTCCAGAAATCTGTTGGAAAATCTGGGCTCCTTGGCGATGATCTCCCTCACCGCGGAAATAGTTAGCCCCCGGCCGGCCAGACCCAGCGCGGCAATCTTCCCGTACTGAGAGATCAGTTTGGCGCTCTCGGTGATTTCATTCCAGAGGGCAACCTCCCGTCCCCTCTCCACCAGCTCTATGGCCCGACGCACCTCACTCTCGGGCTCCTCGACCATGCCCAGTTTAGTTGAGCCGCAGTTCGGGCATCTCGGCCTTTCCTCCAGCTGATGAAGCTGGAGCTCTCTGACGTATTTTTTGCAATCGGTGCAGGCGAAGGTGCGGGCCTCGCTCAGCAGTCGCGCCTTGGCTGAGGCCAGGGCAAGCAGCTTAGTCCTTTCCGGCATCACCGGCTCCAGAGCCAGATAGCGCTGTTCCCAAGCCAGCTGGGAAACCGGGCTCGGCTCGGGCAACCTGCCGAGGGAGACCACCGCTATTTCCCCGGACCTTATCTTTTCCAGCACTTCCAGTGTTTTTCTCAGGTCGAGGTCCTTGTGCTCCACCTCCTTGAAGGTCTCCTCGAAAACTGGGGTGCCCCTAAGCGCCCGTGAGAGCCTGTCGAGGGCTGAGCTGGTCAACTCAGCCTCGCGCTCCAGAACCCCCATTCTCCTCGCCACCTGGGCCAAGCGCCACCTGAAGAACCGGCTTTCCTCAATTATTTTGCGGACATCCTTTTGCACATCGGCGGTGAGCTCCCCCTTCAGTATTTTCAAGATGTCATCGGGTTCCACCGTTCTCGATCTCAGCAGGACGCGGTAGGGGTCAATCGTTGTCCCTACGCTTTCTCCCGTCTCCTCCGAGGCCTTGTGGGCCAACACCCGGGCGAGGGTGCGGTTGACCAGAGTGCCGAAACAGGCATTGACCACGCAGATATCTTTGACCTTCTCCACGGTCAGGAGGGAGTCTGTGGGGACGGCGAGGTTGGCATTAACTTGGTCGCGAATGCAGCTCAGGGCCAGCTTCATTGTTTCCGGATCGGCGCGGTATTCCCGGGCGAGATCCGAGACAATTTCATCGAATTTTTTTCCGGATTTCAGGAGCCCCTCAACCTTGCCCCTGATTCTGCCGACCTCTTGGGCTACCGAGTAGGGGACGGGAATCTCCTCCCCGATCCATGTCGGGATGGAGCCCACCGGATCTTTGTCGGGCTTCACGAACACCTTGTCCCGAAAGACCTGCAGTATCCTCCAGAGTTCTCCCCCCATGACGAACTTCACCCCAGGCTCCCCGTACTCGGCGATGAAGGACTCATCCAGTATTCCCACGGGACGGTTGTGCTGGTCGTCCACGACAAGGTACTGCTTGAGTTCCGGGATCATCGAAAGGTTGTCGTAGTAATAGTCAAAAATTCGTTGAGTCGATCTCGGTCGGGTGAACTCCCTTCTGTCATCTGAGACCCACACCAGTCTCTTTTCCAAGCTCTGGGCGAACCTCAACACGGCGAGCAGTTCCTCCTTGGTCAGATTTCTGAAGGGATAGGCGCGGCGCATGGTTTCGTAGGCCTCGTCGACGGATCCCGTCCTCTGGGCTGCCAGGATTGAAACGAGCGAATGCAGCAGGACATCCAGGGGCTTTTCCGGCACTTGGATCGGCTCAAGCTGGTACTCTTGCGAACGGGCAGCGATCACTATGGATTCGAGGGCATCGTCAGGGTCTTGGACGATAATCACGCCCTTGGAGACCTCCCCAATCCTGTGCCCGCTGCGTCCCACGCGCTGGAGCAGCCGGGTCGCCTGTCGCGGCGAGTTGTACTGGATGACCAGGTCAACGCCACCGATGTCCAATCCCAGTTCCATGGAAGAGGTGCAGATGAGTGCCTTGATTTCCCCCTGCTTCAGCCCCCTCTCGCCACGCAACCTGGTGAAAGCCGACAGGGAGCCGTGATGCACGCCGATGGGGAATTTCACATCCCAGAGGTGAAATCGGCTGGCGAGAACCTCGGCAGTGGCCCGGGTGTTGGTGAAAATCAGGGTGGAGCCGTGCTCCTCGATGAGCTTTCTCATGGTGCGGAGCCTGGCGGCCACGGCCGGAAAGGTGTAGAGCTCTGCCGCCAGCGTTTCGTCGCCCTTCCTCGTGGTAGGGTAAAGGACGGATATTTTCACCTCACGGGCAACGCTGACATCAATTATCTCACATTCTCTGCCGTTGCCGACAAGAAAATTGGCCACCTCCTCGGGGGCGCCGATGGTTGCGGAAAGGCCCACCACCTGGAAGTCACCTCCCTTTAGATCTCTCATCCTTTCCAGAGTGATGGCAAGCTGTGCCCCCCGCTTGTTGTCGGCCAGTTCGTGAACTTCGTCCACAATTACCAAGCGAACGCTCCTTAGGTACTCCCTCAGCTTTCTGCCCAGTAGCAGGATCTGAAGGGTTTCCGGAGTAGTGATCATCACATCCGGTGGCATCAGAGCCTGCATTCTCCTTTCCCGGGTAGCAGTGTCGCCGTGCCTGACGGAGATCCTCAGGTCGAGTTCCCGGCAGAGGCGGCCCAGCCGCTCGAGGAGATCCCGGTTTAAGGCCCGGAGCGGGGTGATGTAGATTATTTTTATGCCCGGCTCCCGGGTTGGTGAAGTGAGAAGACGGTGAAGGGCAGGTAGAAAAGCCGCCTCCGTCTTTCCGGTCCCCGCCGGAGAGATCAGCAGGATGTTTTTTCCCTCCAGTATTTTCGGTATCGCCGCCTGCTGGGGAAGGGTCGGTTCCCGAAAGCCCAGCTCCTCCAGCATTTTACGGATGGGCCTGGCCAGGAGGTCGAAGGCGCTGGTTTCCAAAATTCACACCAGAAATATTTCATCTTCAGGGCTTATCTCTCTTCTGAGTTATCGGGACAAGGCCTTAACCTCGATTAGCCGGTTTTTCGACATTGGTCAGAGGTAGGGGGTGTCGAGGCCAAATTTTCGGCGAAGTTCTTCCAGCTTTTTCCTGAGTTCCCGCTCGGCGGCGTGGTGGCTGTCCGGCAGCGCGGCCCGGATCTCGTCCATTGACTCTTGGTAACGGCCTATTCCTGAGGCCACGATGACGTGATCCCTCAACCGTGGATGTGGGGACAGAAAGCCGAAGGGCATAGGTGCCCCCTGTTCCATAATTTCCCTTATTTCTTCGTCCATTTTTCTGGCGAACACCCTTGCCCCGGCCCCGACCAGTTCGTACGGGTTTCTGAGTTCACCCTTTATCTGCCAGATGCCGAAGGTGGGCCCGTAGATGAAAAAATCGCTGTAGCCCCGGTCATCGCGGCCCGCCAGAAAACGCCACTTTTCCTGAAGGCTCGGCTTTTGCCGGTATTTTCTGAGCATTTCTTCCATAATTTCAGAAATGGAACGAACTTTCATCCCGTCCACCTCGATCGGATGCTGAAATCGGTGAACTCGCCCCGGTATTTCTCCCAGCTCACCTCCACGTCGCTCACGTTGGCTCCGAGAGGGCCCCGCCGGCAGAAGTTTATCATCTCCTCCACCTTTTCCCGGTCGCCCTCGAAGATCGCTTCGACCCTGCCGTCGGGAAGGTTTCTGACCCACCCGGTGACGCCGAGTTCCCGAGCTAGCTCCTGCGTGTAAGCCCTGAAGCAGACGCCCTGAACCAGACCACTGACGTAGACGTGGGCCCTAACCTTCATACCATCAAATAATTTTTCTTAAAGTTGATTTAGCTTTTCTTCAACTGTAGGCGGCGGTGAGTGTGTGCCGATCCTCCAAAGCGTTGGCCAACGCCAGTCAGGGCTAGCTGGTCTCCGCCGCCATAATCATTTCGATACCCTGCTACAAAAAACTAATCGGTAGAACTGACCTTTTCGTGACCGATGTCAAACTTAATGTTTGAAGCGGCCCGTTAGCCCTCCGATGAAGCCAACATTTTCCCGATGCCAAGATTGTTTTTCATATTCCTCATCTAGTGTTTAGACCCCGGCCATTCTTCTTGTTCGGCAAACCTGTTCCGACCATTTCCTCGGCGTAAAGTGAGCGATGGTTGAAGCCCGACGGGTCACAGATCCTTTTAGAAGTTTCTAGCAATAACTTTAAAAACTGCAATGACTTTACTCTATCTAATCAGTGGAGGGAGGAGTCAGCACGGCTGAGTTCAATCGGTGGTTCGTGGTTCCCTGCGGCTTTGCCATCAACCTGACGCTGGGCGTGGTTTACGCCTGGAGCGTCTTCCTCAAGCCGCTCATGAATGAGTTCGGCTGGACGACCGCGGAGACCTCGCTGGCATTTACCATACTCCTGTTGACCTTTGCGATAGTGATGATTCCCGCCGGCCGGCTCAACGACAGGATGGGGCCGAGAAAAGTGGCCACGGCCGGGGGCCTGCTTCTGGGCCTTGGATTCATTCTGGCGAGCTTCACTTCTTCTCTTCCTTGGCTGTACTTGACATACGGATTCATCGCCGGCGCCGGCGTCGCCCTCGCCTATGTCACACCCATCGCGACCTGCGTTAAGTGGTTCCCGGATAAAAAAGGCTTGGTCACCGGAATAATAATCTGCGGCTTCGGCCTCAGCTCTGCTTTTCTGGCACCGCTGGCCACCTATTTAATAAACACAGTTGGCTGGAAGGCAGCCTTTCAGCTCTTGGGGATAGTCTTTCTCCTAGTGGCGGTCGGTGGTGCTCAGGGCCTCAGGTTGCCGCCTCCGGGGTGGTGTCCAGCTGGTTGGAAGTCATCTGGCTCAGCTACGGCCGCCCCAGCGCAGGACTATACTTGGAGACAGATGCTGAGAACGAAAAAGTTCTGGATGATCTGGTTGATGTATACCTTTGGCACGACCTCTGGGCTGGGCGTCATTGGTCATGTGGCTAAGTTTGCGCAGGAGACGGGAATGGACGCCCTTCTGGCGGCATTGGCCGTGAGCGTGCTGGCCATCTTCAACGGCCTAGGCAGGATTTCTTGGGGAGCAATTTCCGACAGGATCGGCAGGGTAAAATCGATGACGATTATGTTCATCATTCAGGCCGCGGTGATGTTCTCCTTGGTCGGCGCTACCGGAATTTACCTGTTTATCGCCGTCGCTGTGGTTGGTTTCTGCTTTGGTGGCAATCTGTCCATCTTCCCCTCAGTTACCGCTGACTTCTTCGGTACAAAGTACTACGGCATAAACTACGGCTTTGTCTTCACCGCCTACGGTGTCGGCGGAGTGCTTGGGCCATATCTGAGCGGGTACCTGTTTGACCTCACCAAGAATTACTTTATGGCCTTCCAGATTGCGGGTGTGCTTTGTGCGATAGCGGTGGTAATCTCGCTTCTCTTGAGACCCAAGAAGTAACCTTCACCCGCCTTTCAGTGGTTCCCCCTGCGGTGGTTTCCGTGCCCTAGGTCATCTTGGGAAAATCAGTAATTTTAATGGGACCGATTGAACAATAACGTTTGAATGAAAAGACCCCTGATCAAGTTGCTCCCCGCCCCTCATGAGGCCAGGTTCAGCCAGCTGGTTGCGGATTATCTTTTGAGGGATGGGTGCATCCATCTGGGTCTGGAACTTCCCCGGGAGGTAGAGGCGCGGGTAAACGGTTACGTTCGAGGCGAAAATTCCTGCGACGGCCTGATGGCCTTTCTCCTCGCGGCCGACGTGATCTCCCCCTATTTTGAGCCCGGTTTCCGGCCCATTTTCCAAGCCCTCCCCGAGCTCTACCGGAGGAACAGAGATTTTACCGTTCATTGCTACGAGGAGCTTGACATTTACAACGATTGGGTTTTGAGCAGGGACGAGCTGGTTGTAGCCCTGCTGAGAGGCGACGATTTCGCCCCAATCTCGGCCCTTTACCGGGAGCTGCTGAAGGAAACCAGAAGGAGGAACGCGGCAATAGCGGAGAGGCTGGGTGCCCTGGCCCGGGATCTGGGGCATCTCCATGTGGTGATCGGCCGGCTCCATGCACCGGAGGTCTCCTGCCGGCTTGCTGAAAATTTCGATTTGAGGGTGGTGGTTCTGGAGGACATCTATCTTACCCCGCTGGACGAGTCCCTCATTCTATGCCTCAAGGGGTTTAACTTCTCTGACGCGGAACTGGCCAGTTTTCTAGACCGTCATCGGAGGTTTGCCCTGGAGGCTGAGGGTATGAACAGGGAAATATCGGATCTGCTGAGGGATGAAGAGGCGGGCAGAAGATTTCAGCTGAAAAAGTACACCGAGCTTGCCCCGGTTTAAATCAACCGCTATCGGCCCCGAAAGATGGATGCCTTTGAAACCAGGGTGGCAACAGCTGAGAGCAGCGGATGGATGATGATTTAAGTGAATTTGTCAGATTATTTCCTGACCGGCGGGGTGGTCGTTTGCCCTCGGAAAGGTCGGAGCTGAGGCCCAATCTATCGGTGCTGGCACTGCTTTCCTTCATCGCGGCCTTTTTGATCGCCCGGGCATTCACAACTCTCTACCCCAACGTCGTCCTGGTCAGCGGTGGCTTTCACATTCATCACTTCTGGTTTGGCCTCGCGATGATGGCAATAGGTGGGTGGCTGGGAATCACCTACCGCGATGAGCGTGCCGATCGTTTGGCGGCCATTCTCTTCGGAGCCGGAGGTGGCCTGATCGGGGATGAGGTCGGGCTTCTGCTGACCTTCGGAGATTACCGAACGGGCCTTACCTACACGCTGGTGGTAACGTTTGTGATTTTTTCTTCAGTGCTCATCTTCTTGAACAGATATCACCGGGTCATTCGTTTGGAGTTTACCAGATTCCTGAGCAGCAATGCCAGCCTTTACTTCGGAGTCTTTTTGGCCGCGGTTTCAATCGCCTTCATCGCTGAGACGGATGATTTGGCCATCACCGCCGCTTCAATCGCATTAACCGTGATCGCCCTGGGGATCATCTTGGCCTACGTGAGGAAGCGCCTCAGGGCAGGGCGCCTGTAGCCATTTCATTCCCACTCGATGGTGGCCGGGGGTTTGTGGGTGATGTCATAGACTACCCGGGTGACATCAGGATTTTCATTGGTGATGCGGGTGGAAATCCGTTCGAGGATCTCGTAAGGGATTTTGGCGAAGCTGGCCGTCATCGCCTCCCTGCTCTCGACCGCCCTGATGGCTACTGTGTAGCCGTAGGCCCGGGCATCACCCTTGACCCCGGTGCTTTTAGTGTTGGTCAGAACAGCGAAGTACTGCCACAGCCCGTCCTTCAGCCCGGCCCTTTCTATCTCCTCACGGACAATCATATCTGCAGCCTTGATGACCTTGATCTTTTCAGGGGTTATCTCCCCCGTGATCCTGACCGCCAGTCCCGGTCCGGGGAAGGGCTGTCTCCGGATGATCTCGGGTGGTAATTTCAACCTTTCCGCGACCCTTCTCACCTCATCCTTGTAAAGATCTCGCAGAGGTTCGATTATCCCCCGGAACTCCATCTTGGTGGGCAGACCAGCCACATTGTGATGGGTCTTGATTTTCTCCGATCTCCTCCTGAACCCAGACTCGATCCTGTCCGGATAAATGGTGCCCTGGATGAGATAATCGGCGCCGACCCTTTTCGCCACTTCCTCAAAGACCTTGATGAACTCCTCTCCAATGATCCTCCTCTTTTCCTCCGGGTCGGTCACCCCTTTCAATTTCTGCAGAAACCTTTTCCTAGCATCAACCGCGACAAAATTGATGCCCATTTTTGCAAACGTTTTCTTCACAAATTCCGGTTCCCCCTCCCTCATGAAGCCGTGATCGACGAAGACCGCGGTAAGTCTTTTCCCTAGGGCTCTGGCGGCCAGGGCGGTCGCCACGCTGGAGTCTATGCCCCCGCTGAGGGCAATGATGCATTTCTTTCCCCCAGTTTCCTGTCTTATCTCCCTGATGGCTCTTTTCACGAAGTCCCCCATCACCCAGTTCCGCCGGCAACCGCAGACCTCGAAGATGAAGTTGTGCAGCATTCTTTCCCCGTTTTCGGTGTGAGTCACCTCCGGGTGCCACTGTAGCCCGAAGATAGGCCTGTCCCGGTGTTTGAGCGCGGCCACCGGGCAATTTTCGGTGTGAGCCAAGACAAGATATTCACTTGGGACGCTGTAGACGGTGTCGCTGTGGCTCATCCATACCTTCTCCTTTCTCTTCAGCCCCTTCAGGACGCCCAGGGGCCTGTCGATGGTGGCAAGGGTTATCCCGTACTCTTTCCTGTCAGCTGCTTTCACCCTTCCCCCGGCAACGTGGGCGATGAGCTGGTGACCGTAGCAGATTCCCAGTATCGGCAAACCAAGTTCAAATAGCCGATTGATTTTTTCGGGGGCGTCATCCCGGTAAACGCTTGAGGGACCACCGGAGAAGATTATCCCCTTGACGTGATATTTTTTCCTCAGTTCCTCAATTTCTTCCACGGCCCCATCGTAGGGCACGATTTCGGAGTAGACGTTAAAGTCCCTGATCCTCCGTCCGATCAGGTGGGCATACTGCCCCCCGAAATCCACCACGACAATTGCGTCTGTTTTTGCGACCATGGTGATACCTTAACCTTTGGCTGACAAAATAGCTACTGTTGCCCATGCTTTAAATCATCACCGACATTGGCTCCGGAAAATGAATTACTGGAAAGTTAAAAAAAGGACCCCTACAGAGATATAAAGGGAGGTTGATACTTGAAGCTGGATCCAAAGGTCACGGAAAAATACCCCGGTTTCATCGCGGGGTATGTCACGGCGAGCGGCGTGACGGTTGAGCCCACCGTTGAGGGACTGGTAGAGAGGAAGCGCCAGGTTCTTAGCGATATCAAGGCCAGGCTTGGCGCGGTTGACCTGGGGGAGCTCCCCGAGGTAAAATGCTACCGAGATTTCTTCAGGGCGATGGGCGCTGATCCCTCGAGCCACCGCCCGGCCCCGGAATATCTGGTGAAGCGGGCCTTGGACGACAGGTTTCCCTCGATCAACAACGTCGTTGACTCCTGCCTGCTGGCAACCGTGGAGCACTGGGTGTCCGCCGGCGTCTATGATCTGGAAAAGGTCAAGGGAGAGCTGAGGACAACGCTGGCTTCCGACACGGCTCCCTTCGAGCTCATCGATGGCCGCAAGCTCGGCCCCAAGCCAGGCGAGGTTATTTTGAGGGATGACCAGCGAGTGCTTTCCGCTTACACTTTGGGCGACGCCAAGGCCACTATGGTAACTTACAAGACATCCCGGATCATCATCGTGGTTTGGAATGCCCCCGGTATCTCCCGCGAACGCGTCGAGGCCGCCGTGAACTCCCTCGCCGTTTACGCGAGGAGATACTGCGGCGGGCACGTGGAGAAGGCAGAAGTCCTCTAAAGGGGGGATCGCGACGAACGCGGTGACGTTGCTCGGCATAGCCTTTATACTCATCGGAATCGCGCTGGTGCTGATACCGGTGATCGGAAATTACGTCGACCTCTCCAGGGTTCCTTGGTGGATCATCTACGTCTACCGGAGCGACGGGTTCGTTTTTGTTACCTCGCCGATCCTCTTGATTCTTTCCGCCGTTTCAATTATAATAGCGATATTGTCTAGGTGAACGGAACCGGAGGGCGGGCCTTTTCGGCTCAATAGCTTTTGGAGAGTTTATGGCTTTCCCTTCAGTTTTACAATGGCCTCCGCGATGTCGCCGTTAGTTTCCTGAAGCGCCCGGGTGGCCGTCTCCCTGTTTACTCCGGCCTGCTCCATGACCAACCTGATGTCCTCCTCGCCAATCTCCGGCGCCGGCCTGCGTTCGATTTCTCGGCCGACGACTTGGTAGCTTCTCTGCCCCGCCATCTCGGTGAGGGTCACCTGGGCCTCTGGGATGACGATTTCCCGATCGGCAAGTTTGATCACCACCTCTTGCACGCCGTCGAGTTCTTGCATCTTGACCCCCATCTGGCGCATGACCCTTTCCATCTGGCGCCTGTCTATCTTTTTCGGAAACACTAAATCACCGCACCATTGCTCTGAATTTTGATTTTCCGCTCAAGACCTTAAGCACCACCGGTTCCCCTCCTGACCACCACCGCCACACCAGTTTTAAAGGCCATCATCTCTTCTCCACTGAGCAGTGCCCTCCCACTGGCGAGCAACCTGTCACCTGGGTCGACGACGAGGACTTCCTCAGCGGGCCTGATCTCCGGGTCGGCGGATATCACGTGTTTTGCGAAGACCGTTTTACCGGTAGCGACGAATGGCGCTGCCTCTTCGCTCACCATGACACGAAGGCGGGGCGGCCGCAGGGCAGCGTGGAGCAGTTCTGCCCCCCTTCTGTTGAGGACGATGAAGCCATCCGAGGCCCTGATGGTGCACAGGATTTTATCGCCCAGCCAGACCTGTCTGATCCTGCCCCGAGTTTTTAGGATGCGAACCCCCTCAGGAAACAGCCGACTTCCCACTCCTCGGTCAAACAGGTAATCGGCCACGGCCCTCAGCCTGATGAGTTCCTTGGGGGTTGGTTCCTGCAGGATGCGATCAAGCCTCCTTTCACCATCACTCAGTCTTTTGCAGTAAAAATCCTCTGTTATTCCTTTGACCCGATCTTGGCATCGATGACCACATGATCCACACCGGGGGAATACCTCTTCACGACTCGCTGGTTAATTATTTCCACTTTTCTTTTCCCCGCCGCCTGAAGGATCCTTTCGGCCGGGCGTTGGAACCTGAGCCGTGAGGGCACCGTTTCATGATAGTGAATTATGCCGCCTTCAGGTTTGAGGATTTCCATCGCCAGCGTTAGATAACGAGGAGTCACATGGATGATCCCCATGATCACCCGGTCGGCCACACCACGCGGAGCAACCTCGCTGCAGTCGCCCAGAAGAGGTTTCACGATGTGGCCCACTTTGTTGATCCTGATATTTTCCAGAAGATAGCTGAACGCAGCCTGATTCATCTCAATGGAGTAAACGCGGCTGGGCCGGGCATGAACGGCAATGGGGATGCTGAACTGCCCCACGCCGGCAAACAGGTCGACGACGACTTCACCGGGTGAAACCAGCTCAGCAATTCTTCTCCTCTCGTAGGCATTGCCGGTGGAGAACATGACCTTTGCCACATCTAGCTTAAATTGGCAGCCATTTTCCCGATGGATGGTTTCCGTGTTGGGGTCGCCGGCGATGACCTTCAGCTGCGGCTCCCGAAAGCGTCCCGTTATTCTTCCCGTGCGAAGGGTCACCGTTTTGGCACCGGTGAATTCCATGAGCTTCAGCGCAATTTCTTGAGCCCTTCCCTGAAGAGCTGCCGGCAGCTCTAAGATCACCACATGACCGATCCTCTTGAATCTACGGGGCAGGAAATTCAGCTCGCTTTGGCTGAGCACACCCTGGAGGGCCTCGCGAAGGTCGGTCAAGTTTACTCCCATCTGATTTTTCCTCAAGAAGGGATAATTTTTTACTCCAGGTTGACTTTGACCCCGGTGTTCACAACAGACGCTGCTGTGCCGGTGGCAGCTCCGCTGGTTTCTCCTTTTGAGCCTGGGCCTTGGTCCTTGGTTTCGAATTGGCGGCTTTTTTCTTCCTTTTTTGTCGCGGTTTTTCCAGCCCGACAGCTTCAAGGAATCTTCTGGCAACCACCCGGTTCAGCTCCCTTTTAATGGCTGCCCGGCTCGCCTTGCCGAAATATGTCAGCGGTATGGTGGCCCCGGCCATGCGCGCATGCCCGCCACCCGAGCCTATCTCGCTGAAGGTTTCCCTCAGTTTCTGGCCAAGGTGCAGGGACACATCCTTGGTCCTTGCCGAGACGCGGACAACATCACCGCAGATGCCGTAGATGAAGGTGGTGGTGACCCCGTCACGGTTGAGCAGAAAATCGGCGGCCTGGGCGATGAGATCCCTGTCCTTGACCTCCCCCACGTTGGCGAGGAGGTAGCCGCCCTTTAACTTGCTGTTTTTGATCGCCGTAGCCAGAACATCCAAGGCGTCAGAAGTTATGGTTGGCCAGAGCAGCCGGTTGAGGAGATCGGTGTCAACGCGTTCCATCAGATATTCGAAGGCGTCAAAGTCCGGAGCTTTCGCCCCTCGCGTGAAGAACATGGTGTCCGTCAGGATGCCCACGATCAGGGCCGCAGCGGTGGCCTTGTCGATCTCAATACCGCCATACCTCAGATAATTGGTCATGATTGTTGCGTTTGCCCCGACTATGGTGGTGTCCACGTATCTTCCCTTGACTTCACCCGAGGGAACCGAGTGATGGTCGATGACTATCGTGGGGATGATCTCCTTGGGAAGGGAGCAGTTCGCGTGCGTGGCCACATCCACGAGAGCGAAGGAGGAATACTTGGTGAAATCGATTTTTTTGGCCTCCAACAGGTTCAGCTCCAGCAGGTTGACTAGGGCACGGTTCTGCGGGTGGCCGACCACGCCATCGTAAATCAAATCGGAATCAAGACCGAAGGCCTTGGCATAGCGCTTGAGAGCCACTCCGCTGGCGATGCTGTCGGGATCGGGGTTTGTTTGAAGGACAATGGCCAGCCTGCCACCAACCAGTTCCTGAATTAACGCCCGGAGCCTCTTTTCCCTCATCATGCCCCGGAGGGTTTCAAACCTGTCGAGGGTAAACCTGGCCAGAAGCTGTGAACTGGGCAGGGCGTCGCTGGCGCCCAGCCTTTTGACGTCTTCGACTTCAGCCTCGTCGGTAACTCGGGCGACGACGACGGGATCGATTTTTAGCTCAACCTTGAGCCTGCCGATGGCGCCCAGAGCGCTCTCGACCGAGGAGATGTCCGGGGCCATTATCAGTATCATTTCAGCGCGTTCAAAGCCGGCTTCCTTCAGGACCTCGGGCAGACTGAAGTCGCCCAAGACGGCGTTGTAGCCCATCTGTTTCAGATGATTCACGCGCTTCTGGTCCCGGTCTATGATAGTCAGCTCTGCGCCGCGGCTCTTCAATTCAGCCGCAACCGAGTACCCCACGTCGCCACATCCCAGAATGAGGTACATGTGTCCAGCCTCCTCGCATATCTATTCCTCACCAGATATTAATGGGTGCGGTTGGACCCCCCTTTGGCGCCGAAACCGGCAATAACTATCAGTTATCGATAGCTTATATTTTGCTCAAATATTTAAGGAAAAAGGAATCAAGGTTGTGGTGTGATCTCATGTCAAGGCCATCTTGGGTCAAGGGCGGGCCAAGGGTGATCAAGAAGATCCCAGGGCCGAAGGCGAAGGAACTCGTGGCTAGGGACGAGAGGGTGATGTCCCCCTCCTATACCAGGGCCGAACCCATCGCGGCGGAGGAGGGCTGGGGATGTTACGTGAGGGACCTGGATGGCAACGTGCTTCTGGATCTCTCCTCCGGAATGTTCGTGCTGAACTACGGTTACTCCCATCCCCGCATCATCAGGGCCGTGGTCAGGCAGGCCAAAAAGCTGACCCATTTTGCTGGCACCGATTTCTACTATCCTGCGCAGGTTGAGCTCGCGGAGAGGCTGGTCAGGATAACTCCGGGTGATTTCCCCAAGAGGGTCTATTTTGGGAATTCAGGGGCCGAGGCCGTTGAGGCCGCCTTCAAGTGTGCACGTTGGCACACCCGCCGCCCGAGAATGCTTGCTTTCACTGGCGCCTTTCACGGGAGGACCTTTGGTGCAATGAGCCTTTCCTCCACGAACGTCCTGCACCACCGCTACTTTTCGCCGCTGGTGCCGGGGGTAACTCACCTGCCCTATCCCTACTGCTACCGTTGCCCGTTTGGCCAGAGCTATCCCGGCTGCGGGTTCCTTTGCGTGGAGTTCATCAAGGACTACCTGAAAAAAGTCGTGCCGCCGGAGGAGGTGGCCGCCGTCATCGCGGAGCCCATCCAGGGCAACTCAGGTTACATCATCCCTCCGCCCGGCTACTTCCAGTTGATCAAGGAGCTTTGCGATGAACACGGGTGGCTCTTCATAGTGGATGAGGTACAAACGGGCCTGGGGCGGTCGGGCAAGATGTTTGCCATTGAGCACTGGGGCGTGGTCCCCGACATCGTTTGCGTTGCCAAGGCCCTTTCCTGCGGAATAGCCCCCATAGGCGCCATCATCGCCAAGGCCGAGGTGATGGACTGGGAACCGGGGGCCCATGCCTCTACTTTCGGCGGCAATCTCGTCGCCTGTGCCGCAGCCATCGAGGGGCTGAAAATCCTTGAGCAGGAGAATCTCGTCAAGAGGGCGGCCGAGCTCGGTGAGATGGCGTTGAAGAGGCTGAGGGAGCTGGAGGAAAACTCGAGGATAGTTGGCGAGGTGAGGGGGATGGGATTGATGCTGGCCGTGGAGATAGTCAAGGACAAGCGGACAAAGGTGCACGGGGTCAAGGAGCGGGACATGATAGTTGGTGAGGCGCTTAATCGAGGCTTGATCGTCTTCCGCGGCGGCAATGCCAGCATCAGGATTGCGCCCCCGCTGATAATAAGTAGGCGAGAGCTCGACCTCGGCTTGGATCTCTTCGAGGAATCGCTGCGAGAGGTCGAGAAAAAATGCTGATGCTCAAGGAGCACTTCTCGGTGACCTCGCAGGGCCACTTGGTCATCGGCGGTCTGGACGCGGTGGAACTGGCCGAGAGGTTTGGCACACCGCTTTACGTCGCTGACGAGCAGCGCATCCGTGAAAGATATCGGCGCTTTCTCCGGGCCTTCGCCGAGCGGTGGCCCGATGTTAGAGTTCACTATGCCCTGAAGGCGAACTCAAACATGGCGGTGGTAAAGGTGCTGCAGTCCGAGGGCGCGGGTGCCGATGTCAGTTCGGAGATAGAGCTCAGGATAGCCCTTAACGTGGGGATACCTGGCGACAGGATGGTTTTCAACGGCAACTACAAGAACTCACGTGAGCTGGAGCTGGCCATAAGCAATGATGTTCTGATAAACGTTGACAGCTTTCAAGAGCTTGAGGCGGTTGACAGGATAGCGCGCAGGCTCGGCAAGCGGGCGAGGATAGGGTTTAGAATCAATCCTGACGTCAGGGCTGACACCCACCCCTATATCGCCGTTGGACTCAGGGAGAGCAAGTTTGGCTTTGATGTTGCCAGCGGTCAGGCCCTGGCGGCTTATGCGAGGGCCAAAGGGATGTCCTCTGTGGAGATCTTGGGCATTCACGCCAACGTCGGTTCCCAGATCTTGGACGTGGCCCCCTTTGAGGAGGAGGCGGAAAAAATTATGGCGCTAGTTTCTGAGGTCAAGGAAAAGTTTGACATCGACATCAGGTTCGTTGACTTGGGAGGCGGCATAGGAATTCCCTACAAGCCCGGTGATCGAGAGTTGCACCCTGAGGAGGTGGCCGAAAAAGTCGTGGGGGTGATAAGCAGGGTTGTGCGGGAAAAAGGACTGGAGAGACCAACGCTGCTGCTGGAGCCTGGTCGTTACCTTGTCGGTGATTCCTGTGTACTCCTGGCCCGGGTGGGTTATATCAAGGAGCGCCCGGGCATGCCGACTTGGGTGGCGGTCGATGCCGGCATGAATGCCCTGATGAGACCCGCTCTCTACGGGGCCTACCACCACATTGAACTGGCCAACAAGATGAACCAGAAGAATGAGTTTCTGGTCAACGTGGCCGGGCCGCTCTGTGAGTCAGGAGATTTTCTCGGAAAGGATAGGAAACTGCCGGTGGTGGAGCAGGGAGATCTGGCGGTGATCTTTGATGTGGGTGCCTATGGTTTAGCCATGGCCTGCCAGCACACCGCCCAGCCGCGCCCGGCCATGGTTCTCGTCAACGGGGGGAGGGCCGAGATCGTCAGGAAGAGGGAAACGTACGATGATCTAACTCGACTTGATCAAATTCCAAGTTGGTTGAAATGAGGCGCGTGGTGGTAAAATTTGGCGGCACCAGCGTGGGAAATGCCGAGCGCATAAGGCTCGGGGCCGAGTCCGTTCGCAAGGAGTACCGCAGGGGGACCCAGATTGCCGTGGTGGTTTCCGCGATGGGGCAATACACGGACGAGCTGGTGAAGGTGGCTAAGGGCAGCACCGGGGGGAAAATCACCCCCCGGGAGTACGATGACATTCTGGCGATGGGCGAGCGCACCAGCGCCCGCATCTTCTCAGCGGCCCTGAACAGCCTGGGCGTTAAATCCATTTACCTGGACCCCGGGATGAGCATTTGGCCCGTGGTCACCGACAGCAACTTCGGCATGGCCAATATTGATTTTGAGGCGACCAAGCGCCGCGTGCAAAAGTTTCTCGTCCCCCTCCTTGAGGACCGCGTTGTCCCGGTGATCTGCGGTTTTTTGGGCAGGGATAGGGAGGGCAACGTGACAACCATAGGAAGGGGCGGCAGCGACATAACTGCCTTCCTGATAGGAAGATGCCTGGGCGCCGACGAGGTGATCATAGTCACCGATGTTGAGGGAGTCATGACGGCCGACCCGAACAAGGTTCCGGAAGCGAAGCTTTTGAAAAGCATCACTGTTGAGGAGATGACCGATCTTGCCCGGTTTGGGGCGCAGGTAATGCATCCGAGGGCCATGGCCTACAAGGACCCGGAGATAAGCGCGAAGGTTATACATTACCGGCACGGTAATTTACGTGCAGAAGGGACAAGGATAGTTGGTCCTAGAGGTGATGATTTGGCTGGAGTTAGGCTGTATGAAAAACCGCTGGCGATGCTTACGGTGGTGGGTGAGTCCATGCAGACCACCCCAGGCATTCTCGCCAAGTTTTCCGTTCCTCTGAGCAAGGCGGGCATAAATATCTTCGCGGTCTCCATTGGACCGAGATCCTTTTCCATTTATCTCTCGGAGGAGGACGCGAAGAGGGCGTTGACGATCCTTCACCGCGTTGTCGTTGGCAGCAAACTGAAGGCGATAACTGGCGAGGGCAATATCGCCATGATCGTGACTGAGAGTGAGCGGTTCATCTATGCCCCCGGGGTCATCGCAAAGCTCACCGAACCCCTAGCTCAGGCCAAAATTAACATCATCGAGATCATTTCCAGCCGGGCATCGATAAGCTTCTTTGTTAACTGGGAAGACCGGGAGCAGGCGCTGAGGCTTTTCAAGAAGGCGATGAGGGAGTTAGAGGGTTGATCCATGTTTGAGGGTGCTTATACCGCGATGGTGACGCCCTTCGACAAGGACGGGAAGATAGACGAGGAGGGCCTCCGCGAGAACGTGAGGTTTCAGATCAGAAAGGGGATACATGGCTTAGTTCCAACCGGCACCACGGGAGAGTCCCCCACCCTGTCCTACGAGGAACACAACCGCGTTATTGAAATTGTCGTTGACGAGGCCGGAGGGAGGGTGCCAGTTTTGGCTGGAACGGGGAGCAACAGCACCTGGGAGGCGCTGATGCTCACCAGGCACGCGGAGGAGGTCGGGGCGGACGGGGCGTTGATCGTTGTCCCTTACTACAACAAACCCACGCAAGCCGGCCTGTATGCTCACTTCAAGAAACTGGCGGAAGAGGTGGATATTCCGCAAGTTATATACAATATTCCCTCCCGCACCGGCGTTAACATGCTGCCGGAGACCATGGCGAAGCTGGCCAAGCTAAAGAACATCGTGGGCGTGAAGGAGGCGAGCGGAGACCTCAAGCAGGTCGCGCGCGTGATAGAGTTGACGCGCGGGGAAGATTTTACGGTGATCTCCGGAGACGATGCACTGACTTTCGAGATAATGAAGCTGGGTGGTCAGGGAGTCATCTCCGTGGCTTCAAACATCGTCCCTGACAGGGTGGTCAGGTTGGTTGACTCTTTTCGTTCTGGTGATATTGAGACGGCGAAGAGGATAAACGATGAACTCATGCCACTTTTCAAGGCGCTCTTTCTTGAGACCAATCCAGTACCGGTTAAGACCGCCATGAACTGGATGGGAATGGCTGCCGGGGGCTGCAGGCTGCCCTTGGTTGAGATGGAGCCGGAAAACCAGGAGAAGCTGCGCCGGGTGCTGGAGGCGATGGGGCTGCTGAAATGATCCGGGTGGTTGTTTGCGGGGCAGCCGGGCGCATGGGAAGGCTGATCGTTCGACAGATAGCCGGTCAGAAGGACCTGAAGCTTGCGGCGGCGGTTGATGCTCCCGGTCACCCGATGATTGGCAAAGATGCAGGACTGGTTGCTGGCGTCCAAAAGCTGGGCGTGGCAATAGTTGAGTCGACCAAGCTTAATGAGGTGCTCAAGAAATCAAAGCCGGACGTTCTTGTGGACTTCACCGTTGCCGAAGCCTCGGTGCAAAATGTGAAGGCCGCTTCCCGGGCGGGGGTCTCCGTGGTCGTGGGCACCACGGGTTTCACTGAGCAGCAAAGAAAGGAGCTGGAGAGGGCGATAAAGAGGGGCCAGATCCGGGCCGTGGTTTCCCCCAATTTTTCGGTGGGGGTGAACGTGTTTTTCAAAATTGCGCGGGCGGCTGCCGGAATTCTCGGCAGGGACTACGAACCCAGCATCGTTGAGGTTCATCACATGTATAAAAAGGACGCCCCGAGCGGGACGGCGCTCAAGGTCGCGGAGATAGTGGCGGAGGAACTCGGCTTAAACAAAGAGGAAATAAAGATAAAGTCGATCAGGGAGGGCGAGGTGGTCGGCGATCACACCCTGATGTTTTTGAATCCTTTTGAGGTCCTGGAGATCACTCACCGGGCGAAGAGCCGTGAGGCGTTTGCGGTGGGGGCGGTGAAGGCCATCCGCTATGTCGTCAAGAAGGGGAAACCAGGAATGATAAGTGACATGCAGGATGTGCTTGGGCTAAGGTAGTTTTATTCTTTTCTCGGGGCGGATTTAGAACTGTTCTCCCTGGGGCGTTGTTTTCTCTCCGAGCCGCTGGAGAACGTCTCCTTTTCATTAGTATCCTTTGGCATTCTCGCCAGCTCGGAAAAGCTTTTTATCATCGGTGGAGCTGTGGAAAACAGGCGAGACGAAGATGTCGACAAAGGTACTGGTTGATAACCCCATCTGCGGCTTCAAGACGCTGATAACGGTGGTCAAGGAAGGACCGCTGACGAAGGTCAAATTAACCAGCGGCTGCGCCAAGATCAACGATTATGGGAATATTTTGGCGGAGGTCAAGAACGAGGACCTCTACCGAGCGCAGGGGAGCAAAATATTTTTAAAGGCACAGGAGGCCCGCTTGACCCCTACCTGTGTTGTGCCCGTTGCCCTGATGAACGCCTGCTGGATAGAGAATCAACTTATGTCCAAGAACCTGGCTCTCGAGAAAAAGGAGATCAAGATCATCTTTGAGGAATAATTTGCGGCTGAGGCATGAGCTTTAATTTTTGGGCTTTGAATGCTGGTGGGTTTCTCTTTCAGCCGGCTGGGGTCTCTGGTTTTGCCGGTGAAAGGGACAGGGGCGTCCCGATCGGCAGAACCTGCATTTTTCCGGCTTTGGCGGCTGCGGCAGCGGCCCGACCATGTGCCCGTATTTTCGGCGTGGCAAGGGATCACCTGCTCATCTAAGGCGAGCGGTTTATTTATCGTTTAGGTAATCGTTAAAAGGTTTTCTCACATAAATTTTAGCATTGAGTCAACTTGGTGGTGTAGAAATGAAGATCGATGTTGGCATACTGGGCGCGACTGGCGAGGTGGGGCAGAAGTTTGTGGTGAACCTGCAGAATCACCCTTGGTTTAGAATATCTGCCCTGTTTGCCTCCGAGCGATCGGCTGGGAAGAGCTACGCCGAGGCGTTAGGTTACGGGACCGAGGCCTCGAGGTGGTTTGTTAAATCAGTTCCGGAGAAGAAAGTGCTTGACATGACGGTCGCTGAAGTTGGCGAAGCCAGCGGCGATGAGGCCGATCTCTTCTTCTCGGCGCTTCCTTCGGAGACGGCGCGAGACATCGAGGGCAAAATCGCCAAGGAAAAGCCCGTTGTCAGCACGGCTTCAGCTTATCGCTACTTTGACGACAGCTTCACCTACCTACCTGGCGTCAATGAATCACACGCCAAGATAATCGAGATCCAGAGAAAGAACAGGGGTTGGAATGGTTTCGTTGTCCCGCAACCAAACTGCACCACGATTGGCCTTGCCCTGTCCCTGAAGCCCATCCACGACAGGTTTGGCTTGGAGCGGGTGACGATGGTCTCCATGCAGGCGGTTTCGGGGGCAGGTTATGCCGCGGTCAGCAGCTGGGCGGAGCAGCGCAGGGCTCAGGGCAGCAGCCTACCTGAAGCCCTGGGCTATTTCGTGGCCGGGACCTTTGAGGGCAACGTCATTCCCTACATCAGCGGCGAAGAGGAGAAGGTTAAAAAGGAGACGGTGAAGCTCCTCGGAGATTTTGTGGATGGGAAAATCATTCCGGCCTCCTTCAAGATCGCCTGCAAGTGCAACCGCGTCCCGGTTCTTGACGGCCATACGGAATCGGTCTTCATCGAGACAAAGAGCAAATGCAGCGTTGATGAGTTGAAGGAGGCTTGGAAGCGCTACAGGGGGGAGCCGCAGCGGCTGGCCCTGCCCACGGCGCCGAAGCAGCCCATCGTGGTCACTGAGGCGGTTGACCGACCGCAGCCGAGGTTTGACTGCATGGTCGAGGGCGGGATGGCCGTGGTTATCGGTGGCGTGGCGGCCAATGTTTTCGAGAACGGCTTTCAGTACACTGTTCTGTCGCACAACACCGAGCTTGGGGCGGCGAAGGGCGCGGTGCTCGCCGCCGAGTACCTCTACAGCATCGGAATGATCAAGTGAAAAAAGGGCCCGCCGTCACTGTTGTATTTTCTTGGGCTTGGAGAATTCGTGCAGGACTTTATGCTCACGGTATTTCTGGTAGCCAAATATCCCCAGTACGATGGCCGCGCCAACGAGATAGAGGAGCCAAGGGCTGGGGAGCAGGTACCCGACAGTCCCCAGGGTGAGAGAGGTGAAGATGCTCGAGGCCACCGCGCCCACAGCTATGGAGTAAATTATTGTGCTCTTCTTGATGTTGAGCATGACGGCGGCGAGGGCGGCCCAAGAAACGCCGAAGGTGAAGGTGAAGGCAATTACGCCTAGGCCGAAGCCCTTCTGTCCCACCCGGCGCTCGAACTCCCTGGTATTTTTTTCGATGCTGGATCTTATTTTTTGGGACCGGCTCCAGGCACCCCTGGTGATCCTTTTGACGAGGCGGTTCTCGTATATCAACCGGTAGCGGACGAGTTCCAGGATCGCAAACCACACGGGAACCAAGGCCGCGTGAATGATGCTGATGAGCACGGCTGTTTCCAGAACCGATAGCCCATTGGAAAAGCAGTAGGGGACGGAGCCGAGCGGCCCGAAAATAAAGGTGAGCGCGATTGTCCAGAGAAGGTTTATCAAGCTCTCATCCATTTAATTCAGTTCCCTTGGTGAAGAAGAGATTTTTGGTGCCCGGGTTCTGGGAGTCAGCCGGTTCCACAAAATCAAATCGTTTTGGCTCAGACCAGTACTCCCGCACGCGGATATGAAAGTCGACGATTGATTCCTACTTCTTTAAACGAACCAGCAACCAGCTCAACCTTAATTCACATCCATCGATTTTTCCTTTGTACTCCTCCGATTCTCAAAGCAGATCATGGCTCACGTTATCCCGGCCGGCAAATTGATCTGTCGTCAGAAGGCCGGCGAAAAACTTGTTGAACTCAACCAGTAAAAAATGGCTCAAGTTGGTGGCAGCATCAAAGGCGAGATAGCTTTAGAATTGGTAGCGGGGGGTGGAACTTCAGAAGCCGGTCGGGCCGGCTTCTCTTGAACCACCGACTTCCGGCAACCACGATTTTTCGTGGATGTCTCCGGGTCTCGCAGGAGCGCCAAACTCACGGCTTGACGCCTTATGAGCTTCGCCCGTGGTTTCCCACGACCGGCGGGCACTCCATGCTGCCTTGGGGGCAGAGTCTTCTCCCCTGCTCTACCCCGCTGCAGGTAGTTCACCCGCTACCGTTTATTTCGTCGAGTCTTTTTAGATAAATGGATTGCGGTCGCGACGGGCTTCCTCCCCCTGCTGGTTCCACTGCGGCTCTGGCTGTGGTGGGCAGCAGGATCCGGCGGAGGTAACTGCCGAGGATGGTGCCGAGGCCGGTGATGACGACGAAGATGGTCACGTAGTAGAGGAGGAAGTTGCCCATGAGAAGGTAGAGAAATTGTTCGGCGGACAGGTTGTAGCCGGCAGTGGCGATCATTGCTAGGAGATCTGAGAGTCCGGTATTGTACAGGGTGATGTGCAGGGGGACGAACAAGGCGGCCAAGGTCAGGGTTGCATTGAGGGCACCGGCCCGGAAGAGTGTTGACCACTTGGTTATGTTTTTTATCAGGTATCCGGTCAGGATGCCGCCGAAGAGAGGTGAGGCCACGCCGCCGCCGATGAACTGGGCTGTGATGGCAGAGAAGATGAAGCCGACTGTTACCGGGGTGAGAAAGGTCTTGCGGTCAAGCCTGTGGCTGAAGACGAGGAAGAGGACGGTGAAGAGGGCCACGGCGAAGCCCGCGTAAGCGATCCTGAAGGTCAGTTCGTCCATAAAATAATCTTAAACATCCGGTAGAATAAATGTATAAGTTATAACTCAGTTATTATTCCTTGGTGCTGAAGTGAGGGTTTATCTGGACAACGGCACGACAACTCCTGTGGCCCCGGAGGTTGTGGAGGCCATGCTTCCCTATTTCACCGAGAAGTTTGGCCACCCCGTCTTCCCCTATTCCCTGGGACAGGAGGCAGCGGATGCGGTGGAGATGGCGCAGGAGATCATCGCTAGGTCGATAAACGCCAGGCCCGAGGAGGTGGTCTTTACCTCGGGGGCGACCCAAGCCAACGACATGGCCATCAGGGGGGTTGCCTATGCCAACCGCAACAGGGGCAGGCACCTCATCACCACCAAGGTGGAAAACCCATCGGTGCTGAGGGTCTGCGAGAGGCTGGAGAAGGAGGGCTTCAGGGTGGACTACCTCCCCGTGGATGCCGAGGGCTTTGTTGACACCGCCGAGCTGGAGAAAAGGCTGAGCGACGAGACGATACTGGTCAGCGTCGCCAACGTTAACGATGAGATCGGGACGATAGAGCCCGTGGAGGAAATCGGCGAGATCCTGCGGGAGCGTCAGCGGAAGATCTATCTTCATGTCAACGCCGCCGCCGGATATGGCCGCGTTGAGGTTGATGTGAAAAAAATCGGGGCCGACTTGGTGAGCCTGAGCGCGCACAAGATTCATGGTCCCAAGGGGGTGGGGGCCCTTTATGTTGCTGAAGGCACACCCATCGAGCCGGTTTACTTTGGCTACATCTCCCTGTTTAACCTGAGGCCGGGAACCGAGAACATACCCGGCATAGTTGGATTTGGCAGGGCGGTTGAGCTGATGATGGAAAATTTTGAGCGTGATGTGGCACACATGACCAGACTGCGGGACAGGCTGATCTCTGGTTTTGAGGAGATCCCCTACACCCTGATCAACGGGCCGCGGGGAAAAAAGCGGAGCCCAGCAAATGTCAGTTGCTCCTTCAAGGGCTTGGAGGGGGAGTCGATGATGCTCCACCTTGATTTAAACGGAATTTCTGTCGCCACAGGTTCGGCCTGCTCCACGACCAAGCTGGAGCCCAGCCACGTCCTCACCGCCATTGGACTCAAGGCGGCTGTTGCCCACGGGACGATAAGGTTCACCCTGAGCCGGTACAACACCGAGGAGGAGATCGACTACACGCTGAGCGTGGTGCCGCGGGTGGTGGAGCAGCTCAGGAGGATAAGCCCGGTGAAGCCGGAGCAGCTCTGAGGGAGGAAAAATGACCGTGGAATACACAGAGAGGGGAATGCTTAAGTACAGCGAGAAGTTGCTCGAGCGCTTCAGAAATCCGAAGCACATCGGGGAAATGGAAAACCCGACGGTGGTGGCGGAGGAGGGGGATCCCCAGTGCGGAGATATGTTCCGGCTTTATTTGAAAATAGAGGATGACCGCATCGTGGACGCGAAGTTCCTTTCCTTTGGTTGCGCGGCCAACATAGCCACCGGGGACATGACGGTCGAGCTGGTCAAGGGGAAGACGGTCGCCGAGGCCGAGAGGCTCCAGATCAAGGAAATAGCCGATGCTCTGGGGGGGTTGCCCCTCATCAAGATGCACTGCGCCGTTCTCTCCTACAAGACCCTGAAGAAGGCCCTTGCTGAGTACCGGAAGTCCAGAGCCGGCAGCGTTTCCCCGCCTCAGGGTTGATGGCGATGAACGCGGAGGGAAAGGTAACGGTTCCAAGGTTCAGGGAGGACTGCCTGCTTTCAAAGGGAATCGATGTAAAGGACCTGGTTGAAGTGAGGAGGGAAGCGGTGCTTTATGTGCAGCCCTGCGCGTCGGAGCGGGGCAAGCTGATGGCCGACATCGAACTCACTGAGAAGGCCGATTTTCCCTTCATCGATCCCGCAACGCTTTGTTCTCTTCTGGAGATTCACCGGCGCCGCTTTGCCGAGGTCAAGTGCAGTGAAAAGCTGGGGGTGGCCAAGCTCAAATGGGGTGGCCGGGAGATCAGCATCTTCAGGAACGGGAAGATGAAGATACAGCAGGCCATCGACCGGGCGGAGATCATGAGGGTGGCCAACTCGGTGTCGCGCCTGATCTGGGGAGCGGCCATCTGTGACGTCTGCGGCCAACCGGTGATTAACTGTGCTTCGGAAAGGTGCGGAAGATGTGCCTTGCCCGAAAGGGTTGCGGTGGATCCCTCTGGAGTTCCCGGCTCTGAGCTGCTCCAGCAGGGATATGCTGCGCTGGCGAATGCTGGTCGATCGCCACCCGCCGAGTCTCGAAGTTGGCTGCAGCGGGCCAAGTTTCTGGCGCTTCACTTTGTCATGGAAACGCCACGAAAGGATGACGCGCTGCTGGGCCTAGTGCTTCTGGGAGAGGCTGAAAGGGCTGAGTCAGGGTTAATGGCCAAGTAGCCCCTCGGCGGTCCTTTTCACTCCAGCCCCCAGCGGTTGGCCATTTTCACTATGATGAAGATCACCAAAGCAACGATGAGGAATGTTACCAGGGCGCCGAAGAAGTGCCCCACCCTGAAGGGACCTATTTCTATGGCTTCCCACATTGTCCCGGGAACCGCAAATTGGATTATCGGCATTATCAGATCGTTCACCAGGGCTTGGACGAGCGCACCCAGATAAAGGCCGATGATGAAAGCCACGGCCATTCCCAGTACCTTGTACTTGGTGATGAAATCCATGAACTCGGCTGGGAAGCCTTTCTTGGGCGGGGACGGCGGGGTCGGTTTCGGCTCTAAGAGCTTTCGAATCTGGCGCAGCTCTTCCAGTATCTCCTCTTCCGTCAACCCGTCACCTCTTCTCACCAAAAGGTTGTTTTTTCCTTTTTTTATAACTTGTTGAAGGGGACGGAGAAAACCCGTTGTTTCATCTTCCCCTCTTTTCCCTGATTGCCTTGAGAACCCTCTCCGGCGTGAAGGGGGATTCGGTGAGCCTGACTCCGATGGCGTTGTAAATGGCGTTGGAGATGGTTGGCAGAACTCCGTCCATAGCTGGCTCGCCGATCGGCTTGGCCCCGAAGGGCCCTGTGGGATCGTAGCTTGGGACAAGAATGGTTTTCAGTTTGGGGATGTCCGGGGCGGAGAAGATCTTGTAGTCCCTGAAAGAGGGGTTCAGCACCCGACCATTTTCGTCAAAGATAAACTCCTCGGTGAGGGCATAGCTGATGCCGTTGATGATTGACCCCTCGACCTGTCCCTCGGCCAGCGTGGGATTGATCGCCGTTCCGCAGTCGACGGCGGTGACGTAGTACAGGACCTTGACCTGTCCCGTTTCCGTGTCGACCTCGACCTCGGCAAACTGGGCCGTGAAGGTCTGCGGGTGCAGGTGGCTGTACTCGGAAGCAGTCGCGGCTATCTGAAATTGGTTCTTGCTGTACATGGCGCGTTTGGCGATCTGGCCAAACTCCAACCTTTTGCCGCTCTTGGTCGAGACCACGCCCTTTTTCTCCAGCCTCAGGTTCTCCGGCGGCTCATTCAGCATCTCCGCGGCCACCTTCAATATTTGTTTTTTGATCTCCTCCGCCGTTTTTATCACCGCCAGTCCGGAGAGATAGGTAGTTCCCGAGGCATAGGCTCCCTTGTCGTAGGGGGTGACGTCGGTGTCGGTGGGATAGACTATCACGTCCTCCAGGGGGATGTCCAGGGCTTCGGCAAAGATCTGGGACAACACGGTATCGCAGCCGCCGCCCACATCGCTGGCGCTTATGAGCAGGTTGAAGGAACCATCCTCATTCATCTTCGCCGTGACCGAGCTGGCGTCCAGCAGGGCGACGGTGCCGCCGTGCACGGTGCAGACCATGCCCACGCCGCGCCTGATCGGGCCATCCGGCTGGTTTCGGTATCGCTCGCGTTTTTCCTTCCAGCCGAAGGCCGCCGCGCCCTGATCGATGCACTCCGGCAGGGCGCAGCTGTCGACCTTCTGTTCAGCACCTTTGCCGATCTCGCTCAGGGCACTGAAGATGGGGGAAGTTTCTCCCACCCTGATGGTGTTTTTCTTCCAGAAATCCACCGGATCCATGCCGATCGCGTGAGCCATCTCATCCATCATGATGCCCATGGCGAAGGTTCCCTGCAGGACGCCGTAGCCCCGGTAGGCCCCGGCGTTGAGGAGGTTGGTGTAGACAGTATCCCCGATGAACTCGATGTTCGGGCATCTGTAGAGGGGCAGGGTCTTGGCGCAGGTGCTGCCTAGGACGGTCATGCAGTGAGGGCCATATGCTCCGGTGTTGCTGATCACGCGCATCTTGATGGCCGAGACAGTTCCGTCCCTCTTGACCCCCGTTTTTACCCTCATTATCATGGGGTGCCGCGTCCTTGAGGAGACGAAGACCTCGGGCCGGGTGAAGACGAGCCTCACCGGTCGCCTCGTTCTCAGGGTGAACATGGCGCAGACATCCTCGACGACGATTTCCTGCTTGGATCCAAAGCCACCACCGATTCTCGGTTTGATCACGCGGACCATTCTCTCCGGCAGCTGCAGGCACTGGGCGATTATCCTGCGCGCATAGTAGGGCACCTGCGTTGAGCAGCGAACGACGATGCGCCCCATCGGGTCCAGATAGCTGATGCAGGAGTGGGGCTCGAGGGCGCAGTGCTGGGCATAATGGTTTTTGATGGTGTGCTCGATCACGATGTCTGCCTCGTTCAATCCCCGGTCGGGGTCCCCTGTCTTGACCTCGATGTGGGCGCAGTGGTTGTGTTTGGGATCGTAGAACAGCGGCAGCACCTGCCGGCAGTCGGGCTCATCGTGAATCACCGGCGCTCCCTCCTCCATCGCCTTTTCCGGGTCAAAAACGGCGGGGAGGACCTCGTAATCGACTTTGATCAGCCGGAGGGCCTTCTCCGCGATTTCCTCCGACTCCGCGGCCACGGCTGCCACCCTATCACCAACGTAGCGCACCTTGTTGTCAAACATGAACATGTCATAGGGCGATGGCTCTGGCCAGCCCTGACCAGCGCTCGTGTGCGGCACTCTGGGGACATTTTTATAGCAGAGCACGGCGTGGACCCCGGGCAGCGCCTCGGCCTCGCTGGTGTCAATGTCCCTGATGCGGGCGTGGGCGTGGGGGCTCCAGAGAATTCTCGCGTGGAGCATGTCCTCGAACGTTACGTCGTCGGTGAACAACGGCTTGCCTCGGGCCAGAAGCGCCGCGTCCACTTTTTTAACGCTCTTGCCAACAATTTTGAATTCTCTCATACTCTTTCACCTCTCATGCGCTTGGCGGCCAGCTGGATGGCCGCGATGATCTTGACGTATCCGGTGCAGCGGCAGAGGTTTCCCTTTATCGCCTCTTTGATCTCCTCCTCACTGGGGTTCGGGTTTTTGTCCAGCAGCGCCTTCGCCGAAAGGATCATCCCCGGAGTGCAGTAGCCGCACTGGATGGCCCCGGCGTCAATGAATGCCTGCTGAATAGGGTGAAGATGTTCGTCCGTCCCGATGCCCTCAATGGTCGTTATGCTTTTTCCATTGACGGCCACGGCCAGGGTGAGGCAGGACAGGATGGGCCTCCCGTCCAGAAGCACGGTGCAGGCGCCGCACTCGCCGGTGCCGCAACCGTATTTGGTTCCCTTCAGGCCTAGCTCCTCCCGGATCACGTTGAGCAGCAGGTCCTTTGGCCTGACGGCGATTCTCTTCTTTCTCCCGTTGATGGTGAATTCAATTTCTTTCATCATCTTCCACCACGCCCCCGGCTTTTTTCAGGGCCTCAAGCAGTGCCCGTTTTACCAGAACCCTGCCCACCTCAGCCTTGTACTCCGGTGAGGCCCGAATTGAGGTGGGGCGGCAGCTGAAACCTGTACAGGCGACTTCAGCGGCCCTTTTGACCAGCCCTTCCTCCATTTTCTTGCCCAGGAGGAGTTTTTCCGCTTCCCTCGATCGGATTAAAGTGGGACCCACGCCACCGCCGATCACGATCCTCGCCTCCCTGCAGGTGTCGTCCTCGTTCAGGGTAATTCTAACGGCAACGTTCACGATGGCCAGATCCTCCGCCGTCCGGGACAGCTTGATGAATGCCGTTCCTGAACGCGCTGGCGGCCTTTCGACGATGATCTCCTTCAACAGCTCGCCGACGCTCAGCTTGGTTTTTTTCACCCCGGCGAAGAAATCCTCCAGCGGCATCGTTCTCTCGCCGTTTGGTCCCACGATCTTTAACGTCGCGTTCAGGGCCACCAGCGCCGGCGGCAGGTCGGCGGAGGGAACCGCGTTGCAGATGTTTCCCCCGATGGTGGCCATGTTCCGGATCTGAACCGTTCCCAGACACTTTACCGCCTTGCTGATGAGGCCGTATCTTTTTTCGATAATCTGGGATTCTTCCAGCTCTCGAAGGGTCGTCGTGGCGCCGATCCTGAGGACATCACCCTCCTCCGCGATATAACTCAGGCCGGTAATTTTCATGAGGCTGATCAGGTACTGGGGATTGATTTTTTCATTCTTCATATCCACCAGCAGGTCGGTGCCGCCGGCGATCAGTTTGGCCTTGTCCCCATATCTGGAGAGCAGGGCCACCGCTTCCGGGATGGTTTCGGGTTCAAAATATTCGAAATCGCACAGCAGGGTCCTGTTGTTTGTGCTAAGGATGATCTCCTCCCCCCATCACGACCCCAATCCAAATACTGTCTCCATCCTTTAACGTTTTGTTCAGCGGGGCAAGCCTTTCGTTGACGAAGACCCGGAGATGCTCGATTTCCTCTTCCTTGAATCCCACCTGCAGGAGCATTGCCCTCAGGCTGGTCTCGGGAGAAAGCTCCAACTCAAAAGGGTTTTCCTTTCTCACGGGCCTGAGACCCGGCATGAGTTCGACCTTGACGCGAACGGTCATTTGCACCATCTTTTAGGAGACAATGAAAATTTAACTTTCACGTTTTTATCATTAACTTCAAAATACAAAAGATGATCACCACTGATCGCGCGTTTTCTTTCCCGCGCACGTTCCCGGCTCAGACATCGGCAAGTTTGCGTATCCTCTTCAGTCGTTTGCTGCGCTCTCCCAGCTTGCCACGGACCCTCAGCAGGGATTGCTTCCTTTTCTCAGCCTTAAGCCTCGCCTTCTTCAGCCTGGCGTGGGTGAGCTTCAGGGCGATTGCCTTTCTCTCCGCTTCCGCCCGGGCTTTGCCGAGTTCGATGGCCTTCACCCTCAAGAGGGCCTCCTGCTGTCTCCTCGCCTGTTCAAGTTCCTCGAGCCTTCGTTCGTACCTTTTCACGGCGGATCTTGTGTACAGTCCCGCCGCCAGCAGGATCAGCCCCAGGATGAGGCCACCCAGCGCCACACGGTAAGTGGTAATCCAGGGGAAAATCCAGGTTTGGTTCTGCAAATAGCCGAGGTACACCGCTAGGAAGAACAGTGTGCCCAAGAATATCAGAAAAGCGCCGAGTCCGATGAGGGTGCTGCCAGACCGTCCCCCTTCCGCCATGCCCCACCGCTAAAAAATTATTTTTTATTCTATATAGTATCTGCGGTGCCGGCAAAACAGGATTTTCCGCCGCCAATTTTGAAGATAGGCTTAAATGATACAAATTGACAGAAAGGAAACATAAATTAAATATACGAAAAGGGGGAGAAGATAAACTATGAAAGCTGATAGAAGAAGGAAGGTGACTCCTGAAACAGTAAAAAGGATGCGGGAGCTAAGAAGCCAGGGCATGACCTATCAAAATATCGCGAAGAAGCTCAATCTGTCCTATCTCACCGTCTACAAATATCTGAACCCGGAGAAAGAGGCCAAAGGGGAAGTGGAGACCCAAAAGGAAGAGACGTCTCCGGAGAAAAAGCCGGGATTCTGGGCGAGGCTGAAGGCAAAATTGGGGGCCTAGTTGATCATGCTCCTTCTGGTTCCTGCCATCATTTTTTAGAGGCATCTCAACGCGGTGAAGCTTATAACAAGGTTATATAACTGCCGGGATCAGTGAAATATGGGGTGAGGGGATGAAGCCGCTGTGCGAGATCGTGAGCGGGCAGGTCTTGCCGACGATCAGGGCGATGGTGGTGAAGGATTTGATCAAGCGCTACGAGCTGAGCCAGGTGGAGGTGGCGAAGAAGCTCGGGATCACGCAGCCCGCGGTCAGCCAGTACATAAGCGCGCTCAGGGGAAAGGGTGGGCTGGAAAAAAAGTTGATGAAGGTCATAGGTAAGGAGATCCGGGACCTCTCCGACGATGTGGCCAGCGGCAGGCTGAGCCAAGCCGAGGTGATTAAGCGCTACTGTGCCATCTGCAGCCTGATGAAGAAAAAGGGGATATTTCGCGTTTTTCAATCGGCGTGAAGGTATTAATCGAGGCATTTTCTTCTGTGGACCCGAAAGTGTTTGGATTCATTGTTACTTGAATTTCAGAATCATTCCAGCATGAGTGCTACAGCCTCTTGAATAGTTGCGACCTCTTGGACCTTAATCCTCCAGCCCATGTTTTCCGCGTACTGGTTCAGGTCGATAACAGTTGGCACAAGCAAGATCCTAGTGAACGGCCCCACCTTTTGAGCGACTTGACTGTAGACGGTGACTTTTGATTGACCCGGGGGCACCAAGAACAGATCCTTGCCGCCAGCCTCTGCCGCCTCAAGCTTGGCAACCAAACCACCGACCTTTCCGATGCTGCCGTCCTCATTTATTTCTCCGGTGATGACAATGTTGTTTTTTTACCTGTTTGTTGTCCAAGACGGCAATGGTGAGCACGGTCATTGCTGCTCCAGCGCTCGGGCCTCCGACCAGCTGGATCGGTTCGTTGGAGCTAACGGAAAAGATGATGTCCAATCCTTTGATGCCGACGCCGTCGTCATCAATCGGGAGTTGAAGATATTCGGCGGCCACCTTGACCGCGATCCACTGGGCATACTGGAAATCTGCTTCCACGAGAGGTGCCGTGTTCACATATATCTCACCGCTGCCGGGCCTCACCTCCACGTTCAGGTTCAATAACGCGCCAGTTTCGCTGGAGCTTACCGCCACGATGTCGATGGAGGCACTTTTCGAGTTCTCTAGCGCCATGACGTGTGCCTGAGTTCCTTGGGCTGGCCAGATGTTTGTTATTGCAGAGCCAAATAGAGTTCCAGCCAGGAAGGCTGAGGCTGCCACGAGGACGATGATCCAAGTGGTTTTTCTGTTTTTCCTCATCCAATCACCAGCATTTCGGTGGCTTCAAACTTTCCGGCGGAAGATTTCCTCTTAGAAAACCGGACGTCGCAGGGGGAAGTTTCATTATCTTCTTCACCAGCCCCAGGGCCCCATCGGTGGGCCCGCCGGAATTTTTCGCGAGGGGAAGTTTGCCCATGGACCTAATCTGGGCAGAAGCCCCGGGAGCCAATCCGTCACCTGCTCCAGAATTCTGCTGGCGCAATCAAGGCGGGCGAAGGCCGCCCTGAGCGTGAAGAGCGCCTTTGTCAAGTTGCCGGCACTGTTTTCAGCGATGGCATCGTCCCTGAGCTGGATCGCCATCTGAAGCTGGCTTTCCGCCATCTCCCTGCCGGGGGTATTCTCCGGCACTTCCTCCAGCTTCTCCTGAACTTCGGCCACTCGAGCATTGAATTTTTCTAGCCACTCTGAGAAGCTCTCGGCCGCGTTTTCAGGGTGCGGCCATCTGTTGTCAATTGGGGGGCCGAATCCCCCGCCAATGTGAAGGCCCAGGTCAATTCTGGTGTCCGTGAGCAGGTTGTCGATGTCAAAGTATCTGCCCAGTTCACCGGGCAGTTGTCCTCTCAGCTGAGCGATCATCATTCGGAGCTGTTCCATCACCAAGCGCAGCTGGGCCAGAATATTCTCCCGCGACTCGTCGGTTCCATTTTGATATTGCTGCTCCAAGTCCTGCAGGATTCTGATGATATTTTCCAAACCCTCAGGAAATCCCGGGTGATTTTCCACGTATTTTCTGGATCTGATGGTGCACTCCTGGGCAAGCTTTAGCTCCACGAGGCCGATGCCCGGCATTTGGGTTTGCAGCCATTGCACGGCACCAGTTTTGGCCTCAACATCAGCCGGAGCCACCATTTTCACCTTTTCCCTGAATTCTTCCAGAAGGGCGACGTACTCTAGGCCTTTTCCTCGGTTCACCATCTGGGAATATTCCTCCCATCTCCTCTGCATCTGCTCTTCGTCGCTGGCCAGCCTCATTTTCTCCCCCAGCCGCTTCAGACCGTAAAGGGGCGAGTCGGGAGGGGCACCGATGGCGTCGGCAATCAGGGGTGTGGCCATAGCTCCTCCGATTGACGCCGCCATGATTACCAGTACGACCGCCGCTGCCACGCCCGCTTTTCCCATCCTGGACATCTGGTCACCTTTGGTTGTTTCCGAAAGAACTCGGTAAAATAGGTATTTAACAAATCTCCCGAAACGGTTTATTTTGCATTTTGAAAAATTAAAAATATTCTTTTTAAAGTTTTTAAAGGCTGTCCAACAGTTATTACCGTTCATAATCCTTTTATTTTTCTTTTTTTGCTTAAAACAGCTGTAAAAAACCTCAAATTATTTTTGAAACAGGGATTAACTTTGGTCGGAAAAGTTATTATGCCGGATCTTGGTTCGAAGCATTTATACCTTCCTTAGCGTAGTTCTGACCGATGACCATCAGAGAGGCCTTTGGAATCGTGGCACTGGTGATCGTGCTCCAGCTGTTCATCGGCTTGCTGCTGTACAGCATCCTGCAGCTCTCACCGGTCCTCGACATCTACACGGTGTTGGTGGCTGTTGGCATCATGTCCGGTGTTGCCGGTGGGGTGGCCGCGGCTCTGACCCTTGTTTTTAAAAATATGCCTCGGAACGGGCAATGCGCGTCGCCCTGATGACTCTCACCGAAGACGAGCGCCGCGTTTTTGAGGCGATCCTGCGGTCCAAAGGCGTGGCCTATCAGGACAAGCTCAGGCGCGAGCTCGACATGTCGAAATCAAAACTGAGCGCTCTGGTGAAAAATCTTGAGAGAAAGCAAGCCATAACCAAGGAGCGCTACTTCAGGACCAATATACTTAAGGTGAACAAGGAGTTTACCGGAAAATAGTTTTGCCCCTTCATCAGCGGCTTTTTTGAGGTTTCAGCGCAGGCGTTTAACCGATGATTTTTATTTCACTGGCGAGGAGGGCCCGCTCCCTCTCGCTGAAGACGGCCAGGTCAACGGGCAACAGGAAAACGGCATCGCTGTCGATGAAATTAAAGCGCTTCTCCTGCAGGAATTTGTACACCATGTCAAATCCAAAACGACTCATCAGGTATTCTATTCCGTCCAGCAGCACAATTGATTCTCGGTTGTTCTTGATGAACTCCGAGATCCTCATGCTGATTTCTTGAAGGTTGTCCGTGGTCTCAAATCCCTTCAGAGGCACGGAGGAAATCAGGATGATGCTTTCTTTGGGGATCCCGGCGTCCATGACCTTCTCCGGTGCCTCCCGGGTAAAGCAAATGCCGGGGACGCCTAGCATCATGAGCTGGGCGGCGATGTTGTAGGCCGCCCGGTGAGAGCGGTGCAGGTAGCACTCACCGCGGGAGAGCTCGTTGGTCCTGTAGATGAACTCCAGCTGCTCTCTTTCGAAGTTCTTGCGCGCGATGATCAGCGCCAGGGCGTTGGCAATTGCCTTAAGAAAATCTTCCTCGGTTTCCTCCCGGCGGTGCCCTTCTTTGACGTAAATGTTAAGCACGCCCATGAGCTTGTCGTCCGATAGAATCGGGACGCAGTAATGTCCGTGCGGGGTAATTCCCTCATAGCTGGTCTCGTGATTTTCGTCCACGTGATCGGCGAAGATTATCTTCTTGGTTGCCGCGGCTTTCCCGCAGAGGCATTTGCCGACCGGAACTAGGGCGCAGGTTCTCTGCAGAGGTTCAGGCAGCTTTCTTTGCGCTTTCAGCACCAGGGCATTTTGCTTCTCGTCAAAGAGGAAGATGGCGCCCCGAGGTTCAAAGCCGAGCCAGGAGATGGAGACGACGACATCCAAGGAACGCTTCAATATCTCTTCTGGGGAGTACTTCAGGGGGATGCTCAGCAGGGAGATAATTGCGGTTTGAATGTCGATGCTGCGCTTGAGCTGAGTTTCCATCATCTGGCGCTCGGTAACGTCATCGATGGCCAGCAGGATCATCGGCTTCCCTTCCGCCGCCGTTCGCATCTGCCGGGCTCTCAGCATCATGATCCTCCTGCCGATGAGGGGGAAGTCATGCACAACCACGTATTCCTGGAAGGAGGCGTTTTTCTCCACCACGTCTTTCAAGAGCCTCCGCAGCTCGGGGATGTCCCACTGCCGGTTGCCCAGCTCGTATAGCGAGCGCTTTTCCGTTTCCTCGGGGCTTACTTTGAAAAGCTCGTAGAAGGCGCGGTTGGCTGAGATCACCCTCATTTCGGCGTCGAGCACCACGAGGGGCTCGTGCACCGTCTCCACAATGGACTCCGCGTAGGCGCGCGCCTGCTGCAGGGCCCGCGTGGCCTCTACGCGTTCGGCGATGTTGCGGGCCACGATCTGGAAACCTTTCAGTTCACCGTTTTCAAAAATTGGAGAGGTCTTCAGCTCGAAGGGGACTATCCTGCCGTCTTTAAGCTTGACTTCGACCACATAGGGGGGCAAGCTTCTGGCGCCTCCCTGCCACATTTTTATCCTGTTTAGAGCGGTCCGGTAAGATTCAGGCGTGAGAATGTCCCTGATGTTCATCTTCTTGACCTCTTCTAGGGTGTACCCCGTTTCCTCCTGAACATTTTTGCTGATGTAGGTGCAGTTCCCCTTCAGGTCTATGCGGAGGAGAATGTCGGCGACGTTTTCAGCGAGGCTTCGATATTCCTCCTCAGATTTTCTGAGTTTCTCCTCGGCCTGTTTCAGCGGGGTGATGTCCTTCCCGACAACGGTGATCGCCCGGACCTCTCCGGTCTTCGGGTCCCTGACCGGGCTGATGGTCCTGAGGAAAAACCTGCCCAGCCGCTCATGGTAGTGCTCCTGCTGCACGACCTGACCCGTCTCAAAGACCTCCCTCGCCTTTGCCGCGAACTCCTTAGTTTCCTCGGCGGTGTGAAGTTCCTCAAATTTTCTACCCAAAACTTTCTCCCGGGGCAGGCCGAGCCTCCTCAGCAGCTCCTCGTTGACAGAGAGATATCTCAGCTCCCGGTCGAGCATGTAGATGGAATCGGCGGAGTACTCCACCAGCGAGCGGTACTTCTCCTCGCTCTCCCGCAGCGCCTCTTCTGTTTTTTTGTGCTCTATTTCGGCCATCTCCCGGTCGTAGATATCATCCCTGATCCTTTCGTAAATTCTGCGACTTATCTTTCCCTGAGAGATCGCCATAAAATCATCCGGTGGCACATAGCGATGGTTTTTGCAGACGAGCCCCTTGATGATAATTTTGGGATGCACCAGGATGATGTCGTGTAAAATCTTGGGTTCGAATTTGCTTTCATCGTAGAGGCAGATGGCGGAGGTCTTGCTGCCGGGAAAGAAGCGGTTCAGCCTTGATTCATACTCCACAAGCCTTTCCACACCGGGGCTCTTTCTCAGCGCCCAGCTCATCTGCTCCGAGGCCCTCAACCCCCTGTATCCTTCTCCGAGGGCTCTTTCCTCGTTCTGTTTCAGCAGCTCCACCATTTTTTCGGGATCAAAATAACCTTCCCGGAGATAGGTCTCGTCGCTGCTCAGCAGCTCCAGTTGCTTTGACCGGAGGTAGCCCTCAATTTTGGGTTCATGTGTTTTGAACTCCTGGATGACCTCTTCTCTGGTGCTGTCGTCAAGGATGTAAATGCACTTCTCGTTGTTCCGGAGACCGGCCAAGAAGAAGGGGATGGTGATGGAGTATTCCTCTTCTTTCCCCCGGTAAAAGCAGCACAGGTGCTCTCCCGGAGTTATTAAATCAAAACCACCTTCCGGGAGCTGAGACCCGGCAACTGGTACACGCTGGGGCTCTTTCCTTGCCCCCTTTCCCCTCGTTCTTCCTTTCCCCGCCACAGACTTACTGCGCCCCGAGAGATTTAATAGTTACCATCCGCCCCGCCTTTTTTGAAAATGATATCACATTAGATGGCCAACTGCTGGGATTTATCCCCTGACGGCTGGAACTTCTCAACCACTTTTTCAACATCCCGTTTTTCATCATGGTACCCTTCCCACACTACCGATCATCTTTTTTTTGGAGTGGGGTGGGAGCCGGTCAGAAGGAAAACGGGGAAACCACCAGCGAGCCGATGTGGCTTGAATTCTCAACTCATTTTTTACGCCGGTGGGGTTCACTTATGCTGGGCCTAATTGGTGCCTTTATCGCCATGATAAGCCACCGTTATTTGGCCTTTCAGGTGTTTGATCTGGCATCGGTCTAATTGTATCGTTGACATTGGATTGTAAAAAAAGACATGGAGCCGGGGGTCGGATTTGAACCGACGAATAGCGGGTCTGCAGCCCACCGCTTTACCGAGCTTAGCAACCCCGGCACGCAAAATACTATAACGATGTTTATTTAATAAGTTTCTTGATGGCGATGGCGAGGGAAAGAGTGGTCTGCTTGGTCTCCGGCGGCATCGACTCTCCCGTGGCTCTGGCACTGGCCGCCAGGAGATTTGATGTCCTGCCGCTTCACTTCTGCCTTTATCCCTACACCTGCGAGGATTCCTTCCTGGTGGCGATGAGGGTGCTGGAGGACGTCAGGAAAAAAGTTGACTTTGAAAAGGTCATCGTCTATCCTTGGTCCAAAGTCCTGAAAAAGATCATGGGTGGCCAGCAGAGAAGCTACGCCTGCCTGCTGTGCCGGCGCGGCATGTTTCGGGCGGCCGAGCTGGTTTGTCAGCGCGAGGGGGCCTCGGGCATCGTCACCGGAGAGTCGCTGGGGCAGAAGGCCTCTCAGACCCTCACCAACCTCTGGGCCACCACGGCGGGGCTGAAATTCCCGGTGCTGCGACCCCTGCTGGGCATGGACAAGGTTGAGGTCGAGCAGCTGTCGCGCAGGCTGGGGATTTGGCACGAGGTCCACGCCGGCTGCTGCTATGCCACCCCCAGATATCCACGGACCAGGGCCAGCCCCGTCGCGGTTGACTCCCTTCTTAAAAGGCTCAACCTTGAGGAGGCCATCAGGGAACAACTGGACGGCGCGTTGGAGGTGCGGACCTTCAGGGAGGATTTTGAGAGTTATCTGGAAAAACTTGTCTAGCCTGCGGCTTGTTCGCCAGCCACTCAGTCGTTTCAATAAAACCAGAAATTTTCAAGTTATGCTCGACTGGAGTTCCTGTAAAATCCTGGCGTGGGCCTCGCAGAATTCGCTCTTCTTGGGCCCCAGCTGCGCCGCGATGACCTCCTCCTGCCAGTGGGCGTTGTAAAGGCGGCAATTCCTGTCCTCGCAGAAGGGGTGGCCGGTCAGGTGGTAGAACAGGGCCTGCATGACGTAACCCTTCATCACCTCGGTGAGCCTTCCGTCGTCGTAGTCGATGAAACGGCCGCGGAACCTTTCCTTCAGCTCCTCGTAGGCCCCGGGGACCCCGAGCGCCAGATAGTGCTGCCTCAGCGCGTAGAACTCCTTCGGCTTGGCCGGGGCCTCCACGATTCCGGTCGTCGAAATCAGGCAGGGGAAGCCGTAGAGGCTCACCCGAGCATGGTATCTGGCGTCGGCCTCATCCCAAGTTCCGAAGAGCCGGTTGGTGAAGGCGATGTGGAGATGGCCGTGATTCCGCTCTTCCTCCGGGATCAGCTTCAGGGCCAGCCTCCAGAGGGAAACCCCATCGTAGAAGAGCCCGAGGATCCTCAGCTCCGGGTTCTGGAGCAGCTTCTGCTCCAGGTTGATCTCGGCGGGGAGGGGTTCAGAGTCGGAGTTTTTTCTCATCGGGTCGCGGATTCTGGCTCTGGCCAACTCTCGCGCCAGTTCCCTGGTGTTCACTCCAGCTCTTTCCGTGAAGAGCGGGCCCCTGATGTCCACCGACAGCCGGTTCAACTTCTCAATCAGGTAGCTGGCGATCTCTTCAAGGTCGAGTGTTCGGGAAGACCTGTCTGGATAAAGATGGACTTGGGGTAACAGTTTACCTGATTTCCCGGAGCTTCTCATAGGCGATCTCGGCGGCCCGCTTCCCGCTCAGCAGCATCGCGCCAAAGGTTGGTCCCATTCTCGGTAGCCCGTAGGCGGTCGTGACAGACATCCCGGTGACGATCAGGCCGGGGTAGACCTCGCCCGTGTGCTCGACGACCAGGTCCTCAGAGCGTTCGACCCACATTGCGCCGTAGCCCGGAACTTTGATCAGCCCGCGCTTCTCCAGCATCCGCACCACGGCCGCGTCATGGCCGGTGGCGTCGATGACCAGCTTGCTCTCGAGTCCCACGGGATCGACGCAGGTTATCTCCCGGGGCAGTGCCGATACCGGGGTCCAGTTGACGACCACGCCGCCGACACGGCCCTTCTCCTTCAGGATGACATCATCGATCAGCGTCATGTTCAGGATTTTCGCCCCGGCATCACACGCTGCGGCGATCAGCTTTGAACAGGCGTGTGGACCGTCGGCAACGTAGAGCCCCTTTGAAGACTCGCTGTAGGGAACTCCCAGCTCTTCCAGGATTTTGTGCCCCGGCGCGCGCACGGTGATTTTGTTCATCAGATAGCCGCCGATCCAGAAGCCGCCGCCGAGGTAGTTGTTGCGCTCGATCACCAGCGTGGCCACGCCTCGCCTGGCCAGCTCCCGGGCAGCCATGAGCCCACTGGGTCCTCCCCCCACTATGATGACATCGCTCTCCGCGTAGCGGTGGAAGTCCTTCATGAAGCCCTCGACTATGGCCCGGGTGACTTCCTTCTCTCCAGATGGTTCAAAGGTTGGCATTTTCTCCCACCAATTAAAGTAGTTCTTCCCTTAAAGGTTTGCCCCTCCCGCACGGTAGCCGCGCTCGTCGATTTCAACGCTGCTGTAGCCCAGCCCTTTCAGTCCGCGGCGGATCCTTTCCTCCAGCTCCTTGGCGCGGGGCAGCTCTTCCTTCCCCACCTCGACCCTCGCCAGGGTTTCATGATCCCTGACCCGGACCACGCGGAATCCCAGCGAACGGAGGAACCCCTCACCTCGAGCGATGCGTTTCAGCTTCTCGGCGGTGATTTCTTGGCCAAAGGGTATGCGTGAGGCAAGGCAGGGGCTGGCCGGCTTCTCCGCGTTGGGCAGCCCGTAACTCGATGCCAGCCGGCGGACCTCTTCCTTGGTCAGTCCCGCCACCGCGAGGGGGCTGATCACCCGGAACTCCCTGAGAGCGCGCAAGCCCGGCCGGAGGTCAGCGAGGTCGTCCCGGTTGGTGCCGTCAAGGATATTTTTGAACCCGAGCTCGACCCTGATTTTCTCCAGCTTCTCCAGAAGTTCCCTTTTGCAGTGGTAGCAGCGGTCGGGAGGGTTTTTGAGAAAATGGGGGTTGTTCATCTCCTCGGTTTTTACCACCAGGAGTCCGATTCCGATCCTCTCGGCCACCGCTTTTGCTGTCGTCAGCTCCTCGGGGGGATAGGTGGGCGACACGGCGGTGACGGCCACGGCGCGGCTTCCTAGGACTTCATGTGCGACCGCGCAGACCAGCGAGGAGTCCACCCCGCCGGAAAAGGCCGCAACGGCGCTCTCGCAGCCCGCGATTGTCGCCTTCAACCTTTGCAACTTCCTTTCCAGCCTCATGGGTCCTCACCGCTCCTTTTTACGCAGGGGGTTAAACGGGTTCCGCGACCCTGTAGAAATCTATTTAAATGACTCCTATAACACTGTTATGGGTGACAGCATAAAAAACTACTCCCGGATGGAACTGGGCTCCCCCCAGGAGCTCGTTTTTGGCAGGGCAAAGTATCCCCTGAGTTACGGGCTGGGCCTGGAGATCGGCAACGGCTTTGTGGTCCCAGAGCTGAAGTATTCGCCTCGGCCCGGGAAGGAGCAGAGCTTGAGCTCGCTGAAGAGGGAATACGAAACGATAACGCGGGACATTCTGGAGCGAGCCGTTGACATTGGCCTGCCCGCGGTGCAGCTGGAAACTGAGCATGTGGTTCAGATGACGAGCAACCCGGAATGGGGGGCGGAGATAACCGCGCTGCAGAAGGAGCTGCTGGAAAAATATCATGAAGAATACGGGATCAACTGCGCTCTGAGACAGACCATCGCCGACATTAGAAAGGCTGAGATTGACATGAGGGAAGGAAGGGAGTTCAACGCGGTCCTTGAGTCCTTCGAGAAGTGTGCGAGTTCCGGCGCCGACGTGCTGGCGATAGAGTCGCTGGGCGGGAAAGAGGTTTTCGACCATGCAATAGCTAGGCAGGACATAAGAGGGGTTCTCTTTTCTCTCGGCGTTCTCGCCTGTAGCGACATGGCTTTTCTCTGGAAAAATATCGTCGGCATCGCTAGGAAACATGGCATCGTTCCCGGCGGCGACACCGATTGTGCGCGCTCCAACACTGCCATGTTTCTGGCGGGAGGATATCTGAACAAGGAAATGCCCCACACCATCGCCGCGGTGGTCAGGGCGGCCGGGGCATCCAGATCGCTGGTGGCCTTCGAAGCGGGAGCCACCGGCCCGGACAAGGATTGTGGTTATGAGGGGGTGATCATAAAGGCCATTACCGGAAGGCCAATCTCTCAGGAGGGAAAAAGTTCGGCCTGCGCCCATTCCAGCGTCCTGGGTAATATCGCGGCCGTGGCTTGTGATCTCTGGTCTAATGAGGCAGTTCAATATGGTGACATGTTTGGTGGCAGCACCCCTCAGGTTTTCACCGAGATTCTGGGTTACGATGTCGCCCTGTTCAATGCCGCCCTGGCCACGGGCAACGAGATCAGGCTCAGGGACCTGCTGACCCTCTCAGATAAATACCGTGACCCCCAGGCGCTCATCCTGACCCCGGAAAATGCCTACCGCATCGGCAGGGTGATCGTGGAAAATTCTGGAGATAATTATCTCAGGACGAAGGCGGCAATGATGGAAGCAGCTAGGATAATTGAGGAGGAAAAGGAGAAGCTTCAGCTTTCGGAGCTGGAACTCAGAGCGCTGGACAAAACTATAGCAGCGCTTGAGGGATTTCCGGACGATGGGGACAGATTCACCTCCGAATGCATCGAAATATACGAGGAGCTGGTCCCGTCATTTGATCCGAAAAATTATGGTCTTTGAGGTGATGAAATGGTCATGACACCGAAGAAGAGGGTTATGGCGGCAATTCTAGGCGGAAGGGTTGATAGGGTGCCGGCAACGGCCGTGTGTCAGACGGCCACGCATGACCAGATGGAGGCGGTTGGCGCCCATTGGCCTGAGGCCCACCTGAACGCGGAAAAAATGGCGAAGCTTGCTGGAGCGGCCTACTCCCTTACCGGTCTGGAAACGGCGAGGGTCCCGTTTGACCAAGCCGTTGAGGCTGAGGCTTTGGGCGGAAGGATGGAAATTAAGGGGGAGATACCGGCGATCGTGGAGCACCTGAGGGATTTTTCGGAGCTGAGGATTCCGGAGAATTTCCTGGAGCTCGGCAGGGTGCCCGTGGTGCTGGACGCGGTTGAAAGGCTCTCGGAGGATTTGGGGGAAGAGCTGCCGGTGATGGCTGGCATCATCGGGCCGTTCTCGGTCGCAACTCAGATCTTTGACCCGAGCGACATGTTGAAGTGGACCCTCACTAGGCAGCGGGAGAGTTCGGAAGTGTTATCGGCTCTGGTGGATCCTTTGATCGATTATGCCAACGAGCTGACGCGGAGAGGGGCGGATGTGATCGTCGTCGAGGACATGTTCTCCTCACAGCTTGGAAGCAAGGTCTTCAGAGCAGTGGCCATGGAGCCGCTGAAAAGGCTCGTGGACGGGATAAAAAACGTCGTCGTCATTCACATGTGCGGGAATATAACTAAGATGGTTTCAGACGTGATCGAAGTTGGGGCCGATGGATTGAGCATAGCCAAGGAGACGGATCTCAGCGTCGCCGTTCGCAGCGCTAGGGGAAAAACGGCGGTCATCGGCAACATCGATCCTGTCAGCGACCTCATGTTCAAGGGAGGTTCCGCTGTGGAGGCGGCCGTGAGGGCAGCGATCGAGGGTGGGGTGGATTTGGTTGCTCCCGGTTGCAGCCTAGCGCCGGGCACCTCAATTGAAAATATAAAGCAGCTGGTCAGTCAAACCCAACGCTATGGAAAAAAGGCGGGAGCGGTGGCACCGGCGGCTGTCGATTTCAGGAAGATCTTTGTAAAGTACGGGATGGCGAAAGCCGCCCCCACGGCTTACGAGCGCCTGCTGCCGGACGATCCTGAGCTGGCCGAGATAGCGCGGGCGGTTGTCAGGGGTGACTCCAGCGCTGTGGAGGCGGCGGTGAGTTCAGCTCTAACGAGGCTGGACCCGTTGAAGATAATTGCCGAGGGACTGACCAGCGGGATGAACATCGTCAGCAAGATGTGGGAGGACGGGGTTTACTTCCTCCCCGAGGTTGTGAACGCTGCAGATGCCATGCAGGTGGGAATAGCTCTCTGTGAGAAGAAGATGGGCAGAGCTTCGGTTAAGAAGGGCAGGATCATCACCCATGTGGCGGAGGGAGATATTCACGATATTGGCAAGAACATAGTTTCTGCCTTGTTGCGCGCGAATGGTTACGAGGTTATAGATCTGGGAAGGGATGTTCCGGTTGAAAAGGTAGTCGAGGAGACGAAGAAACATAAGCCCCTCTTGGTCATGGGCACGGCCTTGATGACCACCACCATGACGGCTTTTCCCAGATTGATAGAAAGGCTGAAGCAGGAAGGACTGGAGGTAACGCTCGCCTGCGGCGGAGGAGCGGTCAATCAAGAGTACGTGGAGACCTTCGACCATAGCGTCTTCGGGGACAAGGCCTTGGACGCCGTGAAGATCGCCGAACTGGCGCTGAAGGGGCTTTCCTGGCGCGAGATCAGGGAGAGGATTCACAAATAGGTGCTTTCGGCGGTTCAGTCTGGTCAGAGAATTGATCTCACTTCTTCAACAGGATTCACCTCCTCCCTGTTTCAGTTGCTTTGGCTCAGGGCTCCCATTTTCGCCTGGCACCTGCCCATGACAATCGTCGTTTGCGCGCCCTTTTCAAATACTTGAACTTAATCTCGAAAGCGTTGGTCCTTGGTAACCAGGCGTCCGTGGAGGGGCGACGCTTTGCTGCTGAAGGCGCGTTCTGCGACGGAAAAATTAAGAAGCCGCTCTCTCAGGCACATCCTCACCCAAGGCCAGAAAACAAGGGAAAAATTTATTTACAATTTTTTCAAAAAATCAAAATAATATGAGCGCAGATTGGGAAGCTTCAGAGGCCGGTAGTAGAAAATTCGACGGTGGCATTGGGTGTTCGTTATGGGCATCCATGTTATCGCCGAATTTTTCGGCGTGGAGGCTGGGAGGATCTCCCGCGTGGATACTGTGCAGGAGATCCTGGAGCGCGTGGTGCTAGAGTCAGGTTTACATCCAGTTGATTCTGCTTTTCACCAGTTTGAGCCCCACGGGGTCTCGGGCTTTTTTCTCCTCAGGGAATCACACCTGAGCGTTCACACCTGGCCCGAGCACCGCTATGTTGCCCTCGACATCTTCAGCTGCGGCTCCGAGGAACCCGCCTTTAAGGCCTTGGACCTCCTGATCAAGGGACTGCAGCCGAAGTCGGTGAAAAAGCACGTCATCTGGAGGGGTCCCCTTGAAAAAGATTGAAGAGTATGTGGTGAATGAACTGGTCTCCTCTAAAAAATCCCTCTGGCAGCTCCTGGAGAACAGCCAGTTTCCCTTAAAGGATCTGGTTCAGGCCCTCGGCGAGATGAGAAAAAGGGAAATCATTCGCACGGATGGAACCGGGTTTGTCTTGACGCCGCGGGGGAGGAAGAAAGTCCCCAGGGACTCCTCCCTCTACCGCAGCAGCATCTGTGACCATTGTTGGGGGAAGAGGATTGTCCCCCAAGGAAAGTTTCAGGAGGTGCTGGCGGAGTTTCAAAAGATTGCCCGGGGCAGACCGGCGCCCTCGCTGGAGTTTTTCCAGGGATATATGAGGGAAGAGGACGTTGTTGCCAGGGTGGCGCTGATGCATCGATATGGGGACGTCCTCCGGAGGAAAATAGTGCTGATCGGGGACGACGACCTGTTGAGCGTGGTCCTCTCCCTGACCGGGATGCCTTCCCGCGTCTGCGTCCTCGATGTGGACGAGAGGCTGGGAAACTTCTTAAAAGAGGTGAACCGGGATTATGGGCTCGATATAGAGTTCAGGATATACAATGTGGCCGAGCCCCTGCCGGAGGACCTGATCGGCTCCTTCGACGTCTTCTCCTCAGAACCATTGGAGACCATGAGCGGGCTGAAGGCCTTTGTGGGGAGAGGGGTTGGATGCCTGAGGGACAACGGCTGCGGATATTTTGGTTTAACGGTGCTGGAGGCGTCATACAAAAAGTGGCTTGCGGTGGAAAAGCTGCTCCTCAGAATGAACTGCGTGATAACCGACATCATCAAGGATTTTTCCAGATATCCGATGAACTACGGCACGGTTAACTATGAATCCTTCGCCGCAAATCTTGGATTTCCCGTGGAAAAAAGCTCTGGTGTAAACTGGTACAAGTCAACGCTCTTTAGATTTGAAGCACTGGGCCGACCCAGGGGTGTCTCCTTTGCCCGCAAAAAATTAAAGGTGGCTGCGGTGGACATGGAGGAGGACCTGACGCACCCCTGGGCAAACGCCAAGCCCAAATGAAACTTACCAATTTTTCCTTGCCACTTCGGGAGCAAGCTGGGGCGCGGCCTTTGCCCCACCTCGGAGGCACCAAACCTTGCTTCAAAATGAGCTAAGGACCATTTCCTTCAAGTCGTCCAGGGTGACGGGCTTTCTGCCCCCGTTCATCAACCTCTTGTTTTCAAAGGCTTTCTCCGCGATCATCACCGCCTCGGCCCGGTCCACAAAGTCGGCGAGCCTTTTCACCCCGTGTTTCTCGTAGAGCCTCTCGATGTTTTTCCTGAGGTCGATGCCAAGGATTTTTTCAAGCCTGCTGAGCTTTTCATCTCCCTCGTAAAATTTCAAAAAGGAGGGCAGGAAGAGGGAGTTGGCCAGCCCGTGAGGGATGTCGTGGACGGCGCCCACCACATGGCTCAGGGCGTGAACGAGCAGAGTTTGGGCGTTGGTGATGGCGATTCCTCCCAGAACTGAGCTCAGCATCAGCCGCTTTCTCCCCACGGCCAGATCCGACATTGCCCCCTCGATCCCCTCGAAGAAGAGCCTCACCCCGCTCTCGCAGATGGTGTCGTTGAGCGGGTCACAGGCCTTGGCGAGGTAGGCCTCGATGTTGTGGCAGAGAGCGTCTATGGAGGTATAGAGGGTGAGGTCCCGCGGCATCCCTAAGGTGAGCCCTTCGTCGATGATGGCTACCTCAGGGCAGATGTTCTCCGAGACGATCGATTTTTTTGTCTCCTTGAACTTGAGCACGGAGTACTTCGTCACCTCGCTCCCGGTTCCGTGGGTGGTTGGGACCGCGATAATTTTTTTCGCCCTGCGCCTGATTTTTTCGATGCCGACGAAGTTTTCGATCTCCTCATCGTTTTCCATCCGCGCCGCCAGGATCTTGGCCACGTCGATGACGCTGCCTCCTCCAACGGCGAGCACGTAGTCGAACTTGCGGTCAGCTATCTCCTCCCAGTAGCCGCGGACGGACTCCACCGTGGGCTCGGGTGAGATCCTCAGGGCATAGAGATCAAGCCCCGGCAGTTGAGCCGGGTCAAAGCCTCTTCTGCAGCAGAGCAGCCCCTGCCCGGTTAAGCCGAGTTTCCTTATTTCCTCCTTGAAGTCCCCGAAGATGATGTTTGTCTGGAGGCGCATGCCTGGTTCCTCAGGGAAGCTTTTTCTTCGCCGCTTAAATTTTTTCTGCGCCGGTCGTTGGCCTCAAGTAAGTTGCTGTGATCCCCGGGGCGCCGATCCATTTGGGGAGTTCAGCACGTTTTCAGGACAAGTCCAAAACCGGTTTCTTCAGATCATTCCCTTTTCCCGAAGTTCCGCGTTTATCGCCTTTATGAATTCGCCCGCCTTCGCCGGAGCCTTTGTGACCAAGCTCATCGAGACGTAGACCGTGGCGGAGAGGATGATCCCCCATATGGGCGGCCCGTAACCAAGCGGCGAAATCTTGAAGAAGTACAAGAGGCCCGTCGCAATCCCGCCCAAGATCATGCTCCAGCAGGCTCCGGCGGCAGTTCCCCTTTTCCAGACGAAGGCCCCCACGATTGCGGGCAACTGGACGAGCAGACCACCGGATGCCATGACCGAGAGCAGGGTGATCATCTCAATCGGGCGCAGGGCGAAGGCCCACGTGAGCACGCTCATTATGACTATGATCGGGTAGCGCAGTTTGGCCTCAGTTTTCGGGGAAGGCGACGCCACAATGGCGGGGTAGATGTCCCTCTCGACCATTGAACCCAGCGACAGCAGTATCGAGTCCACGGTCGTCACCGCTGCCGATAGGATCCCCAGGGTGATTATCAGGGCGACGAGGGGCGGGGCGAAATTGCTCAAAAGCAGAGGCATCGCCGTGTCCGCTGGGGTCGCATTGGCCACCAGCAACTTGGCCACAAAGCCGAAGAGGACGCATGCCAGGGTGTAGATGAAGCCAAAGATGAAGAAGCCCGAGATCATCCTCTTCATCGAGGCCACAGAGCTGGGCACAAAAAGGCGCTGGGAAACCTGGGGGTTGGTCAAGGCGAAGAAGAACCAGGGGATGGTGAGCTCCAGGAACTTGGGGAAAGTGAAGAAACCATTTCCGGGCACGGAGAGCAGCTCCGGGTGCAACCCCTCGATGCCGGAGATTAAATTTGACCACCCGCCCAGGAAAATCTGCACCGCGTAAAGCAGGAAAAAGATGGAGGTGGAGAGCATCACTATCCCTTGGATTGAGTCCGTCCAGGCGACCCCCCTGAAGCCGCCCCAGACCGCGCAGAAGGCCATGACGAAGACCATTATCGTCAAGCCCAGCTCGTAGGGGATTGCCCCGCCGGAGAGTGCCGCGAGCAGGTATGCCGAGCCGGTCCCCTGCACTGAGATGTAGGGGATGAGGAAGGTCAGGCAGATCAGGGCGGTGATCACCCCCACTGACCTGCTTTCGTACCGATCGGCAAGCAGCTGGGCCGGCGTCAGGTAACCCCATTTTCTCCCCGCCGTCCAAAACCTGGGGGCGAACAGGACGAGGAGGAAAAGGGTCCCGATTAAATAGGTTAGCTCGAAGCCCAGCGCCCCAACGCCAAAGGCGTAGGTCATGCCCACCAAGCCCACCATCATGAAGGCGCTGTAGGTAGTTGCGGAGTAGGTCAGGGCGGCCACGAGGCCCGTCACGTTTCTGCCGGCGAGGTAGTACTCCTCGGCTCCTTTGCCGGTGCGCAGGCGGCCGTAGTGGGCAACCGCCATCATCACGGAGAAATAAAGGATCACAGCTGCGAGCAGGAGAAATGGGTCTATCATCGGTCCCCCTCCCACTTGGACACCGCGAGGAAGGCCAGACAGGCGGCGGCAACGGTTAGAAGGGGCCAGAAGAGAAAACTCCCCGAGATCTTTGCCGTTTTACTTAAAATGGTGTAAGGAATGGCGTAGTCGATCAGGATTAAGAACGCGAAGAGGATGAGGAAAAATTTTCGAAAAAGGGCATTTTTTTCTTGGGGCAAAATTACCACCATTTTTTCCCTTGCCCGGCGAGGATTATTAAAAGTGATGGGCCCGGAGGGATTCGAACCCTCGACCTTCCGGTCTCCGCCCGCAGGGCTATCAGCCGAACGCGCTAGCCATGCTGCGCCACGGGCCCCTTGATTTTCGGAGCTTCATTATTTCAGACTGCCGTATAACGGTTGCTGTTTCTGCCGCCCACTGAAACTCGATTTTTCTCATTTATAAGTGACTCGTTCACAAAATTCTGGCGGGAGGCGGACGTTTGGCCGCCATGTCGAACGCCGAAACTACAGGTTCTTAAGCTACAGTGATCAAAGAAAAAAGGGAGGCTGATAGCCTGAGGGATCCGAAGCGGCGTCGGATCTGTTTTTTAGTCGCCCTGGTTTGTTCGACGATTATTCTTGCCTCCCCCGCCTTGGCGTCCGCTGAAAGCCTGCGCCGTCGAGAAATTCAGTGCACAGTTGAGGGAGCCTACAAGTCGGCGATTATTGAAGGAGAGGTGGTCGATATAGACACTGGAGGTCCTGTGGCGGGAGCAGTCGTCAGCGCTGGCATCGACTCAGGGTTGAAATTGATTGAGGCCGTTACGGATGCAAACGGACATTTCCTAATTGGCATTGAGAATACCGGCGACCACGATTATGATATCCAGGTCAGCGCTGTTGGTTATGATCCCGCAAGAGTTACCGGTTCGATAAGATCAGGAGAGCAAAAGCATTTGACGATCAAAGTTAAGTATAATCCCTTTGACCTGCGCCTTTCCGATAGCTATGGAACCTTATCACGAGGTTACACAGCATACAGTTACTCGGGAAGGCGCTCCGTTCCCTTCACCGCTCAGAGAATTGTCCCCGTCTTGGATAGATTGGGAAACCCTGTTTATGACACGGTGGTGGAGAAGGTCCTCGCGGGTTACACTTGGGAGGAACGAGTTACTCTTTATCGGACGGAGTACTACACGATGCCGTCGACGATTCTCGTTCCTAGGTACAGGACTGAAACCTATCTCTCGGGATGGAAGATGGTTAAGCTGGGCTGGTTCAGTTTTCCGGTTCCAGTTTTTTCAACAAGAACAGTTTTCGATGGCTACACGACCAGGATCGTGTTACAGACTTTCACGAGGCAGGTTCCATATGAGGATTGGGTGTTGAAGTCCTCACCAACCAAGCCAGATTTTCTCATATTGGGATCTTTGCCCAGCGATAGGATAAGAAATGTGAAGGAAGTTTATGATTTCATCATCAAAAAAGTTCCCAGGACGCAGGTTGAAACATACACGGCTTACCAAATATATGATTACGGAGGAGAGTACTACTCCTATCTTCCCTGGAGCAGCATAGGCACGACAGTTATCGTTACTATGAAGAACGGATATTCGGGCGGGGTGTTTTTGTCAGCGGCGTCTGGCGGTGATCTGGAGCTGAGGCTAGGCTCAACGGTTCTGCGCGGTTCTACAACGATGACGACCACTCTGACAATGACACCGAGGCAGGCGGCAACGTACTCCATTGCGGTAAAAGCTTTTGATTCTCGCGGGCGCTTGATTGAAACTTGTATTTACTGGCTCAATGCCGTGGAGTCGCTGCCGCAACCGAATGTTTGGGAGAAGTACGTCGAAACGGCGTTGGTGCCGGATCAAATTCCACCGACGATTACCACCGTTAAAACACACACCGAAAATGTTGAATTTAACCAGAGTACTGTTTATTCCGCTTTGCTCACGGGCAAACTATGTGGACCAAGGTATGATGGTGGCACAGTGGGCGGACCCATGACTCAATTCTGGACAGTAAATTACATGCAGCCGGTGAGACCGGACGGGACGATGAATTACATTAACCAGAAAGCTTGGGAACAAGTATACGATGTTAAAATAGTTTCACAAGGCATAATTAATCCAAATAATTCATAGTTGTTGATATAACCACAGCCCGGTCGGCAAAATGTTTTCAGCAACACGAGAAAAATTTTCAACTAGATGATACTGCCCGTTATTTTCCATTAAAAGCTGTGCTTTGAATACCAGACTTATTCTGATCTCGGCAGGGCGGGTATTTTGCCAATGTGCTGAACTTCTATTTTGAGAGTCTCCAAAAATTCTAAGTGTTACTTTGCTGGCAAACGATTTTTTGGCACTGGCGACGGTGGTAATACAAAAAATTTCTCGAGGATACATTCTATCAAAGTTAAAATAGATTTTTGGACCATCATATGATTTTTCGATTCCAGATAAATAAATCGTTAAATTTTGTTTTCGATCCCCCTTGAACCCATAAACTTGGTTTTGATCGGCCTCCAAGACAAGGACATTGTCTTCATCCAGATAATACAGACTCCAGAAGGTTTGCGTGGGCAGGGGAGAGTTTTCGATATTTGGGCAGGGGAATCTGATAGCAACATTCTCAATGGGCAGATTGTTCTCGCTCCCCAGATAGGTAAAACTTGCTTCCATCTTGAAGGTCACCATTTCTTCAGAGCCTTGATTGGCATCTGGTTTCAGCTTCCAAGGAATACCAAAACCAACCGTGCTTATGATTAACCCAATTGCCAGCAATGTTGGCACGGCAACGCTCCACTTTCTTTCACAGATCTTTCCCGCCAGTCCAGCTGCAAGGAACCAAGCAACCCCGACCATGATAATTAGAGTGAACAGCGAGGTTGGCCAGTGCAAAATCAGATTGAAAACGATAAGAATTAGCGCGAGGATGGCGGAGGATGAAACAACGCTGATGATAAACCTTGCTAAATATTTTTTTGGCATATTGTTTCACACTTTGGTGTTTTGTGTTTAACATTTTTCTTTCAGATTGAGAACTATAAAAATAAGCCATGATCACAGTTGGGTGCAAAGGGCGACACTTATGCAAGCGCCGCCGCGGAAAATTAAGTTTTATTTGTAATATCGTAATTTTTTGGTAAACCAAAATCTATATGACTACAAAAAATACAACGTAATTAAGAGGGGACAATGTTTGGAATAGATTCTGACGCTCTAATCAAGCTGACTAAGTCAGGCGCGAAGGAGATCGTTGCCGCGACTGTTGAAACAGTTGTCCCCTCCGTTGTGGAGAGGGAGACCGTTGCCGAGGGCAGGGAAGGAAAGTTCCCCGATGCTTTTGAAATTGAGCGGAACCTCAGGAAAGGATTGTTGAAGCGAGTGAAGGCCCCGAAGCTCAGAGAAACCGAGACGATTATTGAGAAGTTGGGGTTGAAGGGAGGCGAGGCCGATGTTTTTAGGCTATACAGGGCCGGGAAATGCAGGGCCATAGTAAGCGATGATCAGAAATTTCTTGATCTCCTCACAGCCTTGAATGTTCCTTTCGTTACACCCTCGGCTTTGATTGTTTATGCTTGGAGGAAGGGAAAGATCGACAAGAGGGTTTGCCTTCAGCTACTTGAAAAATTAAGGCCGATGGTGAGCGAAGAGGAGTACCACCTGGCGGTGATCGAAATTAAAGGAGGTGATTGAACGACCTCTGTATCCAAGACGGTGCGGTTGCCCAAAGAATTGTTTAAGGTCATCGAGCACAGGGCACGGCAGGAAAAAATCGACGAGTCCACGGCCATCAGACAGCTGCTTGCTCTTGGGGCGGAAGGCTACGCCGTAGAACTCTTCAGGCAGGGGAAAGTAACCCTGAACGAAGCAGCGGAGCTGGCCGGTGTTACCGTTAGGCAAATGATAGACCTGCTTCAGAGACACGGAGTCAGGGGAAATGTGAGGCTCGACCAGCAGAAAAGGGCGTTAGAATTCGTGAGCGAACTAAGCGGTTAACACCCCTAAGGGTTGAAAAGTTGCACTGCTTTTCATAAAAATAATACTCAGCTTTTGGGTGCCTGCCGCGCGTTATCCGAGTGATCTATTTTCTGGAGCACTCAGCGCGCTTGTTCTGTCGTTGTTTTTGACAGCGGTATGTTTCATGCCCGCCGCCGTTTTCCCTAAAACATCTCTCCGAGAACTATAAAACTGATGACTGCAGTAAGATAGATACACCGGACCGATTGGGTGGTTTTCTTGGATTACGATTTTAATTTTCTGGACGAGAAGCAGCGGGAAAGGTTGAGCCGGCTCATGGCCTTCCACCTGCGCCACGACGCCGCCATCGAGCGCTCACCCGATGGTTACGTCAGCGTCCAGAAGCTGGCCGAGGTCATCCGCAGGAAGATAGCTTGGGTGAAACCCCACCACATCCGAGAGGTAGCCATTTTTGACACGAAGGGTCGCTACGAGCTGGACGGGGAGAGGATCCGGGCCCGCTACGGCCACTCGATCGAGGTCAGGTTGGATTATCCCGAGGCCGATGCCGATGTCCTCTATTACGCCGTGGCCCCGGAGGTGGTGGCCCAGGTTGTCGCGGAGGGGCTGAAGCCAACGGCCAGAAAGATGGTTCACCTCTCCGCCTCCGTGGATCAGGCCCTTGAGGCCGGCAGAAGCCGCACGGAGAATCCCGTGGTCCTGGTCGTGGACGCGAAGTTGGCCAAACAGCGGGGGATCAAGATCCTAAAGGCCTCGGACCGGGTTTTTCTGGCTCCGGAAATACCACCCGAATGCATAAAAACTCTTGAGCGGTCGGGATAATCTCTTTTTCAGCCGCGTCGGGGTGACTGAGTTTGATGGCATGACCGATTCTTCGCTTTTAGCCCACCTTCCAAACCATCTATGTGGAGGTGGTAAGAAACATGCCTCATTGGATAGGACTGGATGTCCACAAGCGAACCTGTCATGCCACGGTGCTGGATGAGCGTGGAGTAGTCATCCAGACAAAGCTCCAGAACGAGCCAGCAAAAACTCAAACATGCAAAAATACATGAAAATCTTCTCCACATTATAAAGGGTAAAGCAAAAGCATATGAAAATTGGAGTTATGTTGTCTTCAATTTTTGAGCATCCTTTTACGCTTTCCCGTATTTTCTGAAAAGGAGCACGCCGAAGGCTAACACTGTAAGGCTTGAGAATGAAGTAGTCGCCAAGTCTAACAGCACAGTTGGACTGGTGATTGAAGCTTTACGCAGCAATAGTGATGTAAGGGCATCGGTGACGTAGTAACTAGGCACGAAGTGTCCT